>ERZ791868.345-NODE-345-length-41840-cov-2.966519_pt1 | contig 41840 bp, 33 predicted proteins | sample MGYA00510281_ERZ791868 | MGnify/ENA primary metagenome ERZ791868 (study PRJEB30046, sample SAMN00792046) | human gut metagenome | study: EMG produced TPA metagenomics assembly of the A metagenome-wide association study of gut microbiota in type 2... | reverse complement strand
TCTCCAGGCATAAAAACCGCTGACGCTGACGCCCAACAAATGACAAGCACGGGTAGGTTAATCTTCTTTCTCAGTTTATTAAATCTCACTATAAAAACTATCCAGAATAACACTAAGAGCATGCGATTAGTTGCTGCGAACCTCTTCCGTATAGCCTCCAACGGTACGCTTTATTTCTATATCTAACCAAACCGCCGATGATTTTTCAAAGTAAAAAAATAATCGCCACACTATCGTAAAACTATTAGAATATACGCAAAAGATATTGATTCTCATTAGTGTTAGGAGATTAAAATGAACAACACGACAAAATATGGCCTCTTTTTCCTTGGCGGCGTAGTAGTTGGCGCCTTGGGCGCTGTAGCTATCACACGAGGCAAACTCAATGTGAAACCTCTTGCCGCTGATCTTTTGAGCACAGGACTTGATCTTCGCGACAAAGTAATGGCCGGTGTTGAAGGCGTTAAAGAAGACCTTGCGGACGTGATGGCCGAAGCTGAAGTTAAATCGCAAGAGCGCAAACTTGCCAAAGAAGCGCTTGAAAGCACCAAGAGTGATGAAACTCTCTCTGAGCCTGACACTTCAAAAGTTGTCGCATAAAGCACTTAAATAACTCTCGGTACTTTAGATGCTTTTTAAAAAAGTTCATGCGGTTGGCAACCGCCAGCGTTGGCGCACAACACAAACAATCTCAGTGGCCAGCATGGCTCTGGTTGCCTCAGAAATTGAAGAAATTGACGGCGTCACAGGTTTAATGGCAAACCCAAGAACCGGTTCCGTGACGGTGACAGTTGCCAATATCAGCGCTATCTATGAATTGGATAAGTATTTTGAATGGCTTAAAACCCATCCCCCTATCACCCGTCACAATTCTGAAAAAGCAAAACGAGCGCTGGCACAAACAAAGACAGAAATAGCTCAGGCTAAAAAGCCCCCTGCCATTGTCCGCACGCTGGCCAATACTTCCAGTCATCTCGTGCGTGGCATGCCGCTCATGCGCTTGGTTAGACAAATTCCCCGACTTTTTGCAAAAAAAGTGACCGAACTTGACACTGCCGAGCCAATATTGGATCTTTCTCCTCTGGCACGATATGTGTTTGTGCGGCCGTTTCTGCCTATCATGGTCAATAGCGTTAACGCTATTCTCGGTAGCCTCCCCATCATTTTTGAAGGTCTGAAGTCACTTCTTCAAGGCAAACTTAACGTTAGCGTTTTGGATGCCGCCGCTCTTTCAGTTTCATTGTTTCGAAGAGACTTCAAAACCGCTGGGCTTTTGATCGTGCTCTTGGGACTTGGCGAAATGCTGGAGTCCTACACACGTAAAAAGTCATTGTCGAACTTGACCGAGCAGTTGGCAATCAATGTCAATAGTGTCTGGATCCGAACGACTGACGGGGAAATTCGTCAAAAATCCCTTAAAGAACTCCAAGTTGGCGAGGAAGTTGTTGTTCATGCCGGTAGCGTCATTCCGATCGACGGCATTGTGAGCGGCGGAGAAGGCTCAGTAAATCAATCATCAATGACCGGCGAACCGCTTCCTGTTCACCGCTATCCCGGTGCTAGCGTTTTTGCCGGCACTGTACTTGAAGACGGTGAATTGACAATTCGAGCCACTCACATTGGGGGCGAAACGCGTCTAAATCAGATCGCCCGTTTTATTGAAGAGAGCGAAGTTGCAAAGGCCTCGATCCAGGGTAAAGCTGAACGCTGGGCAGACCGAATCGTACCCTTTAACTTCCTTTTGGCTGCGTTGGTCTATTTTTTCACCAAAGACTTTAATCGTATGGCCAGTGTTCTGATGGTGGATTTCAGCTGCGCATTGCGATTGGCGACACCATTGGCGATTTTAACTGCCATGCGTGTCGGAACTAGAGAAGGCGCTGTCATCAAAGGTGGTCGTTATCTTGAAGCGCTTTCTGAAGTCGACACTGTGGTTTTCGACAAAACCGGCACATTGACTGCCAGTTCCCCCAAGCTATCGGATGTCATTGTTTTGGATGGGAAATACAGCCGAGAAGAACTGCTGCGTTTAGCCGCTTGCCTTGAAGAACACTTTCCACATCCTGTCGGACGTGCCATAGTCCGACAGGCTGCGAAGGAAGATCTGTGGCATGATCGGGAGGATGCGCACGCAGAAGTCCGTTACATTGTGGCTCACGGAATCTGCTCGGCCGTTGGTGATCGCCGTATTGTTCTGGGTTCAAGACACTTCATCGAGGATGATGAACAAATTGATATCTCTGCCGCTCAAGAGATATGCGCCCAATTAGCCAACGAAGGAAAATCAATTCTTTACTTGGCGGTCGGAAATAAATTGGTTGGGGTACTGGGAATAGAAGATCCGATTCGCCCGGAATCCAAAGCGGTGATAGAAGAATTGCACGCCCTTGGCATCAAACGAATTTTGATGCTAACCGGTGATGATAAACGCACCGCCCAAGCCGTGGCCGCACGACTGGGCATTGATGAATTCCACGCCGGCATCCTCCCCGCAGACAAGGCAAGGATCGTTGAAGCCCTCAAAGCGCAAGGCGCAAAGGTGCTGATGATCGGCGACGGCATCAACGACACCCCCGCTCTCTCAGCTAGTGATGTTGGTGTCACTCTTCGCGATGGCGCCGACATTGCCCAAGAAGTCGCCGATGTGGTTCTAACACATAACAATCTCTCTCAGTTACCCCAAACGATTATGCTCGGACGGGCAACAATGAGTCGTATCCGCCAAAATTTCATCACATCAGTCGGGTTAAACGGCGCTTTTTTAGCCGGAGGTTTAACCGGCCGGCTTACCCCGACTGCAGGAGCTTTACTTCATAACGACACCACAATTGGAGTTTGTTTAAACGCCATGAGAGACTCGGCCCCAATGAATAAACGCGCTGGCGCCGGAGAAATTTCAGACAGCATCCGCAATGCCATACGTTATGTCACTCAGATCGCCAACATACGGCAAGGGAATCATCATGGACAACAGCACTGATCTCAAAACTATATTAAAAACCGTTCGCTCATCGTTGCCCGGACGATTAAGACTTCGATTACCTCAACTTGTAAGCATTGACAGCGATTCCGCATTGCTGATTACTCAATGGATTGAAAGCCACGGTGAAAGCATTGCAGTCAGCCTTAATCCGAGAGTTGGCAGTCTTTTAATAACCTGGGATCCCAATCGCGATAATTTGGATACCAAAGAGCTTTTCAGTGAAGCCGCTGAATATCTCAATTACGCCACCTCTCTTGGGATAATAAACGAGGAGAAAAAATCCAAGAAAAATGCCTCAACGTACCAGATTGAAAATTGCGCCAAGTCTTTGGCAAAACAGGCCGAATTTTTAGGCAATGGTATTCTTGATCGGCTCTGTCCTTATATAGCGTACGATATTAAACAAAAAGCCAGAAAGCGCCGCGTCACACAAAATCGCTTAATGCTTGCGAGTCTTTTATTCAGTGTGGGAGTTTTAGCCACTTCCCAAACAAAAAGTCATGTTCTTTTCGGCGGCGCCTTTTTAGCTCTTCTGACTGTCCACCTTCTTCAACACCGAAAGGTGCTTTAATAAAGGAACTCTCATGCTGGAGAAGACCTCTCAAGCCTTTAGAAAATTGATTGTCATTCTTATTTTTATTTTGGCAATCGCGCTATTGATTTGCACGCTTTCCGTGCTTTTTTCCGTGTTGACACTAGCCGTCATTGCAACTCTTACAGCTCTTGTCATTGCCCCTAAAGAAACCCGTCAATTCTTTGCCAAGCTTGCCCAATGCGTTGATTCGTGGGTACAGGCAATGGTGAAAATGGTGAGCGACGGCGGAGAACTCGTTAAAGATCTTATGCGCCAGAATAAAGCAGAAAACAAAAAGAACGAGACTTCGGACAATTAAGCCTTTACAGCCAAAACATCAGAAAATCTCGTCGTGTAAGAGGGACTCTTCATATCCCGTCTCATCTTCCAATGATCTGAGTTCCTTTTCACAGCCGAAAAGCTAATAGTGTCTTTGCCGAACTTATTGTTGATCAGATCCACCACTTGGGCGTATTAGGCCCTGCCATTGACTTCTTGGACTCCACTCACCTGCCCTTTGGCAAGGACGTGACCATTTGGAAGTGCATTGTCGCAGGCTTTACCGTCTTTATCACCCTTTGGATTGCCAACGGCATTGCGGGAATTCTCGATGCGCTCATTATGAGCCAAGAGCACTTCTCGGCAAACCTCCGAGTGGCCATCAGCCGCGTCACCCGAATCGCCCTTTTTGTGATGGCCATTGTCATGGCGCTAAACGCTGTGGGCTTTGACCTCGCCATTCTCTCCATCTTCGGTGGTGCTGTCGGTGTGGGCTTAGGCTTTGGCTTACAGAAGATTGCTTCAAACTACATCTCCGGTTTTATCATCTTGATGGACAAGTCGGTTAAGATCGGCGACATGGTGACGGTTGGTGGCTTTAAGGGTAAAGTCACCGAAATCAACACCCGCTTTACCGTGGTGCGCAGCAACGATGGATTGGAAAACATTGTGCCAAACGAGTCCTTTGTGACGAGTTCCGTTTTGAACCACTCCTATACCGATGAAGCCGCGGTGCAATACATTGATGTGTCGGTTGCGTACGATGCCGACGTGCCCAAAGCGCTGAAGATTTTGCTTGAAGAAGGCATGCGTGAAAGAAGCCGAATCGTCAAGGGCCGCAAGGGTTGGTCTTGCATCGATAGTCTGGGCGAATCGAGCATTAATCTTAAATTGGCTTTCTGGGTGGCGGATCCGAAAAACGGTGTGGCCGGCATTAAGACTGCCATTTACTTGGATATTTTGAGACGTTTTAAGGAAGAAGGTATTGAAATTCCGTACAACATGCTCGAACTGAATATCCGCAAGGTGGAAGCTGACTTGGATAAATTAAAGGGCGTGATGGAACACCCGTCTTTGGATCAAAAGTCCGCTGAAAATGAGCCTGCCAACGAAGCTCAAAAATTAGCCGTTTAAAAACAACGAGGAGAACAATATGACGACTTCGGACGATATCATCAACATGCTCAAGGAAACCGCTCCCGAAAACAAAAGTCGGGAAGATTTCCAGCGCCGCGCCCAAGCCACTTTGCAAGACGGCGAAGCGCTCACCGCCATAGAGCTGCAGGATGATAGCCAAACGATTATTGACGAAGCTTTGGAAAAAATTGCCAAAGGTGAGTTTTAATCGCAAAAACTTAACGGCTTAAGATCGTTTTCAAGTGGGGCAGCGTCTACTGCCCCTCTTTTTATTCATTATTAAACTCAAAACGAAATTGTGTGGACTTGCAACATCATTTCTCAAAGCACATAAAGCCTCGCTAAGATTAGTCCCAACGATTTCGGATGACTGTACCGTGTTTATCAAGCGCCTCCTCGTCTCAATTCTTTCTGCCCATATGGCTCTGACACCTGTCGCAGGTGCCTGGGCGGCTCAGGATTTGGCAACGGAGTCGCTCAATTTGAATTTGCCGAGCATGGGCGCAGTAGCCGGGACGGAGTTGTCTCCTGCCGAAGAGCAAGCCTTGGGTGAGGAAATGATGCGTCAAATCCGAGGCGACCCAAGCTATCTCAATGACTCCGAAACACTCGAATATTTAAACCGCTTAGGCTACAAATTGGTCAGCGTTTCCGATACGCACACCTATAACTTCTTTTTCTACCCGCTCATTGACCATTCGCTTAACGCCTTTGCCATACCCGGTGGTTTTATCGCAGTTCACACGGGGCTTATCGTTGCCGCTCAAAATGAAAGTGAACTCGCCGGTGTCATCGCCCACGAAGTCGGACACGTAAGCCAACGCCACATTGCCCGCATGATTGATGCGCAAAAAGGTAACGCCGCCCTAACGCTAGGCTCCTTCTTGCTTGCCCTATTGGCCGCTCGTGCCGGAAGCGGACAAGCTGCGACAGCATTAGCGGTCGGCGGTCAAGCCGCCATGATCCAAAATCAGTTAAGTTACTCAAGAAGCGCCGAACGGGAAGCTGACCGCGTGGGACTAACGTCACTCACCCGAGCCGGATTTGATCCGAAGGGAATGGAAAATTTCTTCATGCGGTTGCAGCAAAACAATCGTTACTACGAAGCCGCCGCTCCGGCCTATCTCCTCACTCACCCGCTTACGGTTGAACGTATCAGTGATATGGAAAACCGCACGCGTCAATTGGGAGCTCGCACTCATAAAGATTCGCTGGATTTTGTTTTGATTCAACAGCGCATGCGCGTACTGCAGGAGACAAAGCGCGATGGTTGGTTGAAAGTCATCAAAGAGATGAAACAGGATTTGGCTGATGCCAAAGACAGCCGCCGAAAAACAGCCTTGACTTACGGTCTTTCGATTGTCAGCCGAAAACTTAACCTTAAAGAAGATGCCATTCGTTACGCCAATCAAGCGGTCAGCCTTGGCGGCAACAATGCTATTTTGCTCAAAAACCAATCTGAAGTGCTCTTTTTATTCGGCAGTAACAGCGATAAAAATCGAGCGCTTCAAATGGCCAAGCGTTTGGTCGCAAACAACCCCCTTTCGGAAATGGCCATCAAGCTCTACGCAAGCGAACTCTACGATCTGAACCGCTACCAAGAGACACTTAAATTCATGCGCTCTCAGCAAGCCATGAGCCAAAGCAACCCCTCCTATCACGCCATCAATGCCCGATGCTACCGAGCATTAAAGCAGATGAGCCGCCACTACATGGCTGTGGGCGACATGTATATGGCGCAAGGTGATAAGCGCGCTGCTGAATACCAATATAACTTGGCTCAGCAAGCAAGCGACGGTGACTACTACACCATGAGCCAAGTCGACGGGAAACTGCGCTCTGTACGCGCAGACATCATTGCGGAAGAAAAAGCAAAAAACCGTTAGCCAAATTACGCAATAAAATTCAGCCAAATTCAGTGCTGTCCAAAATAAATTGTGCATTAAAAAAGAGCTCTATAAGAATCAATAGGTTAAAGAGATTCTAGAGCTCATTGCGAAAACATGCCCCTTCAAAAATCAGAATAGCCGTAATTGTTCTGGTGGTGAGGTATCTATCCAATTCACAGTGGGCGGATTATTTAACCAGTCGGCTAATTCTCGGTGAGTGAGAAAACTCAATCGGATATACCAAGCCAGAATCGAAAATCCCCACCGATACGATGAGGCCGCTCTAAGCACTTCCAAGAGCAGCAAAGCTATAGCAGCTGTCCAAATCTGAACGAGCACAGCATTTTGACTGGTACCCACAAAACTTTTGATTTTGAGGTTTTGTTTTAAGCGTCGGAAAAATTTCTCAATCTCCCAGCGATCCCTGTAAAGCCAGGCGATGTCTTTGGCTGAGTGTTCCCAATCATTAGTCACAAAGTCAAACCAGCGACCCGCTTCTGCGTCATACTACCATTGAACTAAGTGGAAGTTCTTTTGTTTGACCTTTTCATTGACCAGCTGTCCAACAAACTGAATGCAGTAGTCACCCCACTTTTCATCTTGACCGTCAAACTCTTTGATGACTCCCTTTTTCAAAGATGTTGTGACTGCCCCCTCTTTGAGGCGTGTGACAAAGGTGGTTGTTTGATCATCAAGCAGAGCAAAAAACTCATAATCCGAGTATCCCCTGTCCATGATGAGAATGCATTGATTGGTGGGTAGTTGCAGTGACCGAGCTAAGGCGATATCACTAACTTTGCCGTCAGTCATTACCATGACTTCGGGTAACAGAGTATCGTTGTTTAGGATTGTATGAACCTTAATGCCGCCCTTGTGACGCCTGTACTGAGCCCAATTGAATAAACTCAGACACAGTGTGATCAGCGTCGAATCCAAGCTATAAACCGGTTTGGAGAACTTCAGCGAGAGTTTGCGTCCTTTACTTTGACGGATGTGTTGATCAAAAACGCTTAAGGCTTCGAAATAAAAATCTCGAAATACCCTATAATCGCGGTGTTCATTGCCATAAGACAGTGTTGATTTGCTCAACGCTCTGGCTCCGCAGTGAAAGATTTTCCCAATACTGTCTTTGAGGCCTATTTCGATTTCTCTAAGTGAAGAGGCGCCGGCCATTTGAGAAAACAACATGGCGACCAATAGATCCCATGTTGTGATTCCTTTTGCGTGCGCATCAGCCTGGTACTTGCTGACGATTGCTTGAAAGGCTGCTCGAGGCAGTTTTTGGATTAATTGGGCAAATAATGATGTAGTGGCGCGTTTCATGCTGGGGCGGTCTTTTGAAGTTTAGGCGCTTTTAGAGTACCACAACCCCAGCACCCTCTCTCAATTTCCCCTGAGAAACCTAGCTAGAATTTGATCCCATATACCAGAATTTATTTTGGACAGCACTGAGCCAAATTACTCAAAATTCGTAGATTAAATTACGACTCCTTAATCTGTCCGATCCAAATCGGAATTAATTTCTTGCACTCAGAAAGCGTCAGGTTTTCTTCCGTGACAGTCTTCGCATCAGTCTTAAATGTCATGTGATGCTTTCTTCCATGAAGATAAACCCGACCAACGAGTTTCTTTTTATATTTCACAACGACACTCATCGTTGAAGAAATACTGAATGTAAACTTATTCTCGATGCCCGCCTCGGCCGCTTTGGTTAAAAGCTCCTTAATGAAAGAGACTTCTAGCTTGGTGGCTTCCACCGGCTGATTGTCGGACGTTAAGAAATAAAACGGTTCTGGTAACGTTTGAACACTAAGGGGCTTTTCGGCCTTCAGTTTTCGCCACGAATACCTAGCGCGCAACGCTCCAATTGCCGCTGACAACTCTTTCTTGGGTCTCACGGTCGCCACAATGGTCACAGGCTTTTTCGCTTCCTTCTCTGTCTGGGTGGCTTTTTGACTCCCCTCTTTATCTTTGACTAATTGGATAACGGGGTCGTCTTTTTTATCTTGAAGAGCAGCTTTACTCTTTACCTTCACCGGTTCATCATGAGCAATGTGAATTTCTTTTTCTTCAGTCTCAAAATCATGTTTGGGGCGTCCCAGATCGATCGGTTCACCGGATGCTTTCCGAGTGCCGATGGATTTAAAAAAGTCGGCGATTTTATCGAGTATATTCTTTGCGAGCATGTCTGTCTCCTTGAGCTCTTCTTTTCATACTAACGGAAAAATCGTCCCTTGACACACAATTTTCAAGGATCAGACGAAAAAGCTTTCGTTATATACGCTATTAGTAATACACTCGAAGGGAAATTGACCAAAAGTAGCGCTCAAAGCGTGCGTAAACTCTCGTATAATTTTGCCGTTCAATCCGATTGAGAATCATTATGGCTATTGAAGATTATTTGACTATTGCCCCGAAAACCGACGAAATTATTGAAACGGATGCTGTCATTGTCGGCGCCGGCCCCGTCGGTTTATTCCAAGTTTTTGAATTAGGTCTTTTGGAAATTAAGACTCATGTCGTGGACTCCCTCAAAATGGTGGGCGGACAGTGCATGGAGCTTTATGAACATAAGCCCATTTACGATATCCCGGCTCTTCCCGTTTGCACTTCACGCGAATTGACGGAAAATCTTTTAAAGCAGATTCACCCCTTCGGACCGCAATTTCATTTAGGTGAAGAAGTCACCATTGTTCGCAAGGAAGAAGACGGCCGCTTTTACGTCGAAACCGATAAGGGCACGCGCTTTATGACAAAGACCGTGTTCATTGCCGCGGGCGTTGGCAGTTTCCAACCGAAACGCTTGAGCGTCCCCGGTATTGAAAAGTTCGAAGGCAGTCAGCTGCATTATCAAGTAAAGGATCCTGAACTTTTCTATGGCAAAAATATCGTCATCTGCGGTGGCGGTGACTCCGCTTTGGACTGGACTCTCAATTTAGTTGGCAAGGCTGAAAGCGTTATCCTCCTGCATCGTCGTGACGGTTTTCGTGCCCAATCGGCCTCTGTCGCCAAAATGCGCGAGTTGTGTGAAAACTGGGAAATGCAGTTTGAAGTGGGCCAGGTCACGGGATTTGAAGAAAAAGACGGCAAACTCACCGAAATCCGCGTCACAGGCGATGACGGTGTTGTGCGACGCATGCCGCTTGACCACTTGTTGGTTTTCTTTGGGCTCACGCCTAAATTAGGACCCATCGCGGATTGGGGCTTGGAAATCTATCGCAAGCAAATTGTGGTCGATACGGAAAAATTCCAAACCTCCATCCCCGGCATTTTTGCCGTAGGTGACATCAACACCTACCCGGGTAAGAAGAAATTGATTCTTTGTGGATTCCACGAATGCGCGCTTGCTGCTTTTGCCGCCGCCGACATTGTGCATCCGGCAAAGAAGACCTTATTGCAATACACGACAACTTCGCCCAAATTGCATAAGGTGCTCGGGGTTGAGACACCGACTCTCGATTAACATTTTTGCGTCAATCAAAAGGAGATCGACCGGTTTGGGTTGATCTCCTTTTTCTTGGTTTTTAATTCCGCAAAGGCCCTTCGGAACCAAATACTGTTTTCCAAAGTTGCATCACCGTCGCAATATTTTCACTTTGTTCAATCCGATCGACCCGGACCGGACCATCGCCAAATTCCAAACGGTGCTTTCTTTGGATATGTCGATAATTTCGATAAATGGACACACACTTCTCGGCCAATTCCTCACCAATCAAACCGGCTCGAGCCGCCATTTCCAATAAAAGAATATTGCCGAAATTATTGACAAGCTCCGGATGCTCGTGTGAGTAAGCGAGCACCATCGCCTGAACGGCAAATTCCACATCCACCATGCCGCCTCGGTCGTGCTTGACATCAAAAAGCGGGGTTGGATTGGGATGGCCTTCGAGCATTCGAGCGCGCATTTCGCTTACATCGGCAAAGACCTTTCCCTTATCACGAAGCAATCGCAAAATAGCTTCACGCTCTTTTTCAAAAGCTTGACCGATTGCTCTGTCGCCCGCGCAAAATCTTGCACGAGTAAGTGCCTGATGCTCCCAAGGCCAAGCGCCCGTACCGTCTTCATTTCTTTGATAGCGTTTAAACATCTCAAATGAAGAGACAACCAAACCATTTTCACCATTGGGACGCAGGCGCAAATCCACATCAAAAAGAATGCCCGAAGAGGTTTGCACCGTGAGCCAACTCATCATTCGACGCACCAGTCTCGTGTAATTTTTACTGGCTTCGGGGCTAGGATCATCGTAGAGATAAATTAAATCCAAGTCCGACGCATAACTTAATTCTTTTCCGCCTAATTTGCCGTAGGCCACAACGGCAAACTTCGGCACATCGCAATGGCGAGAGGCAATCGTTTGCCAGGCAAGCGTAATCACCATTTCCAAAACCGCGTCTGCCAGCGCAGAGAGTTGATCGGCCAAACGCTCAACCGTAAAACGGCCCTCCAAGTCAGCCATCAAAAGTTTAAAAACTGCCGCGTGGTGAGCGTCACGCAGAAGGTTCATCTGGGTTTCCTGATCCCCTTCAACTTCACGCAATTTTTCCCACAAATCATCCTGCCAACCGCTCCAATCGACAGGCGAAAAGTTATCCAATTCGCTTACGCGTTCATCAACCAACTCATCGAGCACAATCGGATGCGCAGTCAAATAATCCGCCGCCCAGGCGCTTGTCTTTAAAACGAGTGCAACTTTTTCACAAACTTTCGGATACTGAATCAAAAGTGAAACGTAGGTGCTACGCCCCGCGATCACTTCTAAAAGCGTGATAAAGCGCGTGAAAATCACTTCAGGCGCAACGCCTTTATCGTCGCTAGCCAACTTGACACACATTTCACTGATGCGTTTTACAAGTTGCGCCATCCGAGTTCGAGCCGACTCGGTCTGTGCGGCCAGAAATTTTGACCCCATTAATTCAAGCACGCGATCGGCACAATGACGGGCCTCTCCATAACCCATTTTTTCAAGGTCATTCGCCAGCGCTTCTTTGGCACGCTCAAATCCCACGCTCCACCCTTCGGGCCAATCATCTTCCTGATTTTCCTCTTCACCCACTTGGAAAATGCCGTCAAAAACCTGCGCCACGTATTCGCGGATTTGCATGAGCTTTTCAACCATCCGAGAACGACTCAACCCCAAAAGGGCAGCAATCTGCTCGCGAGATTTCTCATCGGGCGGCAAGCGGTGCGTCTGTTGGTCATCAACATACTGGATAGCGTGCTCCAAATTGCGAAGAAACACGTAAGCGTCTGAGAGGCGCTTGACCTGCTCTGCGTTCATCACACCTAATTTTTCTAAAACCGACAACGCGCTCAAAGTGCTTTTCAGACGTAACTGAGGTTCTCGGCCTGCGCGAATAATTTGAAATGTCTGGGTAATGAATTCAATTTCGCGGATTCCGCCTCGACCTAGTTTGACATCAATACCAAGGTCTTTACCGGCTTCACGGCGCTGCGTTTCGGCACGAATTAACTTATGAAGGTTCGATAAGGCGCTGATGGCGTTAAAGTCCACGTAGCGCCTAAAGACAAACGGACGCACAACATCGTAGAGGTTTTTGCATTGCTGCCCAAACGTCTTTTCGTCAGTGAAAACCGGCTCATTGACAATCCTGCCTTTCAGCCACGCGAAACGCTCCCATTCGCGCCCCTGCACGTAGAGGTATTCCTCAAGCATTTCGCTACTGATCACAATGGGGCCTGAGTCACCGTTGGGACGCAGTCTCATATCCACTCTAAAGACAAAGCCCGAACCGGAAATATCCGATAAGGCAGTTATGACTTTTTTTGAAAGACGCTCGAAAAATTCTGCGTTTGTTAATTCTCGCCTGGGATTAGGGCACTCGGACGTTGCCCGACATTGCCCTTGCTCGTCGTAGACAAAAACGAGGTCAATGTCGGAACTCACATTAAGTTCTTCACCTCCTAATTTCCCCATACCGACAACAAGAAAATCTTGGGGAACGCCAGAGTCTGACATCGGTACGCCGTATCGTAATGACAATGCCTTGGCATGCACGCGAACCGTTCGACTGACCGTTTCTTCTGCCAAATCCGTCATCGTGCGGACAACTTCAAAGTAATCCGCCCGCCCGGTCACGTCCCGTGCCACCAAAGTCAGCAACACTTCCCGCCTTAAAAGACGCATGCGCTCGGCTAATGTTTCCGCGTCGTCCGCACCTTGCAAAAAGGCCTTCATTTTCTCCCGGCTGTAAGGCTCTTCGGCTAGGCTCTCTAACCATCCTAACCGTTCATTGTCATCGGCCATTGGGCAGGCCGCCATCAGGGCACGCTTTACGAAAAATGAATAATCCGGCAACGCTTGAAGAGTTAAACGGGGCATTTTGATTCAGAAAGAAAACTAATGCAACACAGTTTAGCGGAGCCGGTAATTTTTTCGAAAAGTTTCAGTCGAAAAATTTTCCAAAAATTTTCCTTCAAAAAGCTCAAACCGCTAAAATTCGGGATAGTTCGTTCATTCTTTACGGAAACTGCCTCTTCTTTTGAAAACGACCCAAACAAGCTCTTTACAAAATACGGCTGGACTGCCGCGCAACCGTCACCCCGGCAGGTGGCGACTTCTTTTGCGCACGGCAGGGTGGGTTCTTTTGTTTTTATATCTGTTTTTAACGTCTGCACTGATTGCGGTCAGACTTTGGGTCGTTCCCAATATTGAAACGTTTTATCCGAAACTGGAAAGTTACATCGAAGAGCGCACGGGAACAAAGATTGAAGCGCAGGACATCCATGTGGACTGGGAGTGGCTACGCCCTCGCATCACACTCACAGAAATGACGTTTTCGCGTCCGGGTCAAAGAGCGTCGCTGACTTTGCCCAAGGTGCAGGCAACGTTCTCGCTCTCCTCTTTTTATACATTTAGGCCAACTTTTTCACGCCTCGTTGTCTTTAGTCCCCGTTTTAACGTTGAAAGGCTGGAGGAAGATTTATTCAATATTGCCGGCTTTGAAATCAACACGGCCCCTTCAACAACCCCCACGGCATCAACCGATGCTGCCACTGCACAAAAAGTTCTCGACTGGGTTCTTTCTCAAGAACATCTGGAAATCATTGATGGCGATTTCAACTACATTGATTTGACCGTGGATCATCCGAGACCTGTTCTGTTACACAACACAAACGCCGTGTTGCACCGCTATATGATTGCGTGGAATTTTGGCCTGCAATCAACAGCCATTCGTCAAAACAAAACACCAATTGACCTTCGAGCCACTTTTCGAGAAAAATGGTTTGGTTCATCCAATCGCTTGGCTAAACTCTACGGCACGGTTTACGCTTCCATCCCTTCTATTAACTTCGGCCGAATTGCTCGCCGAGTCGACCTTGATCACTTCCTTCAAGACGGAACCGGTCAAGCTAATATTTGGTTGGAATTTGAAAACCTCAAACCCACACAGTTAACTGCTGACGTTGCTCTCGATGACGTCAGCCTACGCTGGAACTCAGACTCAGCCCCCATCCGCGTTGATTACCTCCAAGGGCGACTCAATGAAACACTCGATGGCAATCAGTTGACCTTCGGTACGCAAGATCTTGTCATTAAACCCATCGGGAACGATCCCGTATATTTCGGAGATGCCAAGATTGAGGCAACGTGGAAGGACAAAAACCTTTATGACGGCGTACTTACCATCGCCTCCCTAGACCTTCGAGCCCTGACAACGATCGGCCTTCAACTACCCATTTCTGAAAAGGCCCTAAATCTTATTCGTGATCTTCAAGCCACTGGTACTATTGAAAACTTTGAAAGCTCCTGGCAAGGGCCCGTCAACGCCCCTGAGCGATATGAATTCAGTACAAAATTTAATGGCCTGACGGTTCAAGATCACGTCGCGCATGAAGATCACAATGTCAATCGATTCGGGTTTTCCAATCTTTCTGGCTCTATCGTAGCCGATGAAGCCGGTGGCACGGTCACACTGGATTCTCCCAACAGCACATTAAGCTTTCCCGGTATTTTCTTTGAAAAGGATTTCAGCTTAGATACACTGCAGATGCAGGCTTCCTGGACAATAAAACCCAAGCTTGAATTTAAAGTCGACAGTCTTTTAGTCTCCAACACCGACGCTTCTGCCCAAGTACACGGCGGTTGGGCGGACACGGGCGGAGCCGGCACTCTTGAAGTTCGCGGCGATCTGCACTACCTAAGAGCTTCTGCCGCACACAAATATATTCCCATTGTGGCAGGCGGCAAAGGAACCAACGATTGGCTCAAGGCGGCTTTGCAAGGCGGCATTGCCAAAAACGGCACCGTTGACCTATACGGTCCGTTAGATGAATTCCCCTTTGTTGACCAAAAAGACAAGGGGTATATCTTTAAAATTACCGGCATGGCCGAAGACGTGAAGCTCGATTATGTGCCCAGTTACCAAAAAGATAAAAATGGCCAATGGGTACCGGGCGAGTGGCCCACTTTTGAAAAGATAAACGGTGAAGCTATTTTTGAAGGCCTGTCCATGACCATCCATGCCCAAAGCGGTCAAACGCTTGGCGCAACCGTCACGGATGTCACAGCAGAAATCCCAAGCTACACCGCCCCTGGCGTACCGCTTATTATCAAAGGTAAAAGCCAAGCTTCGCTTCAAGCCATGGCCAATTGGGTAAACCAAAGCCCTGTTTCGGCCATGATCGGCAATCCCTTTGTCGGCACAACGGCAACCGGCAACGCCTCTTTGGAATTGGAACTTAATATCCCGATCACGGATTTAGAGCGCACGGCGGTTTCCGGTGCCGTTTTATTAAACGGCAACACCATCAAGATGCAAAATGTGCCGGAATTGGCTGCCGCCCAGGGACGAGTTTCTTTCACCGAAAAAGGTGTATGGGGCAGTTCTCTCACAGCAAATGTTTATGGGTGTGACGCACTCGGCAACATTACAACGGACGATCAAGGTAAGATTCGCATTACGGCATCGGCTAACGCTACTCCTTATGCTGCTTCCCGCATCATTGATTCCCCCGCTATCGCATCCCTTCTGACACATGCCGAAGGAGCCGCTCCCGTTAACACCGTTGTGGAAATTGATCATGGAGTCAATATCCACGTCAACAGTAACCTTTTAGGCATCAAGGGCAACGCGCCGGCGCCCTTTAACAAAGCCGCCGATACGGCTTGGCCCTTGCAGTTTGATTTTGTCCCCTGCTCTTCAAAGGAAAAGTGTTCTGCCAAGATGATGCTTTCCATTGATGAAGTGTTGGGGATGCAAATTCACTATAACGACACCGATCAGGGGCTTAAAACCCAAAGAGGAATTCTCTCGGTCGGTAAACGTTCCAACGCCAATCCGACAGCTGATGGTTTAGCGTTGATTATTCAATCGCCCTCTTTGAAGTGGGAAGACTGGGAAGGCATTCTGACTGAAGCCCAGGAGGCACTGTCGTCTGATCCCAAGCGTGACATGAAAACGCTGGATTTAAATCGCGCGGATATTCAAATTGGACGTCTAATCTACAAGGGACTTAATTTTGAGTCGGTGAAAGTCAATGCGAGAGCGTACCCGTCTGGCGCTTGGAGCGGCAACATTGCGAGCACTTTGGCAAAAGCCGACTTTAACTTCACGCCGCGCACGAGCCACTCTCATCCGCTTTTGACGGCAAATTTTGACTACCTGCACATTCCACGTCCGGAGCTGGTTGATGAAGCGATTAAAGTCGCTCCGAAAGAAACGCAGTCTCTGCCTTCTGTCGCCTTGACCATTAAGGATTTGCGCTACCAAGATTTCAACTTAGGCACATTAAAACTTTGGGCAGAAAATGAAGGTAGCGGTCCGAGCACCCTTTGGGACTTAAAACAGTTCTCGCTGGCTAACAGCGATGCAACGCTAAGTGCCAACGGCTCTTGGAATGCCGGACAACGGAAAAACTCCCAGACAACGCTCGAGGCAACCCTTGACGTTAGCGATTTAGGCGAATTGCTCGAGCGCTTTAAACTGGCCCACGTCATCAACGACGGCAGCGGTCAAGTTCATGCCAAACTGCAGTGGAACGGCGCTCCGGTTGACTTCAACACGGACTCGTTAAACGGCACAATTTCCACTACACTCGCTTCGGGCCAAATTCTTCAAGTAGAACCCGGTGCGGGCCGCATTCTGTCACTGTTGTCATTGCAAACACTATTAAGACGCCTTACCTTTGATTTCCGTGACGTGGTCGGTCAAGGTTTTGTTTTTGACTCGATTTCGTCCAATGACACCATCACCAATGGCGTTCTTAATGCAAATTCGTTCCGACTGATTGGCCCACAGGCCACTATATTGGCCGAAGGCTCGCTTGACCTCAATAAGCTCACACAAAATATCACCGTTACGGTTTTACCCGACATCAGTTTAGGCGGAGCCAGTCTTGCGCTTGCCGTTGCCAACCCCATTTTAGGCGTCGGCAGCTTTATTGCTCAGTTGGCACTTCAGACGCCGCTATCGGAATTACTAAGCACTGAATATAAAATTACCGGTTCAATTGATGAACCCATTGTTACAAAGGTAGGAGAAGCGACAGAGACCTCGGCTTCTTCTCAAAAATAAGAAAAGGAAAAATCATGCGAATTGCTGCTTGTCAGATGGTTTCGGGGACGAATATTGATGAAAATATTCATACCGCGAAATCTTTAATTGACTCGGCCGCCCAAAGCGGAGCCGAGCTGGTTGTATTGCCCGAGTATTTTTCTTTGATGCCCGCAAGCGACAAAGATTGGGTGGCAGCGGCCGAGACTTTCGGCGACGGCCCTGTGCAAAAAGCGATGAGTCAGGCTGCCAAGGAAGCTCAAATCTGGCTTGTTGCCGGCACCATTCCTCTTAAGGCTAATGATGACCAACACTTCATCGATGCTTGCATTGTTTACAACCCCAGCGGAGAAGTGGCTGCCCGTTACGACAAAATTCACCTTTTTCAGTTTGAAAGAAGTGAAGAGCACTATGAAGAGGCTCAAACGACACAAGCCGGCCACGAAGTAAAAACCGTTGCCATTGAGACTTGGGAAGGCGCCTGGAAGGTCGGTCTATCCGTTTGTTTTGATCTTCGTTTCCCGGAATTGTTCCGCAAGCTCGACGCGCCCGACATTATCACTTTACCGGCGGCTTTCACAAGCTTTACGGGTCGCGCTCATTGGGATCCACTCTTACGTGCCCGAGCCATTGAAAACCAATGCTATGTGCTTGCCTGCGCTCAAGGCGGCAATCACGAAAACGGACGTCAAACTTGGGGGCACAGCATTTTAATTGATCCCTGGGGAGCAACCGTTGCGGAATTAACACAAGGTGAAGGAGTGTTACTCGCGGAGGTTCAAGCCAGCCGTATCAAGCAGGCAAGAGACATTTTGCCCGCATTAAAGAGCCGCACGCTTTAATGCTTTTGCTCCGATATTGACGGCAACGTTCACCATCTTCGGACAATTGCATTATTATCTGTATTTGTAGTTAATTTTGTTTTATTGAGACCTGTCTGCTATCAGGCCTTAAGATCAAAAGGGGTTTGATCTTGTTTCGTTTAATGACGCCTATTGTGTTGCTGACGCGACTTTTAGTCGGTGCCTATCCCCAATGGATCGGCAGTACACCATCGGACAAGCAACGCATCTATTTTGCCAACCACACTAGCCACTTGGACACCATTGTCCTATGGTCATCGTTGCCTAAAGAAATCCGCTCACATACCCGTCCGGTTGCCGCTAAGGACTACTGGATTAAGGGGGCCATTCGCAGACGCATTGCCATTGAAGAGTTAAATGTGGTTTTGGTCGACCGCCGCCGCACCGAACACAGCGATCCTCTTGAACCCCTGAGAGAATGCCTGCGTGAAGGCTCTTCCATGATTATTTTCCCGGAAGGCACACGTCGCCCTCAGGCCATACCGAGTGAATTCAAAAGCGGTATCTGGCGCTTGGCGCGTGAATTCCCGAACGTGGAATTGATTCCAGTTTACATTGAAAACCTTTACCGAGCCATGCCTAAAGGCGTCTTAATTCCTGTGCCCACGGTCTGCTCAGTCCGTTTTGGCGCACCATTACCCTTCACACCAGAGGATCCGAAAGAAGAATTTCTGACGAGAGCCCGCGAAGCGGTCATTAAATTGTCGGAGGCTTAATATGCGGTTGGGTATTACCTTACAAGAAACCTATACGCTGGTTCTGGTTGTTTTGGTGCTCTTGGCCATTATCGGGACGAGCTATTGTCAATGGGCTATTCGCAAAGCTGTCGCTCCGGAACAAATTGAAAGGATCCGTGTCGTCAACTCCCGAGTCAAAATGGGTTGGTGGCTTATTATCGTTTTCACCTTGGCGTTCTGGGCCGGTCAAAACGTCCTTTTGATTGTCTTTGCCTTGGTGAGTTTTTTCACCTTTAGAGAGTTTGTCGCCCTGACCCCTATTAAAGTTTCGGACCACTGGGCACTCGTTGTCTCTTTTTATATTGTCATTCCGCTTCAGTATATTTTGATCGGGCTTGACCGCTATTGGCTCTTCACGGTATTTATTCCGGTCTACCTTTTCTTGCTGTTGCCTGTTTTGATGTCCTTGCGTCCGGACAATGACCGATTCCTTGAACGTGTTGCCAAAATTCAATGGGGTGTGATGTTAAGCGTTTACTGTATCAGCCATGCCCCGGCTATCATGAATTTTGACATTACACGATTTGGGTCAAGCCCCTCATTGCTGTTGCTCTTTTACCTCTTGATTGTCTTCTTGGGTGATCTCTTCGTTGTTATGGCCAGTTCCTATTTCGGCGGCAAAACCCTGCGAGACACCCCTCATAAAACAGTTAAAGGCATTTTGGTGGGCGGCTTTATCACCATCCTTGTCGGCTATGCGCTTTTCTGGATGACGCCCTTTAGAACGTGGCAGGCATTGGTTATGGCCACCATCATCGTGGTAACCGGTGCTTTCGGCGATATCGTCATCTCGTCTGTTAAGCGCTCCTTAGGCAGCCGCTTCTTGGACGGTGACAAGTACATCGGCCGCGGCAACCTTGAGCGTCTCGCCCCCCTGATGTTCTCCGCCCCGATTTACTATCACATTACACAGGCTTACTTCTCAGCCAATTGGTAAAACATTTTAAGGGCTCCCAATGTTGGGAGCTCTTTTTTGCACTCACTCAATATATACCTCTAAAGAGAGTTGTAAATGCCATTTTAATGCTTATTTATTGAAATATTTATACTTTTGTATAACTTAAATCCGCCTTTTTGAGATTTCCCGGGCATACACTAAAGAGTATCTTTTCATCTACCGGAGTTCTTTTATGTACGACCCCAAATCAAGAGTCGCCACAGAATTCATCTCTCACGAAGAAATTGAAGCGACATTGGCCTTTGCCGAAGAACACAAACATGACCGCGAATACATTCAGGCGGCACTCCAAAAGGCAGAAGCTTTCAAAGGCCTCACTCACAGAGAAGCCGCTGTCTTGCTCGCCTGTGAAGAACAGGATTTAAACGATGAGATTTTCGCAACCGCTAAAAAGGTTAAGGAGCATATATACGGCAACCGCATCGTACTATTTGCCCCGCTTTACCTTTCCAACTACTGCGTCAATACTTGCACATACTGCCCGTATCACGCTAAAAATAAGCACATAGTTCGCAAAAAACTCACTCAAGAACAAATCCGTCAGGAAGTCATAGCCCTTCAGGATATGGGCCATAAACGGCTTTTGCTCGAAGCGGGCGAACACCCACGCCACAACCCCATTGAATACATTTTGGAATGCATCAATACGATCTACTCCATTAAACATAAAAACGGTGCTATTCGCCGTGTCAATATTAATATTGCGGCAACTACGGTTGAAAATTACAAAAAGCTTCATGAAGCCGGTATCGGTACTTACCAACTGTTCCAAGAAACCTACCACAAAGACCAGTACGAACTATTGCATCCAAAGGGACCCAAAAGCGACTACGCTTACCACACAGAAGCTATGGACCGCGCGATGGAAGGCGGAATTGATGATGTGGGCTTAGGTGTTTTGTTCGGTCTGACGCTTTACCGCTACGATTTTGTCGGTCTTTTAATGCACGCAGAACACTTGGAAGCTGTCTGGGGTGTTGGACCACATACCATTAGCGTGCCGCGTATTTGTCCCGCCGATGATGTAGATCCGGCCACCTTTACCAACGCTGTTCCTGACGAGCTCTTCTTGAAAATTGTGGCTCTGATTCGTTTGGCTGTCCCCTACACCGGCATGATTATTTCCACACGCGAGTCGGCACGCGTGCGTGGCAAGTGTCTTGAGATGGGCGTCTCACAAATTCACGTACAAGTGTTGGCGGTTATGTCCTTGAGGAAGAAAAGGAAGAAAATTCCGCCCAATTCGAAACAAGCGATCGGCGCACATTGGATGAAGTAGTGAAATGGCTGTTGGACGGCGGCTACCTGCCTAGCTGGTGTACTGCTTGTTATCGCGCGGGCAGAACAGGAGACCGCTTTATGTCATTGGCTAAAACCGGTGAAATTGCCACTTATTGCCAAGCCAATGCCATCATGACTTTAAAAGAATACGCTCAAGACTATGCACGCCCGGCTACACGTGAAGCCGCACAAAAAGTCATTGAGGCGGAAATCCCGAAAATTGTCCATGAAAAGATCCGCAAAGCCAGCGTTATTCGCCTGCAAAAAATTGAGGAAGGCGAACGCGATTTCCGATTCTAAATTCTCCGAATAAAGCAAACCGGCGAATCGCTAAACTTTTCGCCGGTTTGTTTTTTTAGGTGCTGGAAGCTGGCAAGGCCAGAGCACTTTCTGCAATTTAACGCAAACTGTTTCTATTCAATTCACGCTGCTGAGACAAAATCATATGTTTGAGCAACCGGGCCAGTTCCCTTTGCTCTTCCACGCTCAAGCAGGAAGCAAATTGACGCTCCACTTCCACGTGGGAATTTACAGCATCCAGTGTCAGTGCTTTACCTTTTTCAGTAGCCTTCAAAATGACGCCTCGTCTATCACCCGTATCAGGAAAGCGCTCAAGCAGCCCCTTTTCCTCGAGTTTGCGGATTCGATTGGACAGCCCACCTGAAGTAATCAAAATTTTGGTTTGCAAAATCTTGGGCGTAATCACCGCATCGGGATTACGCGTCAAAACGGCCAACACTTCAAATTCACCACGGGTGAGATCGTAGCGGGCGAGGTTTTCAGCCACGCGCCGCTCCACGTAGTAGCTCATACGAACTAAACGCGCCACAACCGAAATCGGCTCTGTGCTTAAAGTCGGAACCTGAGCCTTCCACTCTTCTTCGAGCGAATCGACAAAGTCCTTCAAATTGCGACTGGTATCTTCCGTCACGGTTATTTTGCTCCTAAGCGCTTAATGGCCAGATAGTGATAGATGTCAAAGAGTTCTTGCAGACGGAATTCTTCAAATTCAAACTTGGCTTGATGGTGACCAGCCTTTAATTCAGAACCGACAACCACGTAACCGGCCTTACCGCCTTTGTTTTGTACTCGACGCATCAAAACGGTCGCATCATCGCTGCCGTTAAAGTTCATGGTGTCACTGATCTTCGTGCAGTACTTAGCGTGTTGAGCTGCTTCAGCAAAATCGTTTTGAACTTCTTCGTCTTTCACAAAGTCGATGGCTTCGCCCATCACTTCGCTTTCAGCTTGGCAACCGTACATAGCGGCTGCGCCGTTGACACGAGCCACGGCCTCTTCAAACATGCAATTATTAATCGCTTCCGTTTCACCACGCACTTCCACTTGCATTTCAGCCGTCGAAGCGATCACGTTACGACCTTCACCTGCGCGCATATAGCCGACGTTAACACGCGTCATGCCTTGACCGTGACGAGGAATAGCCATCAAAGCCAAACTTGCCGTTGAGGCTGCCATCAACGCATTACGACCTACTTCGGGCTGCATACCTGCGTGAGACGGCGTTCCCTTAAAGCGGAAGTCAACCTTGGTCGTGCAAAGGAATTTTTCCGGAGCGGTGACCACTTCACCACCGGGGATATCACAACCCAAGTGACCGCAATAGAGATAGTCCAAATCATCCAAGACACCGCTTTCAGCAATCGGACGACCGCCACGAGAACCTTCTTCTCCCGGTTCAAAAATGAGTTTAACGGTACCGCAAAGCTGATCCTTGTTAGCAGCCAACCATGTAGCCAAACCCATCAAAACAGCTTGGTGTCCATCATGACCGCAGGCGTGCATGTAACCTGGGATTTGGGAAGCAAAACCTTCCTTTGTCGGAGCATGTTCAGGATCGCTCGATTCAGTCACAGGAAGGGCATCCAAGTTGCAGAGAAAACCGATCGTGGGACCGGGACGGCCGGTCTCCAAAACACCGATCACACCCGTTACCCCTTGCATGCGTTCAAGGATTTCCGGACTCACCTTCTTTTGAGCTGCTTCGTAGAACTTCGCAATTTGTGGCTTGATTGCACCGCGAATAAAGTCCTTGTTGATCACATCGTAACCACACAAGACCTTAAAACCCAGTTTTTCCATGTGTTCAATAACACGGGCGCTGGAGACGAATTCACACCAACCAGGTTCCGGCCAAGCATGAATTTCGCGACGCTTGGCAATCAACCACTCTTGAGAGATCGGTTCTAAATAGGCCATGACAAATCTCCTTCAAATTAGATATAGCGAACGAACGACATAACCATCACGGCAATGAAGCCCGCCAAAATCGGTACAGAGGTGCGCTTAACCACTTCAAGCGGATTGGCACGCACGGAAGCCGCCACAATAATAATTACTGCGGCCACAGGCGAAATGGAACGAATCAAGTTCGAGGTACATTGCATTGGCAAAGCGACCATGATCGGATCAATACCGGCGTTTTGAGCAATGGACGGAATCAACTCGATGAAACTATAGAAAACCGCGTTACCCGAACCACTGATAAACGTAATCAAGGCGGTGATACCGGAGAAGGCAAACATGAGGCCTGCACTTGCGTTTTCAACACCGGCGATAGAGTTGGAAATCATGTCAATCATGCCCATGGCACGGAGCCCCGCCACCATGGTGGAAGCCGCCACAATCAACACCACAACCTGAGAGAAGCCCTCACCCATTCCCTTGAAAAAGAGATTAGCGTCCTTCATACCTTGCTTAACGTTACCCTTGCGAACTAATTCGCAAATGAAAGCCAATGCAAAGCAGAAAAGGGTAATTTCAACTAAGCCCACCTTAGCGTGTCTGAAGCAAGCCCAGAAGAAGATCACCAAAATCAACGGCAAAACCGGGAAAAGTGCATAGTAAACAGGAACTCCCGTCAAATCACGTACTTTGAGTTTGCTTTCATCAATTTCGGCAGAAACTTGACCGGCTTGACGCTTATCCATGTAGCGCTGCCAGAAGTAGTGAACGATACCAATAACAATCAAGGCCGGAATCGTGATCGGAGCATGGTGATAGAAAACATAGTCAACCACGTGATCAAAGCCCAAGACACGAGCGGCCACCACATTGTCCCCGCCGAGCGGTGTCGGAACAATTGTTGCCGTTGTGGCGATCACACCAGCGGCTGTCAAGACGCTCATACGAGCGGCGCGAAGCACCGGGTAAAGCGTAGCCATCAAAATAACAGCCAAAGACGAGGCGCTCGGGATAATGATGGAGAGCAACGTACCGACCCAGAAAACTAACGGTACGAGAATATACGGCGAATGAATTCTTTCAAGCGGTTTGCTCAACACACGGATCACCATGTCATTGGCACCGATATGCGACATATAAGCAGCAAAACCGAAAAGAGTCAGAATGATTAAACCGGCATTGGAATATTGACTGATAAAGAGATCTTTCATCGCTTTAAACGGATCAACCCAATTTAAGCCGGAAGATGCCTTAGCACTCACGGCAGGATGACCAAGCATCACTGCAACAGCTAAAAGCACCAAGCCCGTTGCAAAGAGCACAACTTTGGCGTCGTAGTTTTTAGCAATTGCCCAACCGGCAATAACAAGTGCCACCACGCAAATAATTAATTCAAGCATTACCTATCCTTACAAGAGAAAAATAAGCTTTTTGATTTAAAAAAAGAGACCGAGGTCACTATACGCAACTTCCACCACTCGGGCAATAGATAAATACACCAAAAGGCCATTCTTTAAGAGGTAAATGCCTTTTCGAAAAGTATCTTTACATGAAGATATTTGGTTATAATTCCGTTATTGCATGACTTTCAGTATTACTTTTTTTCATGATGAACTTTGTTTTTCCGGGTTTTATTCTGGCAGCCTTTGCCGCAATCTTATGGGGAACGGCCGGAACCGCCCAAACATTTATCACGAGCCCCTCACTTTCTCCCTTATGGGTGGGAGCGTTGCGTCTAGTGTGTGCCTGTCTTTTTTTCTACCCCATGCTCGCTATTAGCCAACGTCAATTACAACCATCAAACGCTTCTGCTAAAGGTGAAGATCACTACCTTTTAAAAGTGATAGCCGCAGGTTGCTGCATGGCCATGTTTAATCTCTTATTTTTTAGTGGCGTCAAAATTGCCGGCGTTGCGCTTGGCTCTTGCACAATCATCGCCTCCGCCCCCGTGTGGGCCGGTATCCTAGAAGCCGTGATTAAACGCAAAGCACCCGACTCTTTGTGGCTTACCGGTGTTGCTGTTGCCATTGCGGGCGGCATTTGGATGGCCGTTTCACAAGCTGAAAATATTGAAGTCAGTGCGTTTGGTTTGGGTATTTGCCTCACAGCCGGCTTCTTTTACTCAAGCTACTCCTTACTTGCTAAAGAATTAGTTCGAATCACTACCCCATTGAGAGCCTCAACTCACTCATTTACCGTGGCCGCTGTCATTGCTTTATTGGCTGCCTGGATCTTTTCTCAAACGCCCGAAATTGTCTTTCAAGACATCCTCATTGTCTTTTACTTAGGTGTTGTCGTAACGGGCTTTGCTTATCTGCTTTACGGAACCGCGCTTAAAACCACTCGGGTTTCAACCTGTGTGGCTCTGGGACTTCTGGAACCCGTGACCGCCTTTGTCCTAGCCATCGTCGTTGTGGGTGAAAATGTTAACCCCTGGGCCACGTTGGGATTGCTGGCTATTCTTGCCGGTCTGGCTCTGGTTTTACGATCTGAACAAAAACAAAACACAGCCTCCTAACGAATAGAGTTTTTCTTTTTGAGAAGTCTGCGATCATTTTTGACTACAATGATCGCAGATACTCTTACGGAGGAAACTCTTCATGCTGCACTTAGCTGCCTATATCCCGGAGATGATTGAGACAAGACGCCATCTCCACCACCATCCTGAAATTGCCTGGACAGAATTTCTTACCACTCAAACCATCGTCAAGCGCGTTCGCGAATTAGGCTTTAAGACAATTCTCGGCAAAGCTTTGTTTGACACCGAACACGCTTTGGGTCGCGAAGAAAAAGTCATTGAAGAAGCGATGCAACGCTCTTTAAAGCTTGGCATGGATCCTGTACTTCTGAAAGAACTCGAAGGTTACACGGGCTGCATGGCTGTTTGGGAAACCGGTAAACCGGGACCTGTTACTGCTTTACGATTTGATATTGACTGCGTCAATGTTGAAGAAAATCACGATGCCTCCAATGAAGCGAATCGTGAAGGTTTTGACAGTGAATGCTGCGGTCTCATGCACGCCTGCGGACACGATGCCCATGCGGCCATGGGTCTAGCTGTTGCCCATTGGATTCATGACAATGCCAAAGAGCTCAGAGGAACCATCAAACTGATTTTCCAACCGGCAGAAGAAGGCACTAAAGGGGCCGCCGGCATCGCTTATTCCAAGAATTTGGATGATGTCGATTATTTGGTTGGCGGTCACATCGGTGTTGATGCCAAATTGCACGAAGTGGCGGTCATTCGCAATGGTTTCCTTGCCACCACCAAAATGAATGTCACTTTCACCGGTGTCCCAGCTCACGCGGGGGCTGCCGCCGAATTGGGACGCAATGCTTTGATGGCCGCTTGCTCAGCCGCTATGCAAATCATGGGTATCGCCCGTCACGGAAAAGGTGACACCAGCGTCAACATTGGCACCATTTCAGCCGGCGAAGGACGAAATGTCGTACCGGTTCACGCCAAAATGGAATTGGAAGTTCGCGGCAAAAACGATGAAATCAATCGTTATATGCAAGAAACGGCTGAACGCATGATTCGTGGTTCGGCTGAAAGCTACGGCGTAAAGTACAAAATTGACGTGATGGGCATGGCTACCGATATCCACTCAGACTCCGCCCTATCGGATATGCTTGAAGAAGAGGCGAAAAAAGTCCCCACTGTTAAGAAAGTCTTTGATATCAACTCTTGCACCGGCAGCGAAGACTGCTCGTTGCTGATGAAGACGGTTCAAAAACACGGCGGTCAAGCCACCTTCTTTTACTATGGCTGCAACCACCACGGCCACCACAGAGGTGACTTTGAAATTCAAGACACAGAAAGTATGCCCGAAGGTTTTGAAATCTTTGTCCGCATGCTGGAACGCTTAAATTCTGATTCCGCCCAATAATCATAATAGGCCTCAGGACTCAATCCCTGAGGCCACTCTCTTCTGGAATACTGGGATGCAGTTTCTTGCTCAATTTTTCAAGTTCGAAGAAAAAAATACAAACTGGCGCCGGGAACTGATGGCAGGCTTCACGGGTTTTGTCACCGTTTGCTACGTCGTGCTCGTGATTCCTGCCATGTTGGCCGATGCCGGCATGAATTTGCAGGCTGCGACGATTGCTGTTATTTGGGCCACGGCGTTTGCCAGTCTCTTAATGGGATTAGTGGCTAATTTTCCGGTTATCGTTGCACCGGGACTTGGCATTTGCGCCTTTTTCTCTTATTACGTTTGCGGACCGATGGGCCTCTCTTGGCAAACCGCTTTGGCAGCCGTCTTTATTTCCGGCGTCATCTTTTTTTTGTTGACGGTCACCAAAATTCGTCAACTGATCATTGACGCGGTGCCAACCGATATTAAGCACGCCATTGTTGTCGGTTTAGGTTGCTTTATTTCATTCATTGGTTTGAAGAACGCCGGACTGATTGTGGCCGATCCCTCCACTTTCGTTGCTCTAGGAAACTTGCACAAGGCTGAACCGCTTTTAGCTGCCTTAGGTGTCCTTTTAATCAGCGCATTAATGGTTCGACGGATTAAAGGAGCCATGATTATCGGCATCTTGGCCGTCACTATCTTGGGATTACTCTTGGGTGTCTCGCCGCTTCCTGATCTGTCAACACTAAGCACTCCCTCCTCACTGACACCCAGCGAAACCTTCTTTGAATTGGATTTCAATTCTGTTTTTGCTTATGGCATTGTGACCATAGTTTTCACGCTGACGATGGTGGATCTATTTGACAACATGGGAACCTTGATTGGTCTATCCATTCGCGCCAATATGCTCAATCACAAAACCGGACACATTGAAGGCTTGGAAAAGGCGCTTTTTTCGGATTCTGTTGCAACCATGGCCTCAGGTGTCATCGGCACACCCACCTGCACAAGCTATATTGAAAGTGCCGCGGCAATCGCCGAAGGCGGACGCACTGGCATTGTCCCCATTGTCAGCGCCATCCTATTTTTGCTCTGTCTCTTTGCTTTGCCTTTTGTGACAGTTGTTCCGGCTTACGCCACCGCTTCAGCGCTCATTGTGGTTGGTGGATTAATGATGCAATCCGTTGTTCATATTAATTTCAAAGACTTCTCAACCGGTATGCCGGCTTTCCTGACCATCATCACAATGCCCTTAACATTTAATGTGGCAACCGGTTTCGGATTGGGCTTTATCAGTTATGTGTTTCTCAAGCTACTGACAAATCAAACCAAAGATCTCAACATCGTGACAATTCTTGTTGCTTTGGCTTTTGGCATCAACTTTATGATGCGCTGAAAAAAAGAGCGCTCCACTTTTGAGAGCGCTCCTTTTTCGTTCAGTTCAGAAACGAATTATTGGGCGGCCATCATGGCGCAAGCCGTATCGAGCATACGGCAAGAGAAGCCCCATTCGTTATCGTACCAAGCCGTCACCTTCACCAAACGCGTACCAGAGACCTTCGTCAACGTGGCGTCAAAGATAGAAGAGTGCGCATCGTGGTTGAAGTCAATGGAAACGAGCGGTTCATCGTTGTAGCCCAAAATGCCTTGGTTTTCAGGCAATTCAGAAGCAGCCTTCATCACCGCATTGATTTCTTCAACCGTCACATCACGCTTGGCTTCAAAGGTCAAGTCCACAAACGAGACGTTGATCGTCGGAACACGCACGGCAAAACCGTCAAGCTTACCGTTTAAGTCCGGCAACACAAGACCCACAGCGGCGGCAGCGCCGGTCTTGGTCGGGATCATGGAGTGCGTTGCGGAACGAGCGCGACGCAGATCCTTGTGATAAACGTCAGTTAACGTTTGGTCATTGGTGTATGCGTGAATCGTCGTCATCAAACCACGTTCAACACCGATCGCCTTATGCAAAGCATTGACAACCGGAGCCAAGCAGTTTGTCGTGCAGGAAGCATTGGAAACAACGGTCATGTCCTTGGTCAAGACGTCTTGGTTAACACCGTAGACCACCGTAGCGTCCACACCTTTACCCGGAGCCGAAATCAACACTTTCTTAGCACCGCCTTCCAAGTGGGCCAAGCATTTTTCCTTGGTACGGAATGCGCCCGTGCATTCGAGCACAACGTCCACGCCCAATTCTTTCCAGGGCAGATTGCGGGGATCGCGGTCGCAGAACACGCGCATGCGGTCACCATCAACAATCAGGTACTTTTCCGTATCAGAAACTTCCTCAACCTTCACTTCGTGGTTGAAGTGTCCGTGAACCGTGTCATGACGCAACAAATGAGCATTGGTCTTGATGTCACCCATGGCGTTAATGGCCACAATTTCGATATCGTGCTTTTTGCCCAATTCATAGTGGGCGCGCAACACGTTACGACCGATGCGGCCAAAACCCGTAATGGCAACTTTAATGGTCATTTTGAAAATCCCCTCTTTAGTAATTAATGATTAATGGCTTTCATAGCGGCTTCAACCACGCGATCCACGGTAAAGCCGAATTTTTCCCAAAGCACACCGGCAGGAGCCGATTCACCGAACGTATCGATGCCGACCACTTCACCGTTCTTAACGTACTTGTACCACAAACCGGTCACCGATGCTTCGATGGCAACTTTGGGCGCATCCGTTAAAATCGCACGCTTTTCTTCTGAAGACAGTTTATCGAAAAGTTCCGTGCAGGGCATGGACACCACTCGTGTACCGATGCCTTTTTCTTCCAAAGCTTCGCGAGCCTTCACCGCCAAGGGCACTTCTGAGCCCGTGGCAATGAGAACGCAGTCGACCTCATCGGCGCCTTTACCCGACTCTTTCATGACATAGGCACCGGCCTTAAGAGCTTCTTTAGCGTCACGCACGACCTCTTGTGGATCACGGGCGATGAATTCAATGTTTTGACGCGAACCAATGATGATTGACGGCGTATGGCGGGATTCAATGGCGCTTTGCCAGGCCACCAATGCTTCAACCGTGTCACACGGGCGCCACACATTTAAATTCGGGATAAGACGCAAACTCGGAATGTGTTCTACAGACTGGTGCGTTGGGCCGTCTTCACCCAAACCGATGGAATCATGAGTGAAAACAAAGATGGAGCGCTGCTTCATCAACGCAGCCATGCGGATGGCGTTTCTCGAATAATCGGAGAACGTCAGGAACGTGGCGCTGAAAGGCACAAATCCATGATACAAGGCAATGCCATTTTGAATCGCAGACATACCGAATTCACGCACACCGTAATTAATGTGACGGCCCAAATAGGTGTCCGGTCTCATGGCTTCAACACCGGTCCAATTGGTCAGGTTAGAACCCGTCAAATCAGCAGAACCGCCAAGCAATTCGGGCAGATGCGGAGCAAAAGCGTTCAGCGCTTTTTGACTTGCTTTACGGGTTGCCACGGTTTCCTGAGCCGCCGCAGCCTTCTCAATGGCTTGTTGCATGACGGCTTCAAAATCTTCAGGCAGATCGCCCTTCAGACGGCGGGAAAGCTCTTTACAGAGTTGAGGATATTCTTGGTTATAACGAGCCCACATCTCGTTGTACTCAGCTTCGAGCTTTTCACCTTTTTCACGTGCGTTCATCGCATCGTAAATTTCTTGCGGAATGACAAACGGATCCCATTTCCAACCAAGCGCTTCACGAGTGAGTTTGAGCTCTTCTTCACCTAATGCTTCTCCGTGAACTTTACTTGTGCCTTGGCGGTTGGGAGAGCCCTTACCGATGACCGTACGGGCGATAATAAGCGTAGGCTTATCTTGACTTTGCTTGGCCTTTGCAATCGCGCGATCCATCTCATCGATGTCGTGGCCATCAACCGGACCAATCACGTTCCAACCGTACGATTCAAAACGCTCACGCGTGTTGTCCGAGAACCAGTTGATTACTTTACCGTCAATGGAAATTCCATTGTCGTCGTAAATCACAATCAACTTGTTGAGCTTCCAGGTACCCGCCAATGAACACACTTCGTGGCTGATGCCTTCCATGAGGCAACCGTCACCTAAGAAGCAGTACGTATAGTTGTCAATAACATTAAAGCCCGGACGGTTAAATTCGGCCGCGAGCATTTTTTCAGCCAAAGCCATACCCACCGCGTTACCGATACCTTGTCCCAAAGGACCCGTGGTGGTTTCCACACCGGGCGTCACATCCACTTCCGGGTGTCCGGGCGTCTTGCTGTGCCACTGGCGGAAGGCCTTTAAGTCATCAATTGTCAGATCGTAGCCCGTCAAGTGCAAAAGCGCATATTGCAGCATTGAGCCATGGCCATTACTCAAAATGAAGCGATCACGGCCAATCCACTTCGGATCGGCGGGATTGTGGCGCAAATGTTTTGTCCACAAGGCAATCGCAATATCGGCCATGCCCATCGGCATACCTGGGTGACCGGACTTGGCCTTTTGCACGGCATCCATGGCCAAAGCACGGACAGCATTAGCCATCAACTGAGGAGTGACACAACAAGTCATAGTGTTTCTAACCAATTTAAAAGGAGAAAATCACACATCAGACGAAACCATTTTCATCCGACTTAAACAATAAGATTGTACTGAAATTGTGGGCTTAATTCGGTCTAAAGCGCAAAACTTTTTGACCGAATAATTTAGAGTGACCACCACTTTTCAAACTTTGACAATAAGGAAATATCCCTAGGCGTTTTCATGGAGCTTCTAGGTAGTTTGGCGTAGTATTTTCCGCGGCCGGGTATGTTCCGGTTGCCGGACAAGTCCGGCTGAACATTATGAGGAGTTTTTCATGTTCAAAAAAGCGACTTTGGTGGCCTCTGTTTTGGCCGCATTCTCTACCATGAGCTTGGCTTGCACGACTGTTTTGGTCGGCCCTGAAGCAACTGCAGACGGTTCTTTCTTCGTTGGCCGCAACGCCGACAGCGATGCTTTGAAAGCTCAACACATGGTGATCCATCCCGCCAAAAAGAACCAAAAAGGAATGTATCGCACACAAGACTACAAGGGTGCCACCAACTTTGAATATCCGCTTCCGAAAAATGCTATGCGTTACACGACCGTTCCTAACTGGAAGACGCAATTGCACGGTGCCGTTGGTTTCAACGAAGCCGGTGTCGGCATGTCTGGAACGGAGTCTATTTTTGCCCGTGACGATGCATTAAAACTTGACCCCTACAATGAAGCAACGGGTATTACCGAAGACGATATTTTGGATGTCATTTTGCCGCGAGCCAAGAGCGCGCGAGAAGGCGTTCAAATCTTAGGCAGCATTGTTGAAACGATCGGTGCCGGCGAAGGATTTGGCGTGGCATTCGTTGATGAAAAAGAAATGTGGTACCTTGAAACCGGTACAGGCCATCAATGGATTGCTCAACGCATCCCGGCTGATCAATATTTTGCCTCCGGCAACCAAGGTCGTCTGCAGGCCTATGATCCGAAGAGCCCCGACTTCATGGCCAGCAAGAATTTGGTGAAGTGGGCAACAGATAACGGCTTTTACGATCCGAAAAAAGACGGCGCCTTTAATTTCTCCAAGGCATACACCCGTGATGACTCTCGCGATCGCGTCTACAACGACCCGCGTGTCTGGCAAATTCAAAAGATCTTGACGCCGAGCTTGAAGCAGCCCGTGCAAGAAGGCCGCAGCTTCCCGGTTTATGCCAAACCTGAAAAGAAGGTCACGCTCGAAGACATGAAGAGCATCTTGCGCAATCACTACGAAGCCGGTGAATTGCAAAGCCATGATCCCTATTCCAAAGGTTTGCGCGGTGACGAAGAATACCGTCCGATCAGTGTTTTCCGCACCTATGAATCCCACGTGATGCAAGTGCGTCCTTGGATGCCGCGTGAAATCGGTTCTGTGATTTACGTGGCCATGGGAATGCCGAATCTTTCCGTTTACGTCCCGTACTACCACGGTCTTGACGCTTACCCCGCCCATTACGGTATGGGTACAAATGAAGCTGACAGCCAATCCATGTACTGGAAGTATCGTAAACTTCAAACGCTCGTGATGACCGACTACGTCAAGTTGGCGCCGATTGTTGAAAAGGCCTATCACGAATTCGAAGCCGATACGGCTAAGAAACAAAAGGCTTTCGAAGACGAATATCTGAAGATCTATAAGAAAGATGCCAAGAAGGCTGACAAGATGCTCAATGACTTCAACTTGAGCGTCATGGCAAGTGCTGAAAAATTGGCTGAAGACTTAACAAATCAAATCTTCACCATTCGCACGGCTGATATTCAAGCCGCCAACTTCTTTGCCAATAAGAGCAAGAAAGACTAATTAGGTTTCTCCTAAACGTCTCATCAGCCGTCCATTTCTGCTTGATTTGGGCGGCTTTCTCGTTTTAGAAAAGTCCTTTACAATCCTTCTGACTCTTTAACCAATACCTTATAAGATGGCTCCCCGCTTTTACGTTGATTGTGATTTCCAACCCGACAGCACTCTTGTGCTGCCGGAAAAACCGGCTCACCACGCCAGTCGTGTCCTTCGCATGAGAGAAGGAGACAGCGCCGTGCTTTTTGACGGACGGGGAAACGAAGCTCAGTGCATCCTGCACTTTTTCTCTGATCGAACTGAGGCAAACATTCTTTCAGTGGCCCCAAGCCACACGGAAAGTCCCTTAAAAACCGTATTAATTCAAGCCCTAGTATCTCAAGAAAAATTGGATTGGATTTTGGAAAAAGCGACCGAACTCGGCGTATCCAAATTGGTTATTGTTCCGGCTGAACGAAGTGTGACTAAATTGGACGCAAAACGCTTGGAAAAGCGCCTCAGTCAATGGAAAAACACCGTGCAGAGCGCCTGTGAACAATGCGCCCGAAGTCTGATTCCCAGTGTGCAATACTGTGAGCAATTGCAAACCGCTCTTATCGAAAACAAAAGTGAGCGCAATCTTGTTTTGGCCCCTGCGGCGCAAAAGAGTTTCTATTTGGGGAACTCTCAGAGCGTGACGTTTGCTGTCGGCCCCGAAGGTGGATTTAGCGTGCAGGAAATCGAACTTGCCAACACATTGGGCTATGAAAGCGCACTACTGGGTCCGAGGGTTTTAAGAACGGAAACCGCGGGCCTCGCGGCACTTGCTGTTGCTCAAAGCCAATGCGGAGACTTTCGTTAGAAAAAAATTCCGGCCAATCCCAGGAAAATTAAGAATCCACCGCTATCGGTGATGAAGGTAAGAAGAACGGAGCTGCCCATGGCGGGATCACGATCAAATTTCTTTAGAGTCAGCGGAACAATCAACCCCACCAATGCGCCAACGATAATGTTGAGCATCATCGCAAGGAACATCACTAGGCCCAACTTCATCCCAAAGCTTGCGTCAAAGTAAAGTAACCAAGCTCCCAAACCGGCAATCGCACCCCATAGCAGACCATTGATTAAAGCAACACCCAATTCTTTTTTAAAGAGATCCATGGTGTTGCTCGCGGTCACTTGACCCATGGCGATTGAGCGCACCAAAAGCGTCAATGTTTGATTGCCCGTGTTGCCCGCAATATTGGCGGCAATCGGTAAAAGAGCTGCTAAGGCAACCACTCTGGAAATTGTCCCTTCAAAACAGCTGATGACTCTTGAAGCTACAAAAGCCGTGCACAAATTGACACCAAGCCAAATCCAACGGCTCTTAGCGGCCTCCCAAACACTTCCGAACAAGTCTTGCTCATCACTCAAACCGACCGCCGCGTAAGCATCTTCATCGCTGCTTTCACGAATCACATCCATCACTTCATCGACCGTCAGACGACCGACTAAGCGACCGGTTTCATCAACCACCGGAGCGCTCACCAAGTCATAACGTTCAAATGCCTGAGCTGCATCGGTTGCGTCATCCAAGGGATTTAACGTTAAGACATCACCCTTCATCAATTCCCGGACGCTTCTTTCCGGGTCACTGATTAAAATTTTCGATACGGGCAGAGCCCCTTTGAGTTTTTGATTCCGGTCGACCACGAAAATCATGTCGGTCAATTCCGGCAATTCTTCAAAACCTCGGAGATAACGGAAAACCGCCTCCAATGAAGAATCTTCACGAACCGAAATAATTTCAAAGTCCATGCGCGCGCCGACGCTTTCTTCCGGGTAACTCATGGCCGCGCGCAATTGCGCACGCTCTTTTGTCGTCAACCCTTCTTGGACTTCAGCCACCACATCGGGCGGTAAGTCTTCGACCAAGTCAGCGATTTCGTCGGTATCCAATGTTTCCATGGCATCGACGAGTTCCTCTCTGTCCATCGCATCAATCAAGGTCTCACGAACACTGTCATTGACCTCAACCAACACGTCACCGTCTTGGTTATTGCGCACCAAATCCCAGACAATCAGACGATCATCTGTCGGAAGAGCTTCAAGGATGTAGGCGATATCGGCCGGATGCAGAGGCGCCAAAATTTTGGCGATCTCGGATTTGATTTGAACATGAAAGCTTTCACGTAATTGAGCTTCCTGTTCCTTCGTCAGAGCGCCGCTAGCACTGATTTTATGGCGCTGATCTTCGGCTTTTTCAAGGCATTGTTGAATGCGAGCGAGGGCACGGCTTGCGAGTTCGGGTTCGCGAGCCGATTCTACCGTCTGTGCGGTACCAGCTCCTGCCGGAGCTGTTTTAAGTTCAATGTCTCGAGCTTCTGGCATCGAGGCACCCCTTCGTTCATAACAACCGTTACCTTCTTACGTATTGCTCGTAAAAAAATTCTAAAGTCCAGGGATTGTACCACCGACTCGGATTGACACGGACCAGTTTCGAATTCTTCCAGCCTGAACTTTTTAAATTTGATGAATTTATATCAAATTTTGATATCCATCAATACAAAATCATGAGTGCGGATTACAGAACGCAAAGCTACAAGGCTGATACGGAAGCCGTGGATATGTGGGTTGGTCGTTTGGGCTTCCAAACCGCTTTGACCTGTCCGGAAAAGAAAGGCGGCGTGTACTTCCGCGCATCAGTGTTGCATGACTTTGACGGTGATGCCGAAACGAAGTTCACGGGCTTAAAGAGTGGCGAAATTGATACACCATGGCACTGAAACTTGGGCGTTCGCGTTAACTTCGAATCAAGAAAATGACAATTTAGTGTTGTCATAACAACTGACCTTCGATTAATTAATCGCTAATCGAAGGTTTCTGTTATGTTTACGAATAACCCGTCATGCTCCGCTCTTACCGCATGTATTGCTAATGTTATCGGGTAGGTGGCGGGATATAGCCCGCCACCTCCCACAACACCGAACGTGCGGTTCCGCATACGGCGTTTCATTTAAGCAATCCCCTGAAGTTTCAGAGAATACAATCCCAACCGTTCAAACAGAGCGTTTGGGATGCATATCCGCATATGATGTGAACGAGCATTCCACCACGGTCCTCGACCATTGTAGGCCGATTTCCACGCTGTGTACTACAACTTGGATTTTCAATTGTCCAATTTAGTTGGGCATTACGAAGGCGGCAACACATGCCCGACAACCGTTCATGTCGCAATCAATGCTTTCCTGCAGTCCGTTTCCTTTGAAGATGCAATCCGAAATGCCGTTTCAGTTGGAGGAGATAGCGATACTATCGCTTCTATTGCAGGTAGCATGGCGGCTCTTTTTTACAGAATTCCCGAAGATGTCGCTTTGACTGCATTAAGCTACTTGGATGATTTCCAAATCCGAATGCTCAATCGGTTTGAAAATCAAAGCATTATCTTTTAATGCCAACAGATAGTGGAAATGCACGAGGACTCCTCGAGTTGCAAGCAGTCCTCACTGCATTAGTTAATGATTAGAAGTGATAATCCAGACGACCGGACAGTAGCCAAGTATCATCGACTTTACCTCCAACAGTCCGCTCAACATCTACTTTTAATCCTAAACGGTTCTTCCAGTTCCATGCCGTACCTACACCGAAGCTGCTCCAAGTACCTGCGTCACCCCAGTTGACATTGAGCGCATTTCCAGCATTGTCGCTGAATTCGGCATCCTGCCCATCCGTGAATTGATGGTAAACATCACCGCGGAAATAAAACTCTCCGCCATAGTTCATGTTAGAAATCTCGCGACCAGCTCTAAAACCGGCTCGTGCAATCACACTTGTTTCGCTATCGGCCTCAACATTCATGGAACGTTCGGTCTTATAGTCGTAGCTATCGAGATAGGCTAATTGAACTTGAACCTGCGGCTCAACATAAACGCCATTGGTATCGGCTAGCTTATATCCTGCTTCAGCCGAGAGAGCAGTATACTTTTGATCAAAATCACCATCGGTGTTGTACTGGACGTTGCCCACATTGAAATCACTTGAGACCTGACCAAACCTAGCAACAAAATCAAGGTAGCCCGCTCCAAGTGAGAGCGTATCGTACAAGGCGAATTCGTAGCGCTTCATTTCACCTGAACCACGGACATCCAAAAAGTCTGTATCGCCTTCGGTGTACCCAAACCACATTCCCAGTCGATTATTTTCAGTGATGTCGTGATCAAATCCGACAGTTACACCTGTCCGATCCCAACGGTATTGACTTTCAGCACCGCTTCTGCCGTGACTGACTCTTACCCAGAGCCCATCAGAAAGCTCTTTAGAACCATAGACCTTTTCGTATAAACGTCTATCTCTACGATCCATTTCAACGGCGGCATCGTAGCTTGCATAGCCGGCACCTGTCATACCAATGCTTGCAGCCGATTCTTTGAGTGTTACACGACGGATGAACCAGTTAGTACCATCGATAAAATCATCCATATCAATCTTGGTTGCTTGATCAGCCTGGTCAGCAGATTCATCGATATAAATTGTTTTATCCCAATAGGCATTCTCTGGATCGGCAAGATCCTCAGCCGAAATCTTGTCGCTAGCAATTTCAAGTTCGTAGTCGTACAAGGTTTCGCCGTATAGATTTTGCTTATCTTTGAACTGTACCGTACTGCCGTTTGCAACCAAGGCAAAAGTCAAAGTATTTTCGGGAGTAATCGTATGAAGAAGATTCAAGTTGTAGGGCTCAAAGTAATGCGTTCCTTCACCGCTTTCGATATAAACCATATCACTCTGGGTCTTATCAATACCATTTAGATCCAAGCGGAAAATACCGCCATTACCTTTTAAGTTACCGATACGGACATAATCATGTTTACCTTCAACAGCCATGTCGAAATCTTCATTCTGAATGAGATCCCACAAACCGAGATTTTTCCAATACGTTTCGATATTGGCGTCAAATAAATTAATAATCCCACCATTCAGGGTGATTGAACTGATTCGCTTTGGAATAGTATATTGCCTACCACCCTCGTTTCGCTCACTTTGAATGCCTAGATAAGTCCATTGGGCGCCGTCTTCGAACGTTAATTTCAACGTATCGCCACCATTTTTAATCCACTCTTTGTAACTTGGCTGACCACTATCCTTCCAGTCAGAATTCATCCAAGTTTTTTCATCGCCAAACCAATAAGAATCTGAACCAGAAAATGTAATCTCTACACTGCTGTGATCGTTCGTCGTTTTATTATCCATCATATCGATGGTACCAACTAACTGGTTGTGAGTAGATTTGAACGTAACCGATGAATTGCCGTATTTTGAACTTAGTAAGTCTGGGCTTTGCGCTATAGCCCACATTTTCACTGCGGAATCCTCTGTACCTATGGTCGCGGTAGAACCGTCTTTAACGTACAAAAGGTTTGCGCCAATCGTTTCTGGACCTTTAACCTGCCTAATTTCCAAATCAACGTTTCCTACCAAATTTAACGTTGATCCGTAATGAATATAAAAAATATGATTTCCTGGAGCTCCTCCAGCAAAACCAGTGTTATATTCACCGGTTAACACACCTTTAGTATTACCATTAATCGATAGATCAGCGCCACCTGTCACATCCACGGTGAACTGACTGCCAGTAATGTAAGAATTATGTTCAATTTCGAGACCACTGTACGTGTATGATTTATCCTCTGTGAGCATCCCCTTAGTTGGCTCTTTATTTTGCCAATCTAACTCTCTAATAACTAAAATATCATTTTCTACATATACTTTCGCTTGAGCTGCTTGAATATTGACTAGCGAAAAGGCTACACAGATTGCAGAAAGAAGTGCACTAACCTTACATTGACACTTAGAAGCTAAAACTCCACAATGGGGGGGGGTATTTATAGGGGCGATTACTCATGCCAAACTCCTGAATAATTAAAATAAGCATAGAAAAAAGGCGTCTAATCATAACAAAAAATCACAATAACCAATCCCTCACTGTCAGCTTTTTCCTACACATTCATTACACCGACTCCAATCTATAAAACCTCTAATAAAACACAGAAAATTGTCCGATTTTATCGTTGAATCTCTAAAATAAAGCCTTAGTTAAAAGAATTCGACCATCTGGATTAATGCCCAATGAATATCGTACAAAGACTCTTGTCTCTGGATAAAACTACACCTATTGGCTACCGCCAAAATCTAGTAGTCATCACCAGTGATTTCATTGACGGTATTGCTGCCTGGCATCACTACTTTCTCAACCAAGATAAAAACAGTGCTGTCCTTTACTGCAACGACCGGATACTTTTTGCTTAAGCTTTACTAGGCGCTTGGTGCGCAGAAGTCAAAACCATTCTGCCGACTGACTTAACAGCTGCATCCCGGCAATTTCTACAAAAAGGTGATCCCCTTTTTGTCGATGACAAGACTGAAAAACAATTAGCTACTGAACCAGACGTTCTGCCTGATCTTCAACTCAGCTTTGATAAGCCCTTGGTTGAACTCTTTACGTCTGGCTCAACCGGTACTCCCACACGAATTGAAAAAACACTTAAGCAAATTCTGGCTAATATCGAAACTTTGGATCGAGATTTTCCTGATTGGGCAAAAGAAGGTTCAACCATCTGCGCAACGGTTTCCCATCAACACATCTACGGCTTTTTATGGACTATTTTGTGGCCCTTGGCAACGGGGAAACTCATTACATCAGAGCGGCTGTTGTTCCCCGAGAACATTTTGTCTGCACTGAAAAAGCATGATAAGTGTACGACCTCTCACCCACTGAATAAGCCTCCTATCTGCTTTATATGAACACCTCCTCTTTGCCAATGCAAAAATTGTGAATCAAGAATGGTTTGCAGCTTTATATCCGGCTTTGTGTTGACTTAGCCAACAGCCCTGATGTATTTCCGCGAGTGAATTCCTCATTTCTTGTACGGGCTCATATTTAATCTTGATTTTTCGATCAAATCACCGCCCAAGCAGATAGTCAGGCTCTAAACACTCCGGTCTTACCTATCCTTCATCACTTTTTCACTTCAGCAAACTTTCAGAGTTCTTCCTTCTTAATCAGAGTTACTCAACAAATTCATTCCCTGTATTGAACAGGAACGTAATCTTTTACATAGCTAGACTCATGAGCCATTAGAGCCCACATGATTCTTGCTATTTTGTTGGCCATCGCACCAATCACTTTATTTGTGCAATGATCCTTCTTCAATCGCGTTACCATCTTGGGAGGCTCTTTGGACAGAGTTACAACACTTCTAGCTCCATGGATAATCAGTTTTCTCACGTAGCCATCACCTCGTTTACTCATCCCCAAGACTTCTACTTTTCCTCCACTTCCTTTATGTCTGGGAGCAATCCCAAGAAAGGCCGCAAATTGCCGACCGTTTTTAAAGGCTTTGGCATTACCCACTGTAGATACTGTAGCTGTCGCTGTTAGTACCGCTACTCCGGGTATCTGCATCAACCTTTGGCAATCCGGTTGCATTTTGGCCCAACTCTTCAAATCGTCTTCCAGTTCTTTGATCTGACGATCCAATTGTTGGGCATCACTCCACAACTACGTTAACGCTTTTAAGGCTATCCGAGGCACACGTTCTTGAAGACTTTCAAGAGCGTGTGGCAACCATTCTCTGATTGCTTTGTGCCCTCTTGCTGTCACTAAACCAAATTCCATCAAAATCCCACGAATTTGGTTTATCTCAGCCGTTCTCTGTTTGACCTTCAGTTCACGTATCCGGTGAACGGTCAATATTGCTTGCTGCTCTTCAGTTTTGACAGCTACTTTGCGAGGAGAGTTCACTTGCGTAGCTAACCAAATTGCTTCAGCATCACGAACATCGCTTTTGTTGCCACGATTAAATGCCTTTACATCTTCTCCCGGCATCAGCTTGACTTTGTGACCAAGCTTCATTAATTCTCGTACCCAGTAGTGAGAACCTCCACAGGCTTTTCCATACCAATCAGACACTTTTCTCGATTGGCAAAGAACTGCAGCATCTTTGCCCGAGTCAATTGCTTGCGGATCACCTCTCCGGTGGATTGATCAATCCAAGGCAATTGAAAAACATTCTTGGCAATATCAATCCCAACAACAGTTAAGTTCGTGTTAGCATTCATCGCAGGTCCTCCTTTTCCATGTGATTGTTTTTAACAAAATCATTTTCACACTTTGGGCACTTAGATGCCGTTGGAAGGAGGATCTTCTTTTATCCTCTCACTCTGGGTGGAAGGTGTTCATTACATTTCTTGTTCATCAGGCCAGTGTTTTGCTATCGGCTTCCTCCAGACCCCTCG
>ERZ791868.293-NODE-293-length-48689-cov-16.674980_pt1 | contig 48689 bp, 53 predicted proteins | sample MGYA00510281_ERZ791868 | MGnify/ENA primary metagenome ERZ791868 (study PRJEB30046, sample SAMN00792046) | human gut metagenome | study: EMG produced TPA metagenomics assembly of the A metagenome-wide association study of gut microbiota in type 2... | reverse complement strand
TTGGATAGCAACACGGCTGGATGCCGTGGGGCTACCCGCAAATATATTGTAGGAGGTGATTCCAATGGCTACTGCACGCAAAACTGCTGTAATCTATGTCGAGGTCGGCGCAGATAAGAAGCAGGTAAAACTGGAAGATATCCAGAAGGCTGTTAAGGCTGTCGAGGGCACTAAGAACGCTTATGTCAACGCTGCCGACGCCGCAGTGTATTGCGTCGATGCTGACGGCAAGACCACGAAGGTCGAGCTGTAAGGCACCACCCTGTAAACACATTAACCATACCTAATGTGTTTTCTCCCACAAGACAGCTTTCACAAGCCGGGAGATTGGCAACATTTATAAAGATTGCCAACTAATGTCTTATAAGATTGAAATCGCAAAAAGCCGGTGGTGGAGCTGATGGGTCAAAGCCATCGCAAAACAGTGCATGTGCTGTCAATCACATGCCTTTTATGGGCCAGTAAAGGTTTTCGACAGTTAATTGAGGATTTTATGTCGCGAGCACGGTTCCACTTCACGGGCCACACAAAAAGTAACTGACACTAATCGTTACGCTGCTCCTATCGCTGCTTAACTAAGCAGACGGAGACCAAGACAACGCACCATCTCGCGGGTAAGCGTGTGAGGTTCAAAGATTCGCCAGATATGTACGGTGCAGAATAAAGCCGGAACCGTCAAGAGTCTGTGTACTCCCATGACGTAAACTTGGGGGAGCTTGGTCATTCGTGTCCGCTGCTTTGGTTTGTTGCATGACCCGACAGGCAGTTCAAAACTCTGTCATTCATACGACTATCGCGTAAGTAATCATAAAATTTTAGACTAGCTGGACACGAGTTCGAATCTCGTCTGGTCCACCAGAATAGCGTATCTACGCTATATTTTAATCAAAGGCAGTGTAAAAGCTGCCACCATGCTCCCGTAGCTCAGTTGGTTAGAGCATCTGACTGTTAATCAGAGGGTCGTCCGTTCGAGCCGGACCGGAAGCGCCATTTTGCTGCGAAAGCAGCTACTTGTGTCTGTAGCTCAGCTGGATAGAGCAATTGCCTTCTAAGCAATGGGTCGGGGGTTCAAGTCCCTTCAGATGCGCCAGTGGTGTTCTGCCGCATTGACTGCCATGTATCTTGGACGGGTATTTGGCAGTGTCACGCCGAGAACGTGACAATCCATAAGTGTGGACCTCTTAAACTACACCACGAAGATAACGACCTGTTCCACACGCCTCATTCGTGTTTGCACCTCCTTAATAGCATCACACAAACAGCGATTAAATCCGAATGAGTTCACAACGATTACAGGCGTTGTCAAACCGAAAATTGTGCCGAGTGGCGAAAACGGTTGCGGCACTGGGGCCGAAAGGCCCCTTCTTGTATGGCTTGGTGTCCGAGTGGCTGATGGAGCCAGTCTTGAAAACTGGAAATCGGAGACGGTTCGTGGGTTCGAATCCCACCCAAGTCGCCAAAAAGGAGACTCCTATGAATTTCGTGCTATTCTTTTCCATTCTGCTTGTTGCGGTAATTGTTTTGTTCTGCGTCGCGATTGCTGTTGCGTGTGTGCGAGTGGCAGCGTCCGACAAGGACGAATATTATCGGCCAAAAAAATCTGAAGAGAACCAAAAGGAGAACAAGGGATGAAAGTAACATCTGCATACGCAAACAAACTGATTCGCGGGTATCGTGAGGAATTGGCTGCTCTTATTTCCAGTGAGAAAGATACCTGCACGACCGTTTACGGTGCCAGCGAAACACCGATTGAGACGGGTTACGATTTCTCGTCCACGCAGGCTGAAATGGATGCTCTGAACGACAAAATTGCCAATCTGCGTCATGGCATCAACGTTTTTAACACGACCACGAAGCTGGAAGGATTCGATTTCACGGTCGATGAGTCCCTCGTTCGCATGGCAATGCTGACCGAGAAGAAAAATCGCCTTTCCAGAATGAAGGGTGTACGCGAACTCGTCCGAAACAGCGTTTACCGTTCTGAACCCGAGTTCACTAAGCGCAACTATGATGCAACGCTGGTCGAAGCCGAGTACCGCAAGACTTCTGATGAACTCGTTCGTCTTCAAATGGCTCTCGATAAAGCGAATATGTCCATCGAGTTCGATGTAGACATCTAAATCTTATTCCACACCCACTGACTCTCTTCACAAGAAGAATTACATTAGCGTGCTAAAAGGCGATGTTATTGTAAATTGTCAATGTCTTTTATTTGTTTTGTTGTTCTGTAAGGGTAAATGGTTAGGTTTATGCCTTGTCGTCTAAAAAACGATATTTGACATTCTATTTCGTCAGTGGATGAAAAACTTCTTCTTTGCAACAACAGAGGAGTGAGCAGGGAAGTATGGTTATACCTGCTTTTATCATGAATATTGCTGATGCGGGAAAACGGCTACTTCGTAATAAAGGATTGCTGTTCCGTTTCCGTTGTTCTCAGCAATTTTCAGCTCACAGAAGACGAGTTCTGCTTTCTTCTGTGGGCTGATTTAAATCAAATCAGTGGAGGGCATGTGAATATGATATTTCTTGTTTGGCTCGTGTTGTGCTATTTTGTGTGGCCCACCGTAGAGATTCTCGTAACTGGCAGCCGTACCGTTAGTACGACAGATGACTGGATGTCGCTCTTCTTCCTGTTGGCAATGTATTGGTGCTACAAGGTTGGAAAATGCGAATCCGATACGCATAATTCAGAAAATTAAAAAATAGCAAATTTGTTGTTGACTATACGGTATTTCGGTGGTATAATATAAGTATGAGGTAAGGAACTTGTACCGTGCCCTTAAATTAAACAAAAACCAAATGGAGAACACGTCATGTCTATACAGCGTTTGCAGAATCTTAATAAACAAAACAAGTGGAACTGCTTATGGGTTCTGCTCGGCTTTGTGCTGCCTGCAATCGCTCTTACCTATGTGGTGAGTAAACATGAAAGTTCTGCGGGTAAAACCGCATAATCCAGCTTTCATTGTGAGCGCCTGTCAGACAGTATCGTCTGATGGGCGCTTTTGTTTTACGTTCTTTCGCATTTTCGTTCACCCTCATTCTTAAATGTGAATGTTCTGTATAGAGTCGTAGCCAAACGGTAAGGCACGGGACTTTGACTCCCGCATTCGCGAGTTCGACCCTCGCCGACTCTACCATGCGAGTGTAAACAAAAACTGTTCACCCGTGAAATCGACCCATAGAAAATCCGGCAGTGTGAAAGCTGCCACCATGCTCCCGTAGCTCAGTTGGTTAGAGCATCTGACTGTTAATCAGAGGGTCGTCCGTTCGAGCCGGACCGGAAGCGCCATTTGCCGAATTAACTCAGTTGGTTAGAGTAGCTGACTCTTAATCAGAATGTCCGGGGTTCGAGTCCCCGATTCGGCACCATAAGGGCCATTAGCTCAACTGGCAGAGCGGGCGGCTCATAACCGCTTGGCTGGTGGTTCAATCCCACCATGGCCCACCAAAATTTTGATGCAAAGCGTGTCGGTGTCAAAATAATCAATCTGCATTCCCGAGCACAATGTGGTAGACGCGCAACAAGTGCTCGTAACTCAATCGGTAGAGTACCCGACTTTTAATCGGGATGTTCGGGGTTCAAGTCCCCGCAAGCGCACCAAACGTTTGGCAGTTCGTAAAACTGTCACAATATGCTCCTGTGGTGGAATTGGCAGACACGACACACTCAAAATGTGTTTTTCTATGGGTTCGAGTCCCATCGGGAGTACCACGTCTTGCAGTACGATAACTGCTATTCATGGGTTGTTAGCTCAGTTGGTAGAGCAGCGGACTGTTAATCCGCGTGTCGCAGGTTCAAGCCCTGTACAACCCGCCATATGTCCAAGTGGCGGAATGGCATACGCGCTGGTCTAAGGAACCAGTTTTTCTGTGGGTTCAAATCCCACCTTGGATACCAACGGCAGCATAAAAACTGCCATATATGCTCTTGTGGTGAAATTGGCAAACACGACACATTCAGGATGTGTATTTTGTGGGTTCGAGTCCCGCCGAGAGTACCAACGTTTGGCAATACGATAATTTGCCATCATATGCTTCAGTGGCGGAATCGGCAGACGCCCCAGACTTAAAATCTGGTGTCAGAGATGGCGTACGGGTTCAATTCCCGTCTGAAGCACCATGTAGGGGTGTAGCTCAATTGGTAGAGCAACGGTCTCCAAAACCGCGTTGTGTGTGTTCAAATCGCATCACCCCTGCCATATGCGAATGGTCCCGGACGGTTAGGGTGCGGACTGCAAATCCGTCAAAAGCTGGTTCGACTCCAGTCGTTCGCTCCAGCAGTGTTCTTCGCACTGTGTATAGGGATTGGAAGATGCCAATTACGTTGCTACATTTCGTAGCAGATAATCATTGGAAGGACCAAAAGTCCAGTGCAGAGAAAAGCACAGTCGGCAGATACGAACTCTATATCAAATGGGCTACCTAACACGGTAGTCCATTTGCGTTATGCTTCAAAATTGGTACAATAAGACACAAGAAGTAAATTGTACAATTTCACTTTTTACGGGGGAATGATTTTATGACCGGTCTTTTTATTATATTGTTAATCGTTCTTTGGAAATTTCTAACATACCCATTTGAGCCTCTTGCTCGTTTTGTTTGCAGGAAAGAAAAAGATGAAGAGAAGCGAGACAAAAAGGAATTCGTGTGTTTGTTAATTTGTTTGATTGTCGGATACGCCATCTTAAAGTCTCCTGATATGGTATATACATATATAATGAAACATCATGAGTCATCTGAATTCTGGATGGGTTTTTATAAAAATTATAATCTTATTGTCCATCTTTTGATGTTGGCTTATGGATTCAGATGGTTTTGGGGTGCAATTCGCGTTTTGAAGGGCAATCCGGATGCTCTCACAGATGAAGAGTTTCAACGGTTGAGTAAAGCAAGGAGAATAGACGCTGAAAAAGACGAAGCCTATTGGAATGGCTATTGGGATGGTTTCATAGGATGATACGCAAGCACCCATGCAGCGTAAATTTCACAGTTGATTTCTCAGAGGTGAAATACAGTGTACAAGTATAAGGATGATATTTGCGTCATTCCCGATGAAATCAAACGTATGAGTGAAGAAGAACTCAAAACGGAAATTGCTCGTATTGAGCAGAACTCAACGCCGAAAAGCGGTTCAATCCTAATTGCGTTACCGTATCATCTCAAATAAGCGCTTTTCTTGCTGCTGATATCCACTGCAGCAGGATTTTATAATTGCGCAGCGCAAAAAAGCCCCGTAAGACATCCAAATTTGGATATAGTCTTACGGGGCTTCGTTGTTTCAACAGCTATGCCGCCATCTTTTCGTTAATGTGGCTTCCAGTCGATTAGCGTTCTAAGAACATCAGAAGCCGGTACGTTTTTATAGCAACACACGCTATCGAAAGCGACTGCCATCATTTTTTCGTATTCAGATAAAGCCATGTTAATGGGAATGGTGACAACAAAAGAGCCGTCCGGCGCTTTTAGTACAACCACTCCTTTTATTTCTTTTTGCTTTTCTGTTTCTTCCCAACCAGTTGAGAGAAGATAATCATAGAGTGCATAAGGGTTTACTGTGCAACAATCATACGGAGCGTCATTGACACCACCAAGCATCAGATAGGCTCGTTTGTATTTTCTGGTTCTCGATATATCCTTTTCGGAAAGCGGTTGCTGGAGTCTTTTTACATCCATATTGCTGCGCAAATCAGATAATTTGACTTTGACGGCAGTATGATTCTGCTGGATATGCCAAAGATACTCGGCATAAGACATACCTTTTCTATGCGTCAAAACATCTACGGCATCTGCAACCTTTTTTGGGAACTCCGCTTTGATGTCTTCTATGGTGACGGAGGTGTCCTCTACCGTGTCATGCAGGAACGCGACGGCTTTTGCTATCGGGTCACCTATTATACCATTTGCTACGACAAAGACATGGGCTTCGAAATAATCTTTCCCAGCCTTGTCCTTTTGCCCTGCATGAGCCTTGATTGCAAGCTGTTCAGCCTTATTAACCATCTCTGCAAGTTCTTGTTTTGTCATCTTCATCTCCTAATTTATATATCTTAACTCATTTTCTGTATCATGACTTTCTAAAAGTTAAGCTGCAAAATTCAAGTTAAGAACTAAAGTGGTATCATAGTTCCAAAGAACCGACGCATAGCTGTGCAGTCGGAAGAAGCTGAATTGAAACAGGAAGACGGAAGTACGTAGGGTCTACATCTTTCATACCAAACCGTGTTCTATCCAAAGCGTCTGCGTCCTTAAGAATATTATAAAGAAGTTTTACTTTTTCTTCGGCCTTAAACCCAAGCGATTTCATAGCTTGCATGGAAATGTTGTCATCAATACAATGATATTGTACCAAGAAACTGGTAATCGTATCGGGAGCTGAGACCTCTTTCTCGTAAATCTTTGCAGATGCCGCACCATGCAGGTCATCGACATCCTCATTTATTCGGCCGACATCGTGATACAATATTGCATCACAAAGCCGTTTTAGGTCTTTTTGTGTGAGGTTATATTCTCCTACATAAACTACCATAAGTGCATCAAAAAGAACTCTTAACGTATGTGTCACGTCATGGTCACTGCTGTTATTATCCATGTAAACCCTTTTTATCTTTCTTCTATAAGTTTGATACAGGGAATCAAAAGCGCTATAATAATGACCGACACTGTCAATTCCATAGAGGACTTGTATCTTTTCATTTTTTATAGAAGAGGGAGAAACAATTACTTCTTTTTCTGCGTCAGGGAAGTATTCGATGATAGCAGACTTAGGTATTGTTGCAGTGATGATACGGCTGTCTTTGGGTGACGGGAAACGGCATGCAAAGAATGTTGCTATTTGTAAGCTGGTTGTCCAAGAAAAGGTATTCGTATAAGGGGTCGAATCATCGCCCTCGCCGCGATAAATTGTTACAACATCCGGCAAAGCTTTGGTTTTCATTGCGGTTTTATTCTTTGCTTTCTCGGATTTTTTAGCAACGACTTTCTCAAAGTCCTCCAAGTCCAAATGCGCAAATCCGTAATCTTTGTATTTATAGAAAGAAAAGAAAAAATCATATAATGCAGCAGACGGTTTTGTTCGTTTCACATAAGCTGCCAACACCGACATACTCAAACCATCACTAAGGCCATTTATATAGCGGGAAAGCTGGTTTTTGTCGAGTGTTTTGATATTTGCTACAGTAGCGAGAACTCTTTTTTGAAATTCCTCATCAGATTCTTTGATGGATAGTCTTTTGTCACCGTATATTTGAAGATTCAAAACAATGGGTATTTCAAAGTCAAGTTCTCCATAATATAAGGTATCAAAAAGATTATCAGAAAAATAAATATTTTCAATAGGAAGCAGAGGGTATCTTTCGGAAAATTCTTTGGCCGTGATGCCAACACTATATCCATTTTGAGCATACCGTTTCATATCTGTTCTGGTTTGAATCTTAGTCAACGGTACCAATGAATCCAATGATGCTTGGTTGCTCCGTCTTAGAATTTCTGCAACATTCATTTTGATTTCTCCATTTCACTCTTTTCTCATATTATACCACAAAAATACGGGAAAGTAAAATTGACCAACGGCAGAAAATGTGGTATAATATAAATAGAAAAATCAGCTATGCGAGGAGCCTCTCATGACATATATTTGCTGCGTTGACGATTACGCAAGTCTTTCTTTTAACAAAAGAAGAAATAGTTCTGACCGTTTCGTTATCGAGGATATCATCAAAACGGTATGGAAAGCCACGTTGCGAGTTGATACCTATACAGCTAAGTTGTTTCGAGATAAACAAGTTCCGTCATTGATTGTTGATGACGATTGTCTTGAAAACGCAAAAGACGGTGAATTTGTCTTTGTGGAGAGACAGAATCCATCTGCATATCTTAAAGCGGGTGACCAGCTTATTCTATATCATTGGAATAGGCATTATCCATCAGATAACAGGTTGAATCTGACCGGATGGAATACACTTGAAATAACGACAGGAGAGTTTGCGGGTTACAGCCACGAAAAGATAACAAAGACAAAAGTTGTTTTGCAAGACAAAGCAGAATAAAGTCCTTCCGAATTATTCCAAAAACATATAAGAAAGCGAGAGTGATTTTGTGGTTGTTCAGTTTACTGCCAAGCACTATGATTTTTTAAATCATGTTTTCAAGGTTATGAAATCCTTTTATAATAATAACTATACTGACATTTGCTTCGAAATCGGAAAGACCTATGGCGCACCTGAGGAAGATATTAAAAAGGCAATCGGCATTTTCGATTCGTTGCCTATTACAGCACCCGTTCCTGCAATGGTGAATAACATTGTATTCATCTCTCGAAAGGTAGTGCTGAATAAAGCAGACGTCACTCAGAAACCGTACGCCTATGAAGTCGACCTTGAAGAAAAAGAATGGCGAATCGTTTCTACCGTTTTGGACACCTATTCAAGATTGCTTATGGGGCAGTTTTTCGTAATTTATGAACAATTGGATATTCCAGATAACGGAGTTGAGTCCAATTATGACCTCGTTCTGAAAGCAAACCATGATGCTCGTTGGAATGGCGTAGGTGTTGCACAAACGCGGGATTTGTTGATTCCAAAACTGAAAGAAATGCGTCTTGGCTGGAATGGGAATTTCGGCATCGCAAATGCTGATAATGCCTATAACAGCAAACTCGCATATGAGATGGTTAAAGTTCTGGAAAGCTGCAGCCGTTACGAGTGCGGTATGTTAAAGGTCACAGACGAACCGTTGATTAAGATTGTTGGAGGGCCTAAAATAGTGGCATTCTGATATTGCGGTTTGCTGCAAAGTTAATACAATATAGATATACGACAAATAGAATGTATTTAGTTCTTTTGAGCCATTCTAAATACGTCGTATTTGAATGCGCTGCGTGAAATAAAAACGCAGCGCTTTTTTTGTATCAACGTTTAAAACGAAAGGAGACGCTAATATGCGTATTATCAAACGTTCCGGAGAAGAGCAGGAGTTTAACCCCAAGAAAATCAGTGTTGCGATTGGGAAAGCCAATGGCAGCGTAACAAAAGACAAGCAGTTCCCGGAAAACTATATTCCGGCCTATACCGCACAGGCTGTAGCTGCCTGCGAAAACCTTGGTCACACGCCTACCGTTCAGGAAGTTCAGGATATCGTTGAAGATGTTCTGATGGACAGTGGATGTCATGAGGTGGCTCGTGCTTATATCAAGTATCGGTATACGCATGATGCCATGCGCCAACATAATACCACCGATGACAGAATCCTGTCTTTGATTGAGTACAGGAACGAAGAGGTCAAGCAGGAGAATTCCAATAAGAATCCTCAGGTCGTTTCTGTTCAGCGAGATTATATGGCAGGTGAGGTAAGTAAAGACCTTACCATGCGTATGCTTTTGCCGAAAGATATCGTCGAGGCTCACAACGCGGGTATTATCCATTTCCACGATGCTGATTACTATGCCCAACATATGCACAACTGCGACCTGCTCAACCTCGATGACATGTTGCAAAACGGCACGGTGATTTCCGGCACTTTGATTGAGCGTCCACATCGCTTCTCTACTGCTTGCAACATTGCCACCCAGATTATTGCGCAGGTTGCATCTTGCCAGTACGGCGGTCAGAGTATCAGCCTTACTCACCTTGCCAAATTTGTTGATGTAAGCCGTAAAGCAATCGGCAAGGAGGTTGACAAGGAAAATGCTGAACTGCATCTGAATTTGACAGAGTATCAGCGCAACGAAATTGTTAACAGCCGTCTTCGTAAAGAAGTGCGTTCCGGCATTCAGACGATTCAGTATCAGGTCATTACTCTTATGACCACCAACGGACAGGCTCCGTTCATCACTGTATTCATGTATTTGAATGAAGCAGGGAAGGACGAGGTTCTGAAGCACGACCTTGCTATGTGCATCGAGGAGATGCTTTGTCAGCGCTATGAGGGCGTTAAGAACGAAACCGGTGTCTACATCACTCCCGCATTCCCGAAGCTGATTTATGTGTTGGAGGATGATAACATCAAAGAAGGACAGCCTTACTACTATCTTACAAAGATGGCCGCAAAATGTACTGCACGTCGCATGGTTCCTGATTATATCAGCGAAAAGAAAATGCGCGAGTACAAGCTGTCCAAAGGTGAGACAGAAGGAAACGGCGATGTGTATACCTGCATGGGCTGCAGAAGCTTCCTGACCCCTGACCGTACCGGTAATGGCTGGGATAACGTTGCAAACGCCAAAAATTATGACGGTAAGCCGAAATACTATGGTCGTTTCAATCAGGGCGTTGTCACAATCAATCTCGTTGACGTTGCGCTTTCCGCAAATAAGGACGAAGATGCTTTCTGGCGTATCTTTGATGAGCGCTTGGATTTGTGCCATCGTGCATTGCAGTGCCGTCATAAGCGCCTGAAGGGTACACTCTCCGATGTGGCTCCTATTCTGTGGCAGTATGGTGCGTTGGCTCGCCTTAAAAAAGGTGAGACTATTGACAAGCTGCTCTACAACGGCTATTCTACTATTAGCCTTGGTTACGCAGGTCTGTACGAGTGCTGCATGGCAATGTACGGCAAGAGCCACACTGACCCTGCCGTGAAGCCTTTTGCCTTGAAGGTTATGCAGCATATGAACGACAAGTGCAATGAGTGGAAGGCAGCCGAAAACATCGACTACTCTCTCTATGGCACGCCGCTGGAGTCCACGACCTACAAATTCGCCAAGTGCTTGCAGAAGCGCTTCGGTATCATCAAGGATGTTACCGACCATGAATACATCACCAACTCCTACCACGTCAATGTACGGGAGAAGATTGATGCGTTCAGCAAGCTGGCTTTTGAGAGCGAATTCCAGCGCTTGTCTCCGGGCGGTGCTATCAGCTATGTTGAGGTTCCTAACATGCAGGATAACCTTGAGGCTGTTATCGCTGTCATGCAGTTCATCTACGACCACATCATGTATGCAGAGCTGAACACTAAGAGTGACTACTGTCAGGTCTGTGGTTACGATGGAGAAATCCAGATTGTAAAGGACAACGGAAAACTCGTTTGGGAGTGTCCTCGTTGCCACAACCGTGACCAGCACAAGATGAATGTCGCCCGCCGCACCTGCGGCTATATTGGAACGCAGTATTGGAACCAGGGGCGTACGCAGGAAATTGCCGAGCGTGTAATGCACCTTTAACAACCGTAGGTTGTTATTTTAACTACTACAACCAAAAATAGCCGCGATTTAGTCACGGCAAACTAAATTCGCAATATTGTTTTTTCGCGTCTAATCGTTAAATTGCCGCCTCTGCACAAACGCAGGGGCGGTTCTTTTTTGCGCAAAAAGCAATTAAATTATAAGCTATTTATTGTCATGAATGGAATTTTCTGGTATTTTCTACAATTATATCGTTAATAAAGGAAAAGTGCGTGTCAAGAAATTTGCAGAAATCTACAACTATATCGTAAATAAAGAAAAAATGTATGTCAAAAACGAGCGAAAATCTACAACTATATATGAAATATAACAACATACCTGAAATAAAAAAACAGGTACGTCAAAGGATTTACCTGCCTCGAGACAGAAACTATTGCGTTTTGCTGCAAGGTGAATATACTTGAGAAAACAATATAAAAGGAAGTGTACATATGGCAATAAAAGCACCTATCGAGCTCTACAGACGCAGTATACCAGAAGGTCTAAAGACCAAAGACCTGTTTTTTGTGGCTTTGCAGGATAAACTTACCGTCATAAAACCGAAAGAACTCAATAAAAACGGAATCAAGATAGTCGGCTATGTTGATGTTGAACAGGGTGACTTTACCGGCATTCAAAAAAATTGTATTTATCTTGGGAAAGGCAATGATAGAATACCTTTTGATGTCTACAACAAAAATGGTCTCAAAATTGTAGGCTATATTCCTGTCGAAGGAGAAAACGCATATATTGCTGTTGTTAAACCCATGAGTTCTGTCTTCGTTATCTTGTTCGGTACTTTGGTTGCTGTTTTTCTCATTGCGTTAATTGCTCTCGCTCTCAGTCATAAGTATGTGATGCCTATAAGCGAAACCAATACTGCTGTTGCGAGTAGTGCATCTTTGGTAGAAAACACCGATATGCAGGCAACGCCTGAAGAAGCCAATTGATTTCCAAACTGAGCCACTTGTGAATAGCTATTGCATTTTGCTGCAAAGTTGATATACTATAAGCATACTAAAAGTAAAACTGAATCACGCGAAAATCTAAGTCGATACGAAAGTCGCCATTTTTTTGATGGCGGCTTTTTTATTTGTAAAAATGGAGGGCAAAAGTATGAAAGTCATGAACACTGTGGACTATCTCAACGCTACCGAGAAGAAGGCTCCTGCTACCAGCAACGACATGTTCGCCTTGCTGACGCAGATGGCAAGCCTTTCACCTCGTCCTATCGCGAAGTGCGATGATGGATTCAGCCTGTCCATTCAGGCATCCTCTGCGCATCACTGCGAGAAGGGCGAAAATGGCATCTACAAGTCTGTCGAACTCGGTTGTCTTTCTTCTCCGGAAGAAAGCCTCTCTGAGTACGAAGACTGGGACGATTCTTCGATGTATGGATACGTGCCTGTTGAAGTTGTCGATGCTATCATCGCAAAACACGGCGGGATAATCTTGCCGGACTAATCCGTCACCATAAATGTAATAAAAGGAGATATGAGTTATGTAGAAATTTAACAAGGTTTTAAGAAATAAAAATAATTTCGAGTCAGCAGAGCGTTTCGCTTAGTTGCTTGGAAAGGACTTTGGGGCAATGAGAACAATATCAGCAGGGTTATTGGCTGTTTTGCTCACAAGCAATATAGCGGCCGTAGAAATTAACCCATGGTTAGCTGCTGGTATTATCATAGCTTTTATTGCAGCAAGGGCTATTGCGTATATCGCAGAGTTTTTGCGATTTAAAAGTTATAAAAAACGCAGGGCTATTGCTGTAATTGATGCTTTCATAGAAAGCTATAATGCAAGCAGCATCAATGATATTGTAAAAGATGTCATTGGAAAAATTCCCGAAGTTTTTAGGAAGTAAAAATAAAAAGACATTGGACTTTGTGACAGGAAGTCCGATGCCTTTTATAGTAAATTCAGAAAAAACGGAGGATTTATGATTCGTTTTAGAAAAGATGTTCGTCCTTATAATTGCTTTAGCAATTTTTATCCTTGCACCGTCGCCGTTGATGGAATGCAATTTAGGAGTGCAGAAGCTGCGTTTCAGGCACAAAAAGTTCCTTTAGAAAAGCGCCGTGATTTCATCTTCTGTACGCCATCTGCTGCAAAACATCTCGGCCGCCATGTTCCATTGCCTGCCGATTGGGACGATGTCCGGGATGAAGCCATGCACAAAGTTGTTTATGCCAAGTTTTCTAAGAACGAGAACCTTCGGCAAATTCTATTGTCCACCGAAGACGAAGAACTTGTCGAAGATACTACCGGATGGCACGACAACATCTGGGGCGACTGTTCGTGTCCTAAGTGCCAGTACATCAAGGGACGGAACAAGCTCGGCAAAATCCTGATGCAGGTGCGAGACGAAATCAAAACAGGTAAAATGCAGCATCCATAAAAACATCTTGCCGTCTGCTGCAAAGTAGTTATACTGAAGTCATCTAAAAAATAAAAAGCAATAAGCATTCAAAATCGATATACCGCTATCTCACACGAGATGGCGGTATTTTTGCTTTAGAAAGGATGTGTTTTCGCTGTAATTCATACTACACCAAAACAACCCAAAAGTAGATATAACCGTCAGACAGCAATAGTTGTCTGGGAATCAACAACAGTATAAGCCCCAATGCTGCTTATGCGTAATTTTGCGAAAGGAAGTAGAGAAAAATGTTTGCCGATATTGATGCCTCTAGCATCGTAAGTCTCATTGGTAAACCTGTCTGGGTATTCACTGAGACTCGTAAATTCAATAGGAATGGTCGTATTTATACGGCATCTAATGTACGCAACGCCATTTATAAAGGAAGTATCCAAACGATACAGATTGAAACCGTACCTGTTTCGCAGGGCCCTTCTAAAGGATGGTTTCCTGCATGCTTTGCCAATGTTGCCGTTTCGATTCCTGATGAAAATGGAGTTAGCAAATATAGCCTTTATCTCGAACGACAGCTTCTGAATGTTACTGTTTTTGAGACAGAAGAAGAAGCCAAACGAGAGATGGATGTTTTTGCTTCTCTCAAGGATACCTGTACCGGCACTGAGATGCAGCTGCGGAATTCAAAGAAAAACCTTTCCCTGTTCAAACAATTGGAGGAGAAATCGTCTTTGTGGAATCCAACCACCGATTTTGGCTCTTCTTTCCCACAGTCTGATTATGAGGCTCTCTTAATTGACTGTGAGAAAATTATGGAAACGAAAGACGCTTTTAAGTGGATTTCTTCCAGTTTCCATATTCCGGAAGAAAAAATCACAATTTTGTTTGATACGGAATGCTTTGAGAAGAACTGCTTCGGAACATACCGTGTCAAAAGCCGTGAAATCCGATTTCCTTTGTACGATTCCCCAACTCGAAACTATGTCCACTTTGGCGTAGATGACAACGGGCGAATGGTTCATAAAGAAATCATCAACGGAGAAATCAAACCTTATAACACCTAAAGGAGAAATAACAATGGATAATAATGCTCCCGTTATCGACACCAAAAAGAACGCTGCCAAGTTTTACAAGGTCGTTGAAACGTACATCAAGCGTGACGGCATCAATGACCTCATGGATTGGCTCGGTTCTACCGATTTTTTTGAAGCTCCCGCCTCCACCAGATTTCATGGTTCCTATGAAGGTGGTTTGTGTCAGCACAGCCTGAATGTCGGGAAGTGGCTGAACAAATTGGCAGAAGGGCTTTACCCCGGTCAGTATACGAAGGAAACGCTTACGCTTGTTGCATTGTTCCATGATGTCTGCAAGGCAAACTGCTACAAGACCAGTACCCGTAACGTAAAGAACGAACAGACTGGTCAGTGGGAGAAAGTTCCTTTCTTTGCATGGGAAGAAGTGCTCCCGTTTGGCGGCCACGGCAGTAAGTCGATGCATCTCGTTGAGAAGTTTGTAAAACTGACCGACGAAGAGGCTTCTGCTATCAACTGTCATATGGGTTTTGCCAACCTGATGAGCAGTGATGTTGGCGGCATTTCCAGTGCCTTCACTTACAGTCCGCTCGTGTTTCTTACCCATGTGGCAGATATGTTTGCCACTTACATCGATAAGTGCTGAGAGGAGAACATATTTATGAAAATCAAACCTTGTCCTAAATGCGGTTGCTGCGAATATCTTGCAACCGCTCATGTGACGCAGACGTGGCTCATCAATCAGGATGGTGACTTCGTGGAGTCTAAGACCGAGTGTGACGAAGTTTTGCACGCTCCTGACCCTGATGACATCTTTGTCTGTTCGAATTGTGGGGAAGAAATCCCTCGCGATTTGATTACTCAGTAAGAGTCAACAACCCCGCCTAAACCGGTTCGCCGGTTATAGACGGGGCTTGCGGGGCAACCCGTAAGCCCGGTTGATTAGCCTCGGTGAACGGCAACTTCGGTTGCTGCGAACTCCGTTATGCATTTGATGAGCAATCATCTTCATAATATAGGCACCCCGATTATGTTCCACAAGTGTCGGGCTCTGCGGGCAGCGTATGCGTTAGCGGTGCAAGCCGTTGATACATATTACGTTAAACATCTCTAAGGGTAGGAGAAGTGCGTAAGCCATGCCGAAAGGCTAAAACAGTGCATAACATTGGCGAAGTGGACCACAGGGCGCAAGCCCTGACTTATAGTTTCATTACTATTTAACGAAAGGAGTATCTTGCATGAGCACTTGCGTTTGTGTTCTCAGCAACAGTGGTGAGCGCTTAATGCCTACCTTCTGTCTTGGCAAGGTACGCCATCTTCTGAAAGACGGAAAGGCGAAAATCGTTAAGCATCACCCCTTTACTATCCAACTGCTGTATAGCAGCAAAACAAACATCCAACCCATCGAAATTTGCGAAGACGTGGGCTATAACTACATCGGCATCAGCGTAAAAGGCGAATCTCATGAGTATGTATCTGCTCAGTATGATACATTGCAAGATGAGAAAGAACATCATGATGATTGTCGCAAAATGCGCCGCACTCGCAGAAACAAACTGCGTTACCGTAAGCCGCGCTTCGATAACCGCAAACGCAATAAAGGTTGGCTTGCGCCTTCTCTGGAGCATAAGAAGCAGTTGAATATCAGCCTTATCGAACGGTATGTATCTGTAATTCCGATTACCCATGCAACAGTTGAGGTTGGTTCTTTTGATACAATGCTGCTGCAAGCTATCCAGAAAGGCGAAGCAAAGCCGGAAGGCGCAGACTATCAAGAAGGTCCGCGCTACAATTTGGCCACGCTGCGTGAGGCAGTATTCTATCGTGACAATTACACCTGCCATGTTTGCGGGCACAAAATCACGAATGGTGCAGTCTTGCACATGCACCACATGTTCTACTGGAAAGGCAGACACGGCTACCAGCTTGATGAGCTGGTTACAGTGTGTGAAAAGTGTCATACACCCGCCAATCACCAAAAAAACGGTAAGCTTTATGGCTTCGGAGAAAATGTAAAGTTTGCCGACCTTTCCGGTGCGGCTTTTATGAATACCGTTAGGTGGCAAATTGTCAATGAACTCTATGCTGCTTTTGGCAAGCCGTTTGTCACAATCACTTATGGCGCAATGACAAAAGAAAAGCGTATCGCGCTTCGGCTTGAAAAAAGTCACAATAATGATGCGTACGCAATGGGAGAGTTTCATCCAAATCTCCGTTGTACATTTGAGCACTATGAAAAGGTAAGGCGTAACAATCGTATCCTTGAAAAGTTTTATGATTCTCGCTACATTGACATTCGTACAGGAGAAATAGCTACCGGAAAAGCACTTTTTAACGGTAGAATTAACCGTAACCACAAAAAGGATTCAGAAAACCTGCACAAATACCGTGGCAAGAGGACCTACGCAGGGCATCGTGCTCTGTTACGCAAGAAGGTAAACCTTAATCCGGGTGATTTGGTCTCTCTCAACGGCGAAACTCTCATTGTGCATAGTACTCATACCAATAAAAAGGGTGCTGTAAATGTAGAATTCAAAACACCCGCAAAAAATGGTCGAAAATCCGCAAGCTTAAAAAAACTTAAAATTGTAAAAGCGGCAAGTTCCATGCATTCTGCATGGGAAAAAGTATCTTAATTATTTATAGAAAGGAGTAGCAGGGTATTTGCGTTAACTACATCTATCTCAAATCAGCTCTTAGTTAGCGCATTCCTCACCGCCTAAGTCTGGAGACTATAGACGGTGTACCCTGCGCACAAATTTGATGGATAAAAATGGTCGTGCAGTTAAACTCGCTAAGGATACACTTGATGAAATCGGCAATTTTGGCTTCGATAATGAGGCTTACGCCGAGACTATCTGCCGGGGACATCGTACCCTGCAGCAAAACTGGATGCGTATGTCTTTGAAGACTATTGCTAAGATGGCCGAAGCAGGAGACAAAGGTCTGTACGATGACCGCAACGAAAGTGCCGTAAAGATGGCACAGAAGATTCGCGATGCCATCGGCGATGATGTTCTTCCTTACATTTGATTTCACTGCAAGCGCTCGGCCCATTGGAGTCAGGCGTTTGCTTTTTGCTGCAAAGTAGATATACTGTGAGTATCCAAAAAATAAAAATCACTACGAATTAGAAATCGATGTGTCGCTATCTCTGATGAGGTGGCGACATATTTTTATGTAAAAAAGGAGCGTAAAATATGTCTACTAATAATCGCGAGTTTGATTTCTTTGCTCTCATGGCAAGTCTGGAAGCTCATATGCTTAAGGACCCTAATGTTCGTGATGCATCTCCCAGTGAAGCCTTGGAGAACTATTTTTCTCGCAAAGGTAAACGCAGTCAGCGCCGCAAGAATGCGTTTCGTGCGCAGCGTCATCGTCGTGATGTGATGGCAGAGAAATTCGACACCACATCAAAAAACGATGGCACTCTGCGCAAAACGTACGAGGACGGCTACGCAAAGTTTGAAAGTTCTCACGGTCGTGTGAAGAAGGAAGATAAGAGCAACAGTTATCACTGCAAGCATCCTCGCGAGCGTCGCCGTATTGAAGCTGCGAATAGCAAGTTGGCGGATTATATGCAGTCTGATATTTGCCTTGACCTCTATGATTCTATTTCTGATGACGATGATGACTACGATACCTATATGGGACAGCTTTTTTATGACAATCTCGTCTATTTCCTTTGTGAAGAAAGTGGATGGTCTGAGGAAGATTTGCAGGGTATCGGCATCGTTGAGATGATGGATATTGCTTATGAGCTTGGCGCAGGAGAAAAGCTCGGTATCAACAAGAGAACTTTTGCTGTTCCGTGCAACGTGCGGGCTTATGATGGGCATATTTCTGTCGAGTGGATGTATGACCGTCTTAGTAGCAAGGCAAAAAAGCTTTTGGCTGTTTGCCGCTCCTATATTTATGATGACAACACGGACTGGGATTATTCCTTGGATTTTAACTGCTAATTTGAAAGGAAGATAAAATGATTCACGAATATCAGTTCAGTATCGACTCTATCGATGCTGCCAACAAAGCAACGCATACCACCTATGCAGAAGACAGTATCTGCAACGGTCTTGCGAAAGGTCGCCGTATGCTGGATAAACTGTTTAAGGACGGTGCCCTCACTGCAGAACTGTGGCTCATGGGCGACCCCGCCGATGGTCGGCGGTCTTCGTTGAAGGCATTTTTTGACAGAGGAGACAACAAAGTACACAGGGTGGAATGTTGAAAGTATTTTCACTGAAATTCCATTCAACATAATTTGACATTCAAGGAGGATACAATTGGAAAATAATGGTTCTGTGACTATTGCAGTAAATAACTTTATCCATTCGCTTTACGCATACAAGAACATTTCTTTGTATGATGCGAATCATGTTTTTGATGAAGAAAAGTCTGTTCGCTGGAATAGGGAAGAAGTCGAACGACTAAACAACTCTTACGACAACAGGCTTAGCGAAGCCTATACACAGGCTCGTTCGGAAGCTGCTGCTTTAAGCGCTCGTATTGCAACTGGCAACAATAGCGAAAAAACTCTTTCGCAGACTGCACAAGATATTATTCAGGACGATTTGCTCGATGAGCTTTTGAAAATCACTGATGATTTGAGTAGTAGCGATAATTCCTTAGAGCGACGCACTTATGCCATCGTTAATAAGTATTTGCAATTCGTTAAATTGATACTTGCTATCGAGGATAAGAATAAGCAGGAGCAAACCATTTCCGGCGAAAAGTGGCTGGACATTCGCACTCCATTCTCTTTTCATCATAAAGATGTACTATATTCGAATATTTTTACCGCTATCGCAGCAGTAAAATACGGTATATCTTTCGGCGAAGATACATCTGGTATCGAAAGTACAGCCACGGCAGCAAAGACGAATGCCTATATCCGCAAGAATAAGCTCAAACAAGTTGAGGATTGGAACAAGCAGCGCGAGGAACAAATCACAGCAATTTTTGGTTCTGCTTTGAGCGAAGGTCTTTATAAAGAGCTTCTGACAACAGATAAGAAGAAAATCCTTGCCGCTGATAAGAATATCGGCGAATACGGTTCCATTCTCATGGCGATTCGAGAGAAAGCGCAGGAATCAATGATTGCAGATTTTCTGTCAAAGCAAGACCCAACCAAATTGAAAAAATAAATCTTTCGCAAAACACCCTCTTGTTATTTGCTGCAAAGTAAATACACTATATGTATTAAGATAAATAAAACACAGCATTCATAATGCTTCAAAATTTGTCTTAATACGTGAAAACGGCTATCGCTCTTTGAGTGGTAGCCGCTTTTTTGTTTATGGTTTGTTGCTAAAGCAACGAGCCTCCATTAAATAAAAAGTGAGGAAAAAAGAATGAGCAAGAAAATCAAGAGCATCAAGACGAAGAATACCAAATCCACCACTGCTTCCGTTGCGACCAACGCTACGCCCAACTTCTCCATCAACAGCAAACGCGAGATTATTCCTATCTCCACGACCTCAAAGGGACTTTACAGCATGGGCAGAACCAACTGCTTTACGATGAAAAAGCTCGATGAGTTTATTACGAACTCGATTGAGGCTCGCCGAGATGACAAGACCGTTCCCATCATCCGCGTTGTCGCCGACTACTCCACTACTTTCAAACTGTGGGAGCTTGCCGTTGTCGACTACAACACTTGCGGTATGACAAAGAAGGAGCTTTTTTCGAACTACTTCTGCGTTGGCGGCGAGAGCGGGGAAGGCGAAGGTCATATCGCCGGATTTGGCAGCACCGCAATCTTTACACTGACCCGTGGTGCGCATCCGTTTTTCGTTGCATCTCAGAGCCATCTCTCCAACGACGCCTATTGCGTTAATGGAGGCTTGCAGGACGACCCTGTTACGCATCAGGCATACACCTACATTGAACCGTGCAAGATGGAGGATTTCCTGCCTGAAAGCCTGAAGAACAAAAAGTACGGTACGCCCAATACCATTGTTCGTGTATGCGTCGATGAGGAGACCATCCGTGATATGCTGCCGAATCGGAAGGGTTATAATCGCGAGACTATGCCGATTGACCCTCAGACCATTCGTCTTGCATTTGCACAGCACATCTCTGTTGTGTATCGCGAGAAAATTTGTGGCCCCAACCCGATGGCATACATCTATGTTCAGGACTTGGAGTTCCGCAAGACCAGCAGCCGACTCGACCTTTCCCTTGAAGATGATAAGACGAAATGGACCCGTCCTATCAAGGCATTTGATATGGATGCGGCCATTGCTGCCACCTCTGCGCAGAAGGCAAACTATTCCGGCACTGTTGTGTGCGGCAACGACTCCGTAAAGTACATCTACAAGTTCGGAACCGTTGACCACAATTACATCGACCACTTTGGTTTTATGGGCGTCGCACCTCTTTATGGGTACTGGGATGGTTCCATGAACAACTCTGGTTTTGATGTGATTGCTCACGGCCAGTCTATCGCCTCGAACCTGATTGAGGAGATTACAGGTCGTAAGCGTCACCCGTCCATGAACCATCTTATCGGTGAACTCATTATTCTGAATGCGCCTAAGGATAAGTTCCGGGTGACCGCAGATAAGAGCAGCCTTGATAAGAGCGATAAGACTTGGAGCCTTATCATCAGCGACATTAAGGCAAACAGCATTCTGCCCGCCTGCAAGACAGACGCAGGTACCTTGCGCGATATGTATGCGATGTATGCCAAGCGTTGCAGCAGCTGCGGTCTGCGCTTTGTTCGCAACTACTCTGTCGGCAGCAGCACCGGCACGAAGGCTCCCGCTATCATTGAGGTCGTTCTGCCCGACAACAGTATTGGTTATTACCTTCTGATGTGCAAGGCAAACGAGACTAAGAGCGGTCCTTCTCTGCGCGATGCGATGCCTCTGATTTCGTCCATGTTGATGATGGAAAGCAATGGCAAACGCGTTCTTGGCGCTTACTTCGTTGCCGACCGTTTCTCGAACGGCTTCGTTCAGGACGTCAGCCGCCTCGTTGAGCCTATCAACCGGAACCGCACTGACCGTTTCGAGATTCGTGTTTGCGATACGAACACTCCGCTGGTTTTGGCTGTGCCCGCAGTTTCTGCGCAGGCAGCACCGGTGAATATCAATGTTGGTATCACCATCAAGAAAACCCGCTAAAAAAGCAATCTCTGCCACTTCTTTATAATAGGGATGGCGACTTTGCGAGAAAGGAAACACATGGTAAATATCGGAAGTGTAGGCTATACATTCGATGGCATGGGTATGCTGATGATTGACGGCAAATGTGTTGACCGTAAAGAGGCTATCTCTGTCATTGGATGCAGCTCAGAAGATTTTGATAATCTGATGCTTGGCAACGCAAAGGGAGTTGAAGAGTCCGGAAAGATTCTTTTCCCGAATGCTACGCTGGCACAGATTCAGCTTTTCTGCTTGCAGCAGATTGTTGCGACCAGTAAGGCTGCATAAGTCAATGTCCGCCGCTCTTTTGAGTGGCGGATTTTTTTGTAAAAAAGTATTGCGTTTTGCTGCAAAGTTAATATCCTATAAGTATCATATAAATCAAAGTCTTAGACACCTTACTTTATCATTTCGAGCTTTCCCAAAAAGCTTGTAATGATAGCGTTGGATGTTTTCGTTTATAGAAATCGACTACAGTCGCTATCTTCGTAAGAAGATGAGCGGCTGTTTTTTGTTTTTATAAATGAAGTTAAACCTTGATGGCTATGATAATCCGTTTCTTATCACAAATCGAAATAGTATCCAAGGAGGTACTCATTATGGCAAACATCATCGTTTATGTCCTGCTTTACACTTTCGTTTGGCCTTCTCTTGCAGAGAAGCTGGGTGTGAAGTACATCCGTCTGTCTCAGGTACGAAACAAGGCAAAGCAGCAGGTCTGCCGCGCTATCGACGCGCTGGACCCTGAATATTGCCACATCGCTTACAAGCTTTGCCGCGCTGTTCAGTTCGCCTGCGTTGTCGGCATTGTCTTCAATGTCCTTTTCACGAAGGATATTTTAGACAGTGTGCTGGGAATTGCGGTTACTATCATGTTCATTGTGGGGATGAATAAGGTATGCAAACGCATTGTTGAGCGTTTCTGACGAAACTCTTAACACCAGAAGCTGCTGTCCTTTGGGGCAGCAGTTTTTTTGTACATAAAATCAAGTCATAAAAAAGTTAATGCAATTTACACTTTTATGTTGTATAATAACAACCATATAGACAACATAGGAGGTATTACAAAAAGTGTTAGGAGAATATAAATCATGGCGAATATATCTAATATGACACGTCAAGAATTTATTCAACTTCTTGAAAAGCGTGAAAAAAGGAGAAAAAAGCTTCGTCGGAAACGGCGGATTATCACTTTGATTCTTTTTTCGTTGGCTGTATGTATAACCAATACTGTTGTGGCATTCGCTGCTGAACAAGACACCCCACAAACGAAAATCACAATTAAAGTAGCAGAACCTGTCAAACTTGTCATCAAGGTTGCAAATCAAGATGGAAATGAAGAAACTTATGATGTAGTCCCCACTGATGATTCCTCATGTGTGCAGGAAATCGTTTCTGACAATGTTGTTTTGCAAACGAACTTTGAGGAAGGCGAAGAGCAGGAAAAAGAAGATACTGCCACTGTATCGAGTCAGGAGAATGATACCAGTGAACTCGTATCGGATGAGATACAGGAAATAGATGATGTTCAGGAATCTTCTGAAATCACTGACAGTCAAGACGCCGTATCGATTTATGAGGATACTTCGCAATACAAGAAGTACATGAATCTTTCGGATACCCAGAAAGAATATTTTTCTGATGCGGCCGAGGAATTTGGCGTAAGTGAGGCGATGACTATAGGCATCTGCTATAACGAGTCCCGATTCACCCCTACAGCCACAAATGTCAATACGAATGGCACTACGGATTGGGGAATTGCTCAGTGCAATGACACGACATTTTCTTACCTGAATTCAGTGCTTGGAATTTCTTCCATGTATGATGTTCTTGATATGCAGACCGGAATCCGCGCTTGCTGCGCTTTGTTAGCGCATTATAAAAGCATGGGATTGTCTGAAAACGATATCCTGTTAGCGTATCAGGAGGGGCTTGGCAATTACCAAGATGTTAAGCAGGGCAAGGAAGAACCTTGGAAGGCTTATTATAACGTTTTGAAAAATATCGAGATTTATTCAACCTTGGTGAAAACCTAAAGCGTATAGCGGTCTGTTGCCAGACCGCTATTTCTTTTTGTTGCGTTCTATTTTGATTGACTAATACGCCGTTTTCTGGTATAATATAAGTATTCGGTAAGTATGGCGCACTTTCGTGCCACAATGCAAAGGAGTTTTATTATGCACATGAAGAAAGCTTTATGTGTTTGTCTTTCTCTTGCTATTGCGGGTTCCGTTTTTGCGGGATGCAGCAGGGAACAAACACCGGAAGAAATCGAAGCTGCAAGTCTTGCTGCAGTTACACAGGAAGAACAGGCAACCGGAATGAAGCGTCTGGACAGCCCGAACCTTACGGATTACGAAAAGCCGTTGGCTAATTTCGTTTCCGGCATTCAGGCGAAGGATGCTGCAAAAATTGCCACAGCGCTTGGCTCAGTAAACATCTTTGGCGATACTCTTGATGGCTGGATTGTCAGTAATAACTATGAATCCTTGCAGACGAAGGATTTGCATGATATTAAAATCCAGTCCAGCAAAGACGGAAAAGTCGCAACAATCAATGTGTTCTTTGAAGAGCCCAATGAAGATAAGAGTAACTTCGTTGAATACAAAAGCGATTTTGACGGTAAGGAGTGGAATATCACCCCTCCGACCGGACTTTCTACCGACTATACCTTTTATGCGCCTGTCAGCTCCGTAAGTATCAATGATGTCGATATGTCGACATACGCCGCCAGTGACAGCAATTATGGATACGCGTTCAATCTTCCGAGAGTTATTGAGACGGACAGTTCTCCTGACTGCGTGTTGAATACAAGTATCGGTAAGTATTCTGGTAAAATCATCAACGCAAGCACATCTTCTTATGGTTCAGCATTGCCGATTGCCATGGCTGTGTTCACAGAAGACCAAAAGAAAGAAATCAATCAGTATTTCGTGGACTGTGCGAACAGCGTATTTGATATGATGCGTACGGGTGCTGATAGAGATTCTTACAGTGCATATTTGCTTGATTCCAATGCAGTGTCTGCCATCTTCGATGTAGACGGAGATGATAAGCAAGCTGCTATTGCAAATGAAGCAAACGCCGTATCTCGCATCGAGGTATTGAGCGCCGAATCTGTGGCAGGATATCCTGATGCTTACATTTACCACTTTTCCAGCGGTGATTCCATCACTATGAATATTCGTTATAATGCAGTCTTGTCATCTGGCGAATGCCATCGATGCGCTGCTGTGACGATGACTTATACGAATGGTTCTTGGAAAATCGCAAAAATCAATTCTACTAACTCACTGTTCACAGATTTAACCGCATTCAACCCTGAATGGTGAGAATTTGAGTAAGGAAGGAAGTGATTCCGCACTTATCTTTGTGTGAGAGATAGTGCGTGGCATATGATTGGTGGACTTATCATTGCAACCATGGTCTGCATTGCTTTGTCGGGATTTTGCTTTATCGGGAATCAGTATGATTTGCTGCCAAACTTTATTCTTGACGCTGGTCATTATGAGTTCGTTAATGTATTGTATTGCTTGTTTGCGATTGCGTCCTTTTTGTGCGCCTTGATTGCTTATAGGCTTTATAAGCGGGAAAAAGAATTTACAAATGGAACTCATGTCCCAACATTTATGGATTACATACGAGCAAATCAAAGTGAGTATGAAAAACTCTTTGAGGAATATCAGGGCGAAGAAGAACAGAAAAGTGAAATTCTTGTTCCAAGTGATGTAAAAGACAAGTTAGAAGAAGAAGACAGACAGAAAAAACAACAACAGATTATTTCCCCGACTCTTGATGTTAAAAAAATCGGAGAGGGTGTCAAGGAACCAGAAAAGCAGGAAATCCAAACGCATTCTGCAGCCGAAGTGGTTCATGTGACCGTTCCTTCGGAGCCTGCTCCCGTGGAAAGCCTGCCACCAATTTCCGTGCCCGTCTTCAAAGCCAAATCCATTTCAACCGTTACAACAAAGACCCCTGTCGCAGCGGAACCCAAGCCAGAACCCATTGTCCCGCCGCCTCCCATTCTTCCTAAAGTTTCTGTTGCTCCAAAGAAGGTTTCTGAAAAGGTAAGTGATGCTCTTCCGCCGTTCGACTTAGCTGTACAGGCATTAAAGAGCGCCGGTGTATCAGAAGCTCTTTATGCTGTCAACGAAAAAAAAGAAGGTGCTGTATGCTCGCTGCATAGTCAAAGTGAATGGTTTATCTTTAATTATGAGAACGGGAAAATGGCAAATACAAAGATTTACACTGATGAAATGGAAGCTGTAAAGGCGTTCGTTCATAATGTAAACGAACTGGCAAAAAATAAATGAGTTTTTCCCGTACATCTGTACGGGATTTTTTATTCTGTATTATGAGGTATTTTATGGCTAATAACAAAGATGTTTATCGAGTACATGACATTCAGAAAGATACTCGTGTTTTTCTGACAGTCTCCGACATTGCAAAAGCATTGGGTGTGACAAAAAATGCTTTTCAGACTCAGGTAAAAAATGATGTAAATTCTGTACCGTTTCCTGTAATCAAAATCGGAGATGTTATTCTCATTCCTCGCAAAAAGTTTTTAGATTATCTTGGATATGATTGCTACTCAGGAGAAAATGACTACTTTGGGTATCTTGTTCCTGATGAATCGCCCACTGTATTGCCCAAAATGTAATGGAGAATTTCTATGTATTTAATTATTGCAGAAAAAAGAAGCGCTGCCGAAAAAGTTGGCTCCTGCATTAAAGGAGAGTCTTTTAAGAAAGGCGATGGCTTTATTCAAAGCCAAAACTACTATATCACATGGTGTGCCGGACATCTGTATACGCTTCTTGATTTGGAAGAATATGACCCGAATTATGACCCGAACGAAAAACATAAGTGGACTATGGATGGACTCCCGTTCTGTCCTCCTCGCTTTCGATACAAAGTGTCCCAGCCAAAGGGAAATGCATCGATGTGTGCCACGGTAAGAAAACAAACCAAGGTCATTAAAAAGCTGGCAAACGATGCATCCGTATCGGCCATCTATCATTGCGGAGACTCTGATAGAGAAGGAGAGGTTATTGTTCGCAATGCTGTTCGTGCATTATTGAAAAGCAATAAACCGATTTATCGTATTTGGCTCAACTCCTATACAACGGAATCGGTCATGAAAGCACTTTCTGCAAAGGAGCCCGACAGTAATTATGACGGTTGGGATAATGCAGGTCTTGCTAGAGCGCATGAAGACTGGCTGTTCGGTATTAACGGGACGCGGTATTTGTCTTTGAAATCAGGCGTTCTTTTGCCTTGGGGACGCTGCAAGTATATCATTACAAAAGCAATCGTCGATAGGGAACGCGCAATTACCAACTTTGTTCCTGTGGACTACTTTGCTGTTGTTTCGAAGACGAATGTCAAGGGATACGATATTGAACTGACAAGCAAAAAAACATTCGATAAGGATTCCTCGTCTGATGCTGCGGCTCTTGCAAGCAGGTATAATACAGCAGGCGCAAGGGTCACATCCGTAAAGAAAGACCGTGTTACTGTAAATCCCGGAAGACTGTTCAGCACAACAGAACTGCAGGCTTTTGTTTCATCGCATTATAAGGGCACGGACCCCAAAGAAATTGAAGCGTCTTTGGAGGAACTTTATCAAAGCGGCTATACTACGTATCCCAGAACGAATTCAAGTTTTCTTACCGCAAGCGATGAACATGATGTAGACCTTGCCATTAACGCATTGAAGCGTGCTGGTTTTCAAAACCTTGTCAATAAACCAAAAAAGAAAAGCATTTACGATGATAGTAAGGTTGATGGACACTCTGCTCTGACTCCTACCAGTAATATCCCTGATATTTCAAAGCTGTCCCCGGCACAGAGAATAACCTATGAATGTATTCGTAATCGATTCTTGGCTGTTTTCTGTTCGGAAGATTGTTTGGCAGATAAAACTGTTATTACTATTCGTTGCGATGATGAAGATTTCCAGCTTACCGGAACCATCAATGTCGCAAAGGGTTGGCTGCAGTATGAGCCGTTTGGTCAAAAGGACAAGGAAGTACCTCCCTTGAATGATGGAGAATCCGTTCCTGTTGATTTTAAGCCCGTCAAAAAGCAGACTGCGCCGCCAAAACGGTTTACTGTTGCCTCTTTTGGCGCATGGTGTAATGCGCCTTGGCGTAATGAGGATGATTCCGAGAAAACTGATTACACAGATGAAGAATGGAAGCGTATTTTGCATGAAGCTACTATTTGCACGGATGCAACACGAACGCCTACTATAACAGAGTGTCGGAATGTCGGATATATCAAACTGTCTAAGGGAACGTATTCTCCCGACACGAAAGGGTATCAGTTTGTTGATGCTTGTGAAAAGCTTGGACTTACATTTACTGTCAAGGAAGTCATGGATTTGTCTATGATGCTGTTTGATGTAAGAAAAGGAACCAGAACCATTGATGAATGCGTAAAGACAGCAATGGAGAAGTTGAATCTTATGTTTACACATAAAAACGCCGAAGTAGAAAATCTTCGTCCCGAAAACACTCCCATTTGTAAATGTCCAAAATGTGGCGGCAATATTATCGAGTGGAAAGAATCCTATTCCTGTTCAAACAAAGGCTGCCCTGCTGTTGTTTGGAAACACAGCAAGATTCTTGAGAAAATCAACGGTAAAAAGAAGACATTCTCAAAGAAAGACGCTATCGCATTGTTTTCCGGTAAGCCTGTATCCGATAAAGGCTGTGTGAGTCAAAAGACGGGTAAAACCTATGACTGTCTTTTGTATCTCGATTTGACCGGAGAAAAGGCACAAATGAAAATTACATTTGATTCCGCAGCCAGCACCGGCAAAAGTGTTGGAGTGTGTCCTGTATGCGGAAAGAAAATGGTAGAGCGTCCGAACAGCTTTAGCTGTGAAAATTCTTCTTGCGGGTTTACTATCTGGAAGGAGACAAAACGATTCTCTGATACTCTGAAAATCGACGCAGAAAAAGCCAAGCAGCTTCTTGACGGGAAGGGCGTACCTTTTGAACTGACAAACAAGAAAAACGAAAAATACACTACCAACCTGCTTCTCACTGTAAGTGTTTATAATGGGAAACATTATCCGAAATTCGATTTGCCTGTAAAGCCTCCAAAAAAGTATTGAAAATTCCTTGCAATTTGCTGCAAAGTAAATATCATAAAACCATAATATAAATCAAATTTTAAGAGATTGCAGCCTCGTGTGGGAGGGTCTGCCGTTTTATACATTCAAATTCGGTATTTTAAGCCGCTATCTGTTTATAGATGGCGGCTTTTTGTCGTCTTTGGATGTTTTTCTTTTTTATCTCGCTATCATTGCGAGTTTATATATAAACGCAAATCAAAAAAACAACCCGACTCTTAAAGGAATCGGGGCAAAACTCGAAAGGAGAGTTTAAAATGTTCGATGAACTCGAGTGCAGCTCGTCTGAGTTGATTAGTCTGTACGACTATGACCCGATGCGGGAGTATGAACTCCGGCTTGAATCCGAAATCGAAATTACGAATGAAAAACTGTGGTCTGATGAAGATGAGGATGATAAGCCCAAGAAGCGTCGCCGTTCCAGTGGTCGTCGTAAGATGCGAACAACTAAAAAAGCCGTGTAAACGTAAATCCAAAATCATTGAGGAGGTAAATCGCAATGAAGAAGAACAGCAAAACCGTAGTGAGCGTGGATGTTTCTAATGTCCGCACACGGAATACCTGGGGCTCCGTAAAACCCTACACGCGTGTTGAGATGCCCAAGACTGCTTATAAACGGCAGGGGAAAGGGCGCACTCCTCGCGGCGAGCGATAATATCGCTATTGGCAGACTGGTTTTGTACCAGCCTGCCATTTTTGTTCTCAAAATGAACGCACAGTTGTATAAAACCACTTTTTGTGGTATAATATAAGTAAAGAACAAAAGTATTCGTTTGTGTTATGCGTGAAGAGGTGAATTGAATTTTGGATATTAGCGCATTGAAAATAGCCCCTGCTAAAGTAGGGCAATTAAGAAATAAGGGAATCGGAACGGTAGAGCAGTTATTGACCACTTATCCGATTCGATATCAGGATTATAGAAAAAGAACGTCATTAACTGAACTATCAAACCACATAGGCCAGTCGATTACGGTTGTTGGTGAAGTATGTAATCTTCGTGGAAATTACCAGAAAGGTATGGTTCTGTGTTCGCTCACGGACCATAAAGGCAACTTTGTCAATATCGCATGGTTTAATCAGATTTTCATAATGAAGCAACTATGGAACGGTCGCAATATTCTGGTTCATGGGAAGCTCACATACAACGATACATATAAAAATTATAATATTGCCGGGCCTACTTATTTCTCCTTGAATATCGGAACAGGGGATGACCTTATTCCTGTGTATCCAAGCATCAAAGGAATGTCCAGCAACTATTACAACGACTGTCTGATAAAGGCTCAGAATCTCTATGCATTTACTCCGTCAATTTTGAGGAATCCCATCAATACAGCTACTGAGGAAAATTTGAAGTTGCTTCCTCAAAGAGATTTTATCAGGATTGTACATCATCCGCAGACTGATGAGGATTTAAAAGCTATCGAGAGACGAAAGGCTGCCGAAGTTCTCATTCCATTTGCGAAAGAGCTCACAAACAGAGAATCTGTTATCGCTGCACCAAGGTATACTGAAATCAATCTTGCAAAAACAAATAACCTGATTCACAACGTTACAGCCTCTTTGCCCTTTGAATTGACCGAAGACCAAAAATCTGCTGTCAATGCCTTGCTAAGTGATGTGAAAGCTGGCAAAAGAATCAATGCTCTGATTCAAGGTGATGTTGGCTGCGGCAAAACAGTAATTGCGGAGCTTATCTCGGCCATTTTTGCTGTAAATGGATATCAGTGTGTAGTTATGGCTCCGACCAAAATCTTGGCAACTCAGCATTACGAAGACTTTAAAAAGCTTCTCACACCTGTTGGTATTGAGGTAGAGCTTTTGGTTGAAGGGCAAAAAGCAGCCGAGAGAAAGAAAACTATTGCGCGAATCAAAGACGGTTCTGTGAAAATCATTATCGGAACAAGTTCTGTGCTGTCGGAGAAAGTTGAATACAAAGACCTTGCGCTTTTGATAACAGATGAAGAGCATCGGTTTGGTGTTGCGCAGCGAGAAGCTTTAATGGAAAAAGCCAAGGATGGAATCCATTGCATTAGCATGTCTGCTACACCTATTCCGCGTAGTTTGGCATTAGCTATAAATGGAAATAGCACGAGAATCATCGATGTTAAAACTATGCCGAGCGGGCGAAAACCGGTACAGACCATTCTTTTTGGTAACGAGGAGAAAACATACGAGGCTATGTACCGTCAAATTGCAGAAGGACATCAATGCTATATCGTCTGTCCTTTGGTCGATAAGTCAGACTCGGAATCTATGGAAAATGTAGAGTCCGTGGATGAAACTTATCAAAAAGCAACCGATTACTTCCAGACGCATCATTCCTCTGTAAAGATTGCTGCTATCACAGGTAAAACAAAGAAGGTTGAACAGCAGGAGATTCTGAACGCTTATGTTGCTGGCAATATCCATATCCTGATTGCAACAACTATTGTCGAGGTTGGCGTAAACGTTCCGAACGCTACGGTTATGGTCATTAAAAATGCCGAGCGATTCGGACTAGCACAGCTTCACCAGCTAAGAGGGCGCGTCGGTAGAAGTTCAACACAATCTTATTGTGTTTTGCTCAGCAAGGATAAAGAGAATCCACGGTTGCTCACTATGGTAAGAACGACAGATGGATTTGAAATTGCGAAGGCTGACCTTGAACAAAGAGGAGCAGGAGACCTGATTGGCGTTGAACAAAGCGGATTTAATAAAGTTCTGACCTGTATGGCACAGCATAAAGAACTTTACAATGCAATCTTGTCAGAAATCGGAAAAACAATTTGAGATGATAGCTGCCAGCGATGGCAGCTATTTTTTTTGAAAACTTTTTAGAAAAATACTTGCTATTTGCTGCAAAGTAAATATACTCAAGACATCACAAAAATAAAACACTCCTTAACGAGCCACGCTGTAATTTATAATCAGCTTTAAAGCTGCTATCTCAAACGAGATGGCGGCTTTTTTGTTTTTATTTTTGTTTTTCACGTCGCAAGACGAATTCGCGATGCGGGGACGCGGATTATACAATCCACTCTTTTGAGTGGTTTCATCGAAGCGATTCGATGTTTTATTTATAAAACCACTCATCGAGTGGCAGCGCTGAAGTGATTTGGCGAAAAAAAATAAAGAAAAAACAAAAAACAATTTATGTACTGGAGGTACACTGCAATGACAAATACGAACATTCACACCCGCCTGAACAACCTCGTTTGCGCTCTTCGTGCCGACAAAGATAACTGTGACCTTGTTGAAGATGTCAGGGATACAGTTAACTTGTGCCGCAATTATGTCGGTATGGTCGACCGCATGGAAGCAAACATCCGAACAGCTCGCGAGACTATGGATGCTGAAGATTTTCGTCGTAGAGTTCAGACTCTCGACATGAATCGCCGCACAGCACATGAAGGGCTAATGATTGATGTTAACATGCTTAACAAAATCTGTGCCAGCATCGGTATCCCGCCTGTCGCTGATGTGGACGAGGACAACCGCGAGAGCTACTACTCGTTCGCCAAGAAGGTTGCTGAGGCAGCTGAGTTAGGTGAATTCCAAGAGTGGTAATTCTCTCCTCAGACAAGCGCTTTCCCTCACGGGCAGGCGCTTTTTTTGTGCCTCCTGTTGTGGTATAATATAAGAAAAACCATAGCGAAAAGGAGACAATCATGAGTAACATTGAAAGAATCGAAAAGCTCGCTTCCGCTGTTGATGTAGATATGCAGGAAGACGTGGAAAGCGTTGTTATTAACGCCGGAAAATACGTTGCCGCTGTAACGGAGATGGAATGCTCCGTCAGAAACATGCAAGGCTTAAAAGGTCAGGACTATCGTGACAGGGTAAGTCAGACTGATGCTGCAAGAACGCGCGCGCATAACGCGTTTATCGATGCAGTCAATCTTGCTAATCGTTTGGCTGAATCCGTCAACGCTGAAAAAATCTACACCGGAAGCTCCGAACGACGCGCATATGGTGACTTTGCCTTTGCCATCGTAAAGGAAATCTTCGAGAGCCGAAAGTAACTCATGCCGTCCCGCTTATTGCGGGGCGTTTTTTTGTTGCTATTTGCTGCAAAGTACATATAATTCAATATATAAGATAAATCATAGTCTTTTATTCTATCTGGTAACGACAGAAAAGTTTATCTTATATTCAAAATCTGATTTTAGCAGTCATCCTCTTCATGCAGGGTGGCTGCTATTTTTTGTGAAAGGAGAAAACTCATGGATTATAAGAAATTCTATAACCAGCTTATGAACAAGGATTTCAAACCGAAGCCGAATACCTTTTTTACTTCTGGCGAGTACAAGAACTATTCTGAGGTTCAGGTTGGTGCTGTTGTTTCTACCGCAGTGGATTACATTCGTAATGTGCTGCACTTCGACATCCCACAATATGAAATCATGCGTCGTTCATCTGTGCCTGTTTTTGTCCAGTATAACGAAAACGGAAACACAGCATACACGGATGGTTCCAAAATTGTGATGAATGCCGCCAATGACCTCATTGCAAACTACAAATCCATCTACATGCAGCACGCATCACTGCAGGGTATGCTGCGCCACGAGACTGCGCACATCCTGTTTACGGACACTTCTGTAATTGCAAAATGGTGTAAGGCTCTTGTTTACGGGCGTATGCTTCACCAGCCGGACAATGTGAATACTCCGGACGGCAAAGAAATCATAAAACGCCTTGCGGATGACCCTGTCTTTGCGGGTGTCTATGCTAACCTTGCAAAACGCATTGAAAACAGTGTGGAAGACGGCTATATCGAGGCTGAACTCGACACTATCAATGATGGCATGGGCGATACGATTCGGTATCTTGCAACCACAAATGCAGCCATGATTGAACAGCTGATGGATGCGGACGGATTCAACTATGAAAAGTATGACAGCAAGTTCAATGCTGTCGCAACTTTCATCCTCGTGTACGCAAAGTTCGGTTATGAGTTCACTAATGTTCCTGAGGACATGGTGCCGTTCTTTGATACACTGAAAGGTATCATTAAGGAGTGTATTTCCAGCCGCGTACCGACTACCAGAATAGCCAATATCAACAAGCTTATGATTGCCATGTATCCCGTTCTGAAAGAACAGATTGAGAATGTCAGTGATGCAATCAACGACCAGATGCAGTCAAGCGGTCCTTCCGGTGAGAACAATGACAGTGAAGACCAGCGTGGTGAAGGGTCTGGTTCCGGCTCTGACGGTTCTGATGAATCCGATGAATCCGGTTCGTCTGACAGCCAGTCTAAGTCCGGCAAAGGCAAGCAAGGCAATGGTGCTGGTGGTTCTATGAGTGGTTCCGATACCATCCTTATTCGTTCCGATAAAAAGACGGACGAGAACAACGAAAGCGGTTCTGACGAGGATAGTGGCAAAAAGGGAGAAACATCTTCCGAAAAGAACGATTCTGCCAGCCAAGATGCTTCTGATTCTTCGACTGGCAAGTCCGGGTCTGACAAAAAGGACACGAGTGATGGCAGCAATTCTTCCTCTAAAGGCAATAAGACGGATAGTTCTGATAAAGGCTCCGGCTCTGATTCCAAGAATGCAGACGGCACATCCGAAACGGATGCAAAACCGAATGGGAGCAAGTCTGATGAAGGGAAATCTGATAAGGATACCAAAGCAGAGGGCGGCAAGGATGGAAAGAATACATCCACTGAACCTAAAAAGATGACTGCCAAAGAAGCTGAAAAAATCAAAAAGGAAATCGATGATATTTCTCAGAAAGTTCCTTCTTCGGATAACAATGATTGCACTGATTCTTCGTGCAAGACTTCTTCCATCTTTAACAGCAACAATGTTGGAGCTGATGCGAAGAACAATGCCGGTGAGAATGTGCGTCAGCAATCCAAGCAGGAGGTAGGCAAAAATCCTCAAGACAAGGAGATTCGGAATATTCCGGGTGGTTCTGGTCTTCCGGAAAAATCAGCCTATGATGATGTTACTTCGATTGTTAGCGACATGCAGAGAACCGCTGCGGAAGCAAAAACCGAAAAGCAGCGCGAAAAAGATTTGAGAGAGGAAGCTGCCGAGCTTACCGATAAGTACAAAAATATGCTGGCTCAGCAAAAGTGTCCTGATATCGGTTATTTCAACCAAAAAGCGCGTTTTCTCGATGGTATAGGAAGCATCAGCATCACTCGCGTGGTAACACCTCCGATAGGCGCAGAAAGCGTTTATCAGGCTGTTGCGGGAGTGGTCAAGAGTGTATCCCGGCCTACACAAAGAGAAATCATTAAGGCCATTAAGGACAAGAGGAATGGCTATAAGCTTACCGGCCTTACAATGGGTCGGAGAGTTGAAGCCAGTCTCATCCATCACAATGATGGAAAATGTTTTTCCAAGAGCAAATCTCCCGAAGATGTTCCTGAACTGTGCGTAGGCGTTTTGCTCGACCAGTCCGAGTCTACAATGGGTGAGATTATCAACGATGAACGCTTACTGGCGCTGACTATCGAGGATATGTGTCGTTCGATTGAAATCCCCGCGATTATCAATGGATACAGCGGTGGCGGTGGTACAGTAAGGATTATTTCCTATGTTGAGCCGAATTCCGTAGACCGGAAAAACGCTCTTCGGTTGACTTCTATGCGTGCAGATGGCGGTACTCCTACCGCAGAAGCGCTTGCATATATGCTGAACCGGCTGGAAAAGCGCCCTGAGCCTTCGAAGATTTTGTTTGTTGTTACTGACGGAAACAGCAACAATAAAGCATATCTTCCGATGCTTTTGACCGAGGCAAAGCGAAATCATATCATGGTCATTGCTGCAGGCATCGGTGCTTGTCGCCAAAGTATTCATTCGGAGTTTCCTGAAAACTTCTTGGATATCAGCGACATGAACAGCATGCCTCGCAACATCTGTAATATCATCAAACGTAAACTTGTCAAATAAAGGAGGACGAGAATTATGTTGTACGGGCTGATGCAGTCCGATGGAAAAATCATCCGCAAAGAGGCTGAACTCTATAAGCTTCTTATCACAGCAACCGACAAGGATGGCAAGCGTTTCAACAAAAAGACTTCTGCGACTGTAAAGGTTGGAGATACCGTCTATCGTGAACGCTATGTATCCGCCATTTTTGAGTGTACATGCGACACATCCGATGGACAGTCTGCACGCACTCATCTTGGTCATACTTACAAGAAAACCGGAATGGTTCGCGCTCCGTTTAAGGTTGTCGCTATCGATACCTAAAAAATATGCCGCTGTCTCGAAAGAGACAGCGGTTTTTTTCTTATGTATGCTGTTTTTTATACCCCTTATTTCGCTAAATTCTTATTTAGCGAAGTTATGTCGCGCTTATTTTTATGTAGGAATTTACTCCCCTCGCTTTCGTTACTTGCATTTTTTAACGCAAATTTGCAGGACTTAATGCAAGATGCAGCTTTTAGTTTTGCAAATATTGCCCAGCGTCTGCATAAGAGCGATTCTACAATCTCCCGCGAAATCATCCGCAACCGTTATCAATTTAAAACCAGCGCCAACCACACCGTGCTCTGTGCCCGTGCAAATGTCTGCACAATGGCAAACCTTTGCTGCGCCGATTGTAACCGTACAAGCTGCGCTGATTGCGCCGAGGTCTGTTAAGCGACTACCGGCTACGCCATTGCGCATATCATTCTTGCAAAGTCTATCGTTGGATGTTGCGATTTTTCTAAAGCATATTTATCTTTTTCGGCTCAATGCATTATATTTGTGGTATAATTTTCCTTGCAAAAGAAGATATAAGTGCCGGATTTAGCACTTATGTAAATACACATTGTGTAATTATTATGATATAATCCGATTTGTACAACGCAAACCAGAGGAGAAAAATTAGATGGAGAAAGCATCGTACAGTCTTAGTGCTATCAGGCATTGCAAGCAATTAGTACAGAACACTTCTTGGAGTACGCGGCTAAAATCAGAACACTATTCGAGAAGTGCGGAGATAAATAGCTTGTTTGCTTCGTGCCAAGAACTCCTGAACAGCATACTATTTTGCCCAGACCTCTCCCCTGCTTATGACTATCAGCAAATGGTCATTTCCAAAAAGTATACAAAAGCCCAGCTCGATAACCAGCTGCGCGTTTGTCGTTCTTTTGCTAATGCTCAAATTTCGCTTATCGAAGATGCGATAAAAGATGGTTCTGTGGATTGCGTGCCATAATTGTTTCTCATACAAAACAGTTCGCCAAGCCGGAGGCTGCCAACAAGTCGAAAGCTAAGCACTTAGAATTGGCACACTTCTGCCCATCGCAGAGTGGACTTGCACGGCGTAGGAATTGCAAAACATATAATACTCCCCCCTCCCCTGCAAAAAATATTTTTTTGCACTCGCCAAACAAGCCGATGCCGAATATTTCGAAGGAGATTTTGTCGTGGGTGTCTATAAAAGCATAATGCAGGGTCTGCAAGAAGCTGTCGCGTACACAGAAGGAAGATGCCCCGAAGCAATTATACATATCATTCCGGACAGAAACCTTGAGGAGCGAGAAAGCACTTCCCCTTCCCTATTGCGATGACAGCCACCAAATGTAGCAAACCTGTTTGTGTTAGTCTCTTGGCCGGAAGCAGAGTCCTTCCCTGTGCTGTGGCGTGACAGTTTTCTACATAGCTTAACTCTTAGAGAATTTTTTGTTTCTGTTGCTCCTACAAGATTACCTCGACATAATTCGGTAAAGTTCGGGGCGCAACTATAGCCTTACAAACCCGTTCTTAGTTGCAATATCGAATTCTGAATAAAAAACTCACCCCGCATCGAGGTGCGTGGTGTGGGAAAAAGATATTCTTTTATTAGGTTTTCTCCGGCATATACGATAGAATCGTATATAGTGGCAAAAATCTGACAAATTCGGGTGCAAGGTGTCTGCGCACTTCTGCAAATGCACACCGTTTTATCGACGTCTCAGACAAGCTGTTCGAGTCAGAAGCGCTTTTCGGTAGTGTTGGCAGTGCTTGCTGTCTCTTAGAGTTACATCGCCCACAATACCAGCAACGCGACTACGATAACAACTACGATGAGCAACAGAGGCCCACAGCCGGAACCATTTCCGCCACTATTACGATTTCCTCCGCTGCCACCGGAGCCACCAAAGTTGCGGTCAAACGACTGCTTGTAATGAGCATAGTCGGTGCTGCCGTTACCAAAATAGCCATAATCGTTTGCCATAGTACACTACCTCATTCGCTATATTTGTCCTTGTTCCCTGTGAGAATATCTTCGCAGACAGACGCATACTCCGGCAGCATCTCCAAGTTTACGATATCGGCAATAGTTTGTGTTGTATCATAGTCTACCAATAAATGGATGTGGTCCTTATCAGTTTGCATTGTAATTATCGAAAAGTTGTTTTCTTCTGCTATCTTTTGTGCTATTGCCTTTAGAGTCTGAGATAAGCTTGCATCAAGCAACTTTCGTCTGTATTTCGTTACTAAAACAATGTGAGCTTTTAGACTGTATTTTCGTCTGTTTTTGCGATGATAGATAAATCCCACGCAACATTTTCCTCCTTGATACGTTGATATTTTATGCAAAATATGGTATAATATAGATAACAAAAATGCAAGGAGGTGAAATAAAGCATGGCAAAATTAACTGTAACCGCAAAAATTCGGATTGCAGTTTCTAAAGAACAAGAACCCAATCTGATTGATACAATGAACAAGTATCGTGACGCTTGCAACTTCGTGTCTGATTACGTATTTCGTACTCGGTGCTTAAAGCAGTTTGCGTTAAACGAAGAGCTTTATGATTCTTTGCGTAACAAATTCAACATGAAGTCGCAGATGGCGCAATCTGTTCTTAGGACGGTTATTGCAAAATACAAAACCATTATAGAAAACAAGCAGAAGTGGACTCTTGTTGTCTTTAAGAAGCCGCAACTCGACCTTGTGTGGAATAGAGACTACTCACTCAAAAAGTTGTTCTTTTCCGTGAATACTTTGCAAGGGCGTATTAAAGTAGGTTACTACAACAAAGGACTTGAAAAGTATTTCGACAAGAAAACATACAAGTTCGGTACAGCAAAGCTAGTCTTTAAACATGGTAAATGGTATTTGCACATCCCCGCTACCAGCGAAGTAAAAGAATGTACATCCAATGACTTTTCCAATGTTGTAGGTATTGACAGAGGTGTAAATTTTATCGTTGCCACTTATGACAGCAAACGAAAATCCACATTCGTAAATGGTCGTGCAGTCAAGCAAAAACGAGCGCATTATAAAAAGGTGCGTCAGCAGTTACAGAAAGCACAGACACCATCTTCGCGCAGAAGGCTGAAAGCTATAGGTCATCGAGAAAACCGTTGGATGCATGATGTTAACCATTGTGTGTCGAAGGCACTCGTTGAACAGAACCCTAAGAATACGCTATTTGTGCTGGAAGATTTGACTGGTATACGCGGCGCAACCGAAAAAGTTCGCGTCAAAGACCGCTATGTAATGGTAAGCTGGGCGTTTTACGACCTTGAACAAAAACTTACTTATAAAGCGGCCGCGAATAACTGCGCGGTTATTAAAGTTCCACCGCAATACACCAGTCAACGCTGTCCGATGTGTGGTCACATTGAAAGAGCAAACCGCGACAAAAAGTTGCACATCTTCAAGTGTAAATCTTGCGGCTATACCTCTAACGATGACCGCATTGGAGCAATGAATCTGCATCGTATGGGAATCAACTATCTTGTTAGCAAACAAAAAGTACCAGATGCAGTTGTATGAGAGCATATCTCTTATATAAGGGGCGCTGTCAACCGTCCCATGATGCGACGCCACGGCGGCAGCAATGTCGTCAGCTAAAGGCAGGAGGTCTCACCGCCGTTTGTACTGCCGGGCAGTCGCAAGCCGACCCACCCTCGGGTGGTAGGTGCGTTGACTGTGTTCTCGTACTGGAGCAACGCTCTGCGGATGACATCTACATCGAACTGCCGGGTCGGGCCAAGGTCATAGTATTTGTTTCGTCCTGCGGGAAGTATCGGGATGTTCATGGCCGTGCTCCTTTCTCAATTGTCTTCTTTGGCTTTTTCTTCCTCATACGGCTCGGTATAGTGGCAGTCAGGGAAGTTCTTGCAGCCATAGAATTGACCGCCAGGCTTCGGTCCAAACTTCGCTACACGAAGCACAAGAGGACCGTCGCACAATGGGCAGACCTTCTCGGATTCTTTCTTTTTCTTTTCTAATACGCTCTTCGGAATAGAACCCGTCTCAATCCACTTACGGAATTGCGCGACCGACATACTGTATTCCGCACTGTTTTTGTCTTTCAGGTCGATTCTGACGGCTCCGTCAATATAGTTTGTCAGCATGTATTTCTTCTGTTTTTCAGTGAGAGGGGTCCACGAATATATGTGTTCAGAAAAACAGATTATACAGCTGTTGGGAACAAGCCTGTGACGTGGATAATTAGAATAATTTGTCATGTTAATTGCCTCAAATGCAGTGAATTTGGCTGCCATAGTCAGTGATATACACTCCAACTGTGTAGTTGGGGTGTTTTTCTCTCTTTACCAAAATTATATCAGACTGCACATCCTATAATTTGGACTTCCAGCGTGAGCACATCATCTTCGGGATAATGTACAAAAACTACAAGCAATTTTTGTCATGCAATACCTAAAACGGATTGTATTTGTTTTGCTTTTCGAGAGCATTCCATTCTTGCTGTCTTGTTCTCGGCGCATCCGACAGCCAACGAGATTCTTAACGAGGCAATTGCCAATTCCTTTTTCTGTTTTTGATTTTTTGTTTTCAGAAGACACATATTACTTCGTACCGTGGAGAACTGTGCTGTCTATAACAACTGTAATTTCTTAGTATGTTCAATATCCTATTCCGCGCAATCTGACCAAAGAGAGATTTTTACACTTCAAAACCGTAAAAACTACGTTTAGATATGCCGAGAACCCATTCGCTGCTCTCCCCTTCCCTGTTTCTTATCAAACCTATTTGTTTATAAAAGGAGTTTTTTTGTTTCCTTTTTTAAAAACTGCACTTCAAATAGCGCGCAGATAAATACTATCTGTTAAACTATTGCAGATAAATACAATATGTAATGTTGTAATTCTCTGTTTTATTAGTTTTTTGCTCGTCACTATTGTTATTTAGAACACATTTCACGAATTGTTTGAGGTACTATTGCAGATTTTGAAAAAAGAAGCTCCTTTTATCAAAGGAAAGCCTATTTTACTTTTGTTCTGAGGACTCTCTGGTATAGCAGAGAAATGAACGAAGCATCACAAGATTTCTCGTAATTTTTAAAAAAACTTCTCCCTTTCTGATTTAGAAAGCCATTAAAAAACGAGCATTTTATTTCGATACTTCGTTGTATTTGTTTTTTCTGTTTTTTTAAAAATAAAACTCCCTTTATTGTGTAAAGCTCATTTCTTTACACGTTTATCCTCGTCCGCTCTCCTTCCCTGTTACTTGTCTTGAACGGAATTCTTTCCGGCAAGAACAAGTTTTTGCCGGAATTTAATATTTTGAAAAACAAAACTCCCTTTATCAAAATGCAAAAAAGTAACTCCCCTTATCAAACCTAAAAAACAAAACTCCTTTTATCGAAATTTATCGCGCAATCTAAAAAAAGAAACTCCGTTTGGTCCAGCAAAACTGCTTCGTCATATTTTATGTAGTCTTTTGTTCCACATATAGGATAATATACGGTTCAAGTCATAACACTCCACCTGTATTTCACGATGCAACGATATAACGCAAGCTATTTTTTAAAAAATAAAACTCCTTTTATTCTTCATTCCACTCCCCTACCGTCCATACCAGACGTAGCTTTCCATTGCAAAATCCAATTTTTGAAACAATAAAACTCCTTTTCTTAAAATTTGAAAAAAGAAACTCCTTTTATGAAGGGCTCAACTGTCGCGTTTAACAAGGAAAAATAATGGTAATGCTGCAATCAGGTTCGTTTTGCGCAGAAGTAGTACGAGATACAAACATTCTGCGTCCAGAGCTCATTTTTTTAAAAAAATTTCTCCCCTTTATCTTGTGAGCAGTGTTTCAAAAGCGCACAATTTATAACGGTATATCGATGATATATACTGTCCTATTTTTAAAAAAACAGACCTCCTTTTATGGCTGACGCCATCGCTATAAGCCCTTTCACCTCTCCCCTTCCACACCAGTGATGCAAAAAGTATCACGACAGACATGAAATTCTCTCAGACTGTCCATAATTTTTGCAACAAAAAACTCCTTTTCTCAAATTTTTGAAAACAAACCTCCCTTTCTCAAATTTTGAAAAAAGAAACTCCCTTTGTCGGCACTCCCCTACCATTCTCATTTGCAGCGATAAAGACAACTGATGTCTGACGCCGCGTATGGATGAAGTGAAGTATTTTCTCGGCCTTTGTTTTACGCTGGAGTCTTTCTTTAAAATTTTAAAAAACAAAACTCCTTTTATCGTATCCGTTGGCACTCCCATCTTCCTTGACGGCGTACAGAAAACGCCGTTCAGTCAGGTGCAAATCATCTAATACGACAAGTTATTCTGCCATGTGAATGCTATTTGTCAGTCATGCTCTATTTCAAAAGGAGTTTTATTGATTACAATATTATCAAAAATTCTCCTTTTGACCCATCAATTCGACTCCCTCTGAAAGTGAAAAAAACTCCTTTTGAGCATCAATAAAACTCCCACCCCACATATATATAATAAATAGAAATAAAGAGATAAAAAATAAAATTATTATTTTTAAAAATAACGACAGACAATAAAACTCCCTTTATCACAAAAGGGAAAATGTTGTTGACAACTTCCCCTTTATGGTGTAGTATGTACTTACGAAAAAAGGCCGAGAAAGCTTATAACAGGCGTTGTAGGATGTCGGGCTTCATCTAATAGAAAGCCGGTTACTATTTATGGCAAAGGAAAAGAAAACTGTTATCGAGGGCGAGGTTCTGGATAGTCAGAACCATCACTCCCCTGCTCGGAACAAGCTATCCGTTACGAGTATGACTGTAGTGACCAAAAGTAATGAGTTGATACAAAAGACTCGTTACTCACTTCCAAAGACGCAGCAGAAGTTGCTCCTTGCAATGATTGCGCAAATCAACCCCAAGGAAGACACTGACCCGAATAAAGTCTACACGATGTCTTTCAGTAATTTTTCACGCCTGACAGGTGCAGATACTCGCAGCTCGTCTTACAGGACTTATCTAAAAAACACCATCAAAAAACTGGCCGATTCGAGTTTCTGGGTGGATGATGGTGCAAAATCCAGTGATTTGTATCGCTGGATTAGCGGCGGAACGAATATCGATTTCGAGAATAAGACCATCAATATGCGATTCTCTCCGGAGATATTCCCCTATTTAACGCAGCTTAAGTCCAACTATACAAGCTTCGATGTAGAATATTTGCTTAAAATGAACAGCACATATTCTATGCGTATTTATGAGATTATCCTCTCTTATGATAACGGCGAGGCAGATTACGGATACACCAATGGCATCGTATTTCAGCCTGCAACGGACGAATTTCTGAGAGCCAAGTTTCCCAAAAGTGCAAAGCGTCTTCATGGGTTCAAGTATAAGGTTTTCAATATACAGGATTTGAAGCTTCAGCTCTCCCCTGCTCCGGATGATGGCAAGGGTGGAAAACAGGATAAGCCCTTAACGGAGAAGTATGCGAGCTACAAAGATTTTGATAAAAATGTTCTTACCAAAGCAAAAGAAGAGATAAATGCTGTTTCCAACCTCTGGTTTGATTATATTCCTGCGCGGATTGCCGGAGAAGGCCGCAAGGGATATCAGCTGCTCTATTTATTCATTCGTTATAAAACCGCTGATGAACTTGAGAAAATCAGAGAAAATAGTGTAGTATCTATCTATGATGATATTATCGTAGAAGACCGCAAAAACAGAAAACATAAAGATTCTGTTGCTGTTCCTGAAATTAACAAAGGACTAATATCTGCTGATATTTGCAAATTGTCGGTGACAAGAGCAACCAGAGAACTTGAAAAACTGGCGGACTATGAATCCATTCGAGACAAATTCGGAAATGATTTCGAGTCTATGATATCAGGTGTCCTTGTTTATGTGGCTAGAACATTGACAAATAAAAACCCAAGGAAAGCGGACCTTGCAAAAGAAACCTTAGATGCTTTAAATCGTGTTTTGGAGCATAATGAAAACCTTAAATATTGGGTTGTCGGCATGGCTCAAATGATGATTGAAAAAAGAGATGCTGGCAAGTTGAAGTCAGCGCAATACAATGCAGCTATCGTAGTTAATGCGATTGAAGATGTTAAGATTATTGAAGACGGAAAGCAAAAACTAAAAGTGATAGAGAACGGGCAGGCTGATAAGTTTAATCAGCGTTGGATGAGTCAGTTCGATGAATAAAACACCTGCCCCCTATTCTATTTGCTAATTCACAATAACAGCAAAACACTCCCGCAGCCAGACGGCACGGGAGTGTTTTTTTGTGCAAAATTTAGGAGCAACAGAAACTATTGATTCTTGCGTTTTTACTTTTTGTATAAAGGTGTTGAGAAAATCTACAAATATGGGAGCAACAGAAACATTTGAAACAAGAGTTTTCACTGATAGAAACGGGCGACATTTATCCCCTATATATTGTTGACATTGCCTTCTAACATGATATAATTATAGAATAAACAGCAACAGAAACTTTATACTTGCAGATTTTACTTGTGAATTGAACGGAGATAAAAATGAGCGCTAAAATCATAACTATAGCTATTGAAAAAGGCGGCTCTGGAAAAACGGTGACCGCCTCTAATCTTGCATACCTGATGGGTGATGAAGGCAAAAAGGTGCTGTGTGTGGATACAGACCCGCAGGGCAATTTGACATTTGCTCTTTCTGGCGGCAACAGTATTACGAGCGGCATTTATCATGGCAAAGCGTTGTATGATTTGTTTGACGGATTCAGGTACACCCATACGCGTGACTACATCGTAGAAACCGAGTATGAGAATGTTGATATGATACCGGCGAGCAGCCAAACACCTCGTATCAACAAGCGTCTGCAAGACTTATATGAAGATGCACAGCAATTTAAGGATGGAGACCCCAAAAAGCTATCTAGCATGGGTGACTTCCTTCTCTATTTCTTGAATCAGGTGCGCGATGATTACGACTATATCATCATCGACACGCAGCCCACTCGCGACAGCCAAATACTTTCCAATGCCATCGCGGCGGCGGATTATGTGCTGATTCCGATGCAGTGTGATGCTTTTTCCGAAGACTCCGCTTTTCGTACCTATTCGATTTGCAGTAAGTTGAGCAAGGACCCGGCGTCCAGACTCAAAGGTATTGGTGTAGTTCTTACGATGGTAGACAAAGGCGCAGCAACGCGTGAGACGCGGGAGGAGTGTAAGTCAGAACTTGGCTCCGCACTCTTTGAAGCGGAAATTCCAATGGCTTTGGCGGTCAAAAGCTCTGTAAGAAAATGTGTACCGGTCTGCTATTCGGCGAGAACGCAGCCAGTAGGCAGAAGCTATGCCGCTCTTTACGAGGAATTGAAAAAACGCCTTGATAAACTGGAGGAGAACTGAAATGGGTATGAAGACTAAGCCGTCGAAGGCCAGCGCAAAGAAAGTTGTCATGCCGAGCAAGGAAGCAATCATGGATTGCAATAATAATGAAGCAGGAGAACTCTTGCTCAGTAAACTCGTGAACGATAAAACTATCGAGTACGCCAGCAGAGATATCATGCTCTCTGATATAAGGCTCAATCCAGATAATGAGGTCTTCCGGCAGGATGATAACGATGAGGATATCAAAACTCTTGCGGAAGATATTGAAAGGAATGGACTGATGCACAACCTTGTCGTGCTGCCACAGCAGGAAGGCAAGAACACGGTATACATGTTGATTTCCGGTGAGCGTCGCTATCGTGCTCTTAAATATCTGGAAGAAAAAGATGCGAGCTGGAATACGGTAAAGCATTGCAATGTTATCACAAGTGATTTAACAGATAACGAGAAAAAGGTTTTGCTTTACAGTGCCAACCTTCAGGTTCGCGGCGGATTTGGTAATGAAAAGATTCGCCGAAAGGCAATGGTCAGCTTTATTGAATGCCTGCAAAAAAGCCCATACAATCTGACCGAGGCGCAAGCAAAGAAAACAATCAAGAGCCTGAGTCCGGAAAATACCAAAACGCTGGATAGGGACATCAGAACAGAAAGAAACCTTTGCGCAGAACTTAAAGTGTTACTGGACGAAGGGTATGTTAGCAGAAGCGAAGCGGATGTCTATTTGCATTTCCCCAATGACAAGCAGGTGATGATTGCTGAAAAGCTGCAAGGACTATTCGCTGTAGATTGCCATTCTGACGCAGAAAGGCCGGACGAGCGTAATAGCGTTGAAGTACGACGTGATAACCTGCACATCACATTCCGTGAGGCGTTGTTCGCCGCAACCAAGGCCGGAACCTTTGAAGAGCTCGATGCAATGTTCGCAAAAGCTCTGGAAGATTATGAAACAGGATTGAAAATACTCAATGACAAAGCTGCTGAGTATGCTGCTGCGAAAGCAAATAATAGCGAAAAGCAGATGGAAGAGTTTGAGTACGATAATAAGAATCAGGCCGCAAAGGAAAAGAACGATAAGAAAAAAACGGTAAGGGCAGAGGTATCTAAGAACGCTGCGGAGACCGTCGTTCAGAAAAAAGCACCGGGAATCAAAAATCAGCTCGATGCAATTATCAACCGTAAAAACTATGTAAAATCCCTCAGAAAACAGTCACCGGAAGTTCTTGAACAGGATATTCGTGCGTTGAATGAAGTTATTGCAACAGCAACAGTTCTAAAGGAAATGATTGAAAAGGCACAAAGACAGGACGAAGAGCAATGAATTTGAGCGCGGAAAAACCAAATCGAAGGCCCATTCGGTTATGCTCTGCAGTTTATGATGCGATTGACAGCGAGGCTGCGTACCGTGGCGAGAAGGCGGGCACTATAGCCAATCGGATACTTGCTGATGAGCTAGATAATGTCGCAAAGATAGGAATCAAACATTGCGTTGTATATGGTTCAAACAAATACAGAAGCATGACGGGGACCGACAGGGAAGGGGAGGAATGGTATATACTTCCCGCAAAGGAAGAAATAGAAAAACACCTTCCATCTAAAAGCGTAGGAGGTAAATCAAAGCAGGTCAGCTTTTACTTGTCGGACAAACACCTCGCCCTGTTGGAAGAAATTGTGCGTTTGCAGAACATAATTAAAACGGTAGACTTAGATGGCAAGATTCATACATTACGATTCGCGGTCGTTGGATTATTGCTTAATAATAAGCTGATTCGCGAAACAGGCGATTATGAGTGTTGAACTTTGCTGCAAAGTCTATATAATGGAATCATTAAGATAAGTCATAATGTCACGAACTACAGAGCGAGTGAAACGATGGGTTTTCTTAATACAATAGTTTACAAACGGTCTTCCTTAGCGGCAGACCGTTTTCTGTTGTGAGAGGAGCGTGAATATTTGAAAATTACCAAAAAGGAAAATCAAAAAAAGGTCGTTTATAATTTCGCTATTATTTCTTATCAAAAAGAAGACGAGAAAAGGGTGATTTTGAAGCGACTAACGATTCCGTTGGCGTGTACACCAATCGAGAGCTACGAGGAGTTTTGTGCTGTTGTAGAGTCGATTGAAAAACAGTACAACCAGAAATATGGAGATGCAACAGTTCTAATTGCTTTGCCGATGGATTTTTTCCGCTTTATTCAGAGATGTGATTGGCTTAAACAGACAGCTGAAAATGAGAAGCGTCACATTGTAGTTTCCATTACAGTAAAAAATAAAGCAGACACATCTTTTGTATGGCAAATTTTCAATACCGGCTATGGCAGCAGGGAAGTGGAAGCAAGCATTAAGGATTTTTGGCAAAGCGCCAATGGACTAAAGAAAGTAAAAGACGAAATGAGGAACAGGGGGTATCAGGACAGCGACAATCTTTATGTGGATAATGTAAGGATTTTTGATTCCACCGGAAACGAAGGTTGGGATGACACCAATGTTCTCCTGTTTGAGAAGGAACAGGAATTTCTTAATAAGGATACTTATATGAATTTCTATCAGGAAATTCCGAAGTCTGTTTTCAACAGCGGGCCTGTCGCAGACAAAAAATAGTATGCCTATAACGCCGACCCTCCTTGTTTGGGCCGGTGTTTTTTGTTGAAATGTAAGGAGAAATGAAATACATGAAACTCAAAGATTATTTAGAGGATAACGGTGTTGTTCTCTGGCAAGAAAATTCAGTAAATGGGCCACAGCAAACAAAGTCTCTTGCTATGTACGATTATGTGGAAGGATTGGACCACGTTCTTGGAAAAATGGTTTGGATTTGCGATTACCGTGCAAACGAAGACCCCAAGAAAAAACCAATTCGAAATATCGAGCCGACCCCGGTCGTCGTAACAGATGCCAAGGAAACGAGCAAGGATATTTATTATTCGCCCGTTTATTTCCGACCTGTAAAAAACGGAAAGGTCTCATCCAAAGTCATAGCCCCGATGGACAATACGGGATTTCGGTGCCATACAGGAGAGTCGGTAAACATTTTCTACACCGTTGAGGATTGTGTAAAGTGTTACCGCGAACAGGTACGGCAAGCGAAGGCGGTTTACGAAGAAGAGCTTGCCCGTATCACGAAGCTGTTTGATGAAAGAATTAAGAAGCTGGATGCATCACTTGTTCCGTTCGAGGACTACAACTGATAAATTTACAAAAAGCATAATAATTGTGCGATAGTTATTATCTGCACTTCTAAAAACGGATTTCTCAAACAGAGAAATCCGCTTTTTTCACAAAAAAGGAGTCCTGCAAATAAAAGTCAATAGGTTTTTAGAAAAAATCGCAAAAAAA
>ERZ791868.286-NODE-286-length-49393-cov-5.402793_pt1 | contig 49393 bp, 38 predicted proteins | sample MGYA00510281_ERZ791868 | MGnify/ENA primary metagenome ERZ791868 (study PRJEB30046, sample SAMN00792046) | human gut metagenome | study: EMG produced TPA metagenomics assembly of the A metagenome-wide association study of gut microbiota in type 2... | reverse complement strand
TGTCCCGCCGGGACGGTTCTCTTAAAAACACCATATAGATTTTTTGTACGCCGCTGCCCGCCATCGAGCAGAGTTTTACACCTAATTGGGGATAAAACAGCTGATGGCGGGAGGAGGTGTTGTTTTGATCGGCACCCAGCTTGTACCGTTACTTTCCGGTTTGTTTAGCTGAGAAACTTAGGAGGGAGATGACTCATGGATCGGATATTTGAAGCGATTGAAGAATGGATGAGGAATCTTCTGACAGGCATGGTAAGTTCCAACCTGACAACAATGTATACCGATGTCAATGAAAAGACCGGTCAGATTGCTGCTCAGGTTGGGCAGACACCGCAGGGCTGGAATGGGAACATTTTCAGCATGATACAAAATCTTTCCGATTCGGTCATTGTACCGATTGCCGGTATGATTATTACCTTTGTGCTTTGTTATGAGCTGATTTCCATGTTAACAGAAAAGAACAATATGCATGACATTGATACATGGATGTTCTTTAAATATTTTTTCAAGATGTGGGTGGCAGTCTGGATCGTCAGCCATACTTTCACGATTACCATGGCGGTATTTGATGTCGGGCAGTCAGTAGTGAGCCGGGCCGCTGGTGTCATCAGTTCCGATACAGCGATCAATATAGATACGATGATTACCACGATGGAAACGGCAATGGAATCTATGGAAATCGGTGAACTTGTCATACTGGCACTGGAAACGATGCTTGTGAGCCTGTGTATGAAGGTTATCTCAGTCTTTATTACAGTGATTTTGTATGGGCGTATGATTGAAATCTATCTCTATTCGTCCGTTGGAGCTATTCCATTTGCAACTATGTCTAACCGGGAATGGGGGCAGATTGGAAACAACTATCTTCGTGGATTGTTTGCACTGGCATTTCAGGGATTCTTTATGATGGTCTGCGTGGGAATTTACGCAGTCTTAGTAGCGAATATCCAGATGTCAGATAACATACATTCTGCATTGTTCGGCGTGATGGCATACACGGTAATCCTTTGTTTCAGTTTGATGAAAACAGGAAACTTTGCCCGTAGTATCTTCAACGCTCACTAAGAAAGGGGGAACTGGCAATGGCATTTGTATCAGTGCCTAAAGACTTAACCAAGGTCAAAAATAAGATCATCTTCAACCTGACCAAACGGCAGCTGATCTGTTTTGGGATTGCGGCGGCAGTAGGAGTTCCGTTTTATTTCCTTACCAGAGGGATCATCGGTTCCAGTAACGCAGCCACCGGGATGTGCCTTTTGATGCTTCCGGCATTTTTATTTGCCATGTATGAAAAGGATGGACTTCCGTTAGAAAAGGTTTTGAAAAATATGATCACCGTGAAATTTATCCGTCCTCCGGTACGGAAGTATCAGATGGAAAATCTGTATGAGAAGAAATTTATCATGGTCAGAAAAAAGAAGGGAGGACAGAAGAGTGTTAAAAAGAAAAAACGATAGACAGCCACCGCAGAGATTGGAAGAAGAACGTTATGCAAATGATTACTGGCTGGATGAAGAGGATGGTGGAGAAGATATTCCAGATCCGGCGGTCAGTAGTAAGCCGGTAAGCGGCAGACTGCACAGCGAGCCAATGGTAACAGGTTATGAAGCGTTGGAAAGACAGAGAGGGGTACGCCGACCAAACAGAAAGCTGACCCGCAGGGAAAAGAAGGCTTTGAAAAGGGCACAGAAATATGAAGCGAAACTTCATAAAGAGCATGAAAAAGCCGATAAGAAAAATGCGAAGAAAGAAGCGAAGCTTGTGGCGAAAGCAGAGAAACAGGCAATGCGTGAAGCAAAGAAAAGTGCAAAGAAGAAAAAGAGCAGTTCATCTACAGCACCGCCAAGACAGCAGCCGGAAGGAAAGAAGGTTTCGGGAGGAAAAGGCGGAACCACAGAAAAGAAAGTGGCAAATACTGCCAAAGATAAACGGATTACAGCACAGCAGTCCATTCCTTATCATGAGATGGGGAGAGATGGTATCTGCCGTGTGCAGGATAGATTTTATTCCAAGACCATCCGTTTTTATGACATCAACTACCAGTTGGCTCAGAATGAGGATAAAAATGCGATTTTTGAAAACTGGTGTGACTTCTTAAATTATTTTGACAGCACGATTCATTTTCAGCTTTCCTTTATCAATCAGCACAGCAACATGGCGGAGTATGAAAAGGTTATCCATATCAATCCGCAGGAGGATGAGTTTGATGATCTGCGTATGGAGTTTGCACAGATGCTTAATAATCAGCTGGCGAAAGGAAATAATGGTCTGATGCGTACCAAGTATATCACGTTTGGTATTGAAGCAGAGAATATCCGGGAAGCACGACCGAAGCTGGAACGTATCGAGTCGGATATTATGAATAACTTCAAGATTCTTGGAGTGACAGCTTATCCGCTGAATGGAACGGAAAGGCTGCAGATCATGTACGAGACATTTAATCAAGATAGTAAAGTCCCTTTCCATTTTTCTTATGATGAGGTACTTCGGACAGGTCTTAGCACAAAGGATTATATCGCACCGACCAGCTTCGTATTTAAGAATGGAAAAGACTTTCAGATGGGTGGAACGATAGGAGCCGTTTCTTATCTTCAGATTCTTGCCCCAGAGCTTACGGACAAGATGCTGGCAGAGTTTTTGGAGATGGACAGTAACCTTATGGTGAATTTCCATATCCAGTCCATTGACCAGATGAAAGCGATCAAGCTGGTAAAGAGCAAGGTGACCGATATTAACCGGATGAAGATTGAGGAGCAGAAAAAGGCAGTCCGTGCCGGATATGACATGGACATTATCCCATCAGACTTAAATACATATGGCGGGGAAGCAAAGAGACTTCTGGAAGATTTACAGTCCAGGAATGAGAGGATGTTCCTTGTAACGGCACTGTTTTTAAATACGGCAGAGACAAAGCAGGAGCTTGAAAATGTCGTATTCCAGACTGCCGGTATTGCACAGAAATATAACTGTGCATTGAAACGTCTGGATTATCAGCAGGAGCAGGGGATTATGAGCTGCCTGCCGCTTGCTATGAATCTTGTGCCGATCAAAAGGGCACTTACTACAACATCTACGGCAATCTTTGTTCCGTTTACCACACAGGAATTGTTTATGGGCGGGGAATCCATTTACTATGGTTTAAATGCCCTTTCCAATAACCTGATCATGGCAGACAGAAAGAAACTGAAAAACCCGAATGGTTTGATTTTGGGTACACCGGGTGCCGGTAAGTCATTTGCGGCAAAGCGTGAGATCACCAACGCATTTATCGTGACAAAAGATGACATTATCGTGTGTGATCCGGAAGGAGAGTATTATCCGTTGTTCCGGGCATTTCATGGACAGGTTATCCGCATTTCACCAACCAGCCATGATTATATCAATCCGATGGACATCAATTTGGATTATGCAGATGATGATGACCCACTTTCCTTAAAGTCTGACTTTATCCTGTCTCTTTGTGAGCTGGTAGTTGGTGGGAAGAATGGATTGGAGCCGGTAGAAAAAACAGTTATTGACCGTTGTGTACGTCTGGTGTATCAGGACTTTCTTTCTGACCCAGTACCGGAAAAGATGCCGATCTTAGAGGATTTATATAATCTTCTCCGTGAGCAGAAAGAGCAGGAGGCACAGCGTCTTGCGACTGCATTGGAAATCTACGTTAACGGTTCTCTGAAAGTATTCAACCACAGAACCAACGTGGAACTGAATAACCGCATGGTATGTTTTGACATCAAAGACTTGGGGAAACAGCTGAAAAAGCTTGGGATGCTGATCGTACAGGATCAGGTATGGAACAGGGTGACGATTAACCGTTCAGCGAATAAGAGTACCAGATATTACATTGATGAATTTCATCTGCTTTTAAAAGAAGAGCAGACAGCTTCGTACAGCGTGGAGATCTGGAAGCGATTCCGTAAATGGGGCGGTATTCCGACGGGTATCACACAGAATGTAAAAGACCTGCTTGCCAGCCGTGAGATAGAAAATATCTTTGAAAATTCTGACTTTATCCTGATGTTAAACCAGGCATCCGGTGACAGGCAGATTCTTGCAAAGCAGCTGAACATTTCACCACATCAGCTTTCTTATGTTACCAACAGTGGAGAAGGTGAGGGACTGGTCTTTTATGGCAGTACCATTATCCCGTTTAAGGATAAATTTGATAATTCTCTGATGCTGTATGCGTTGATGACTTCTAAGCCAGATGAGGTAGAGAAGCGTAAAAAACTTGGTATCGGAGAAAGAGATGATTAAAAAATATAAAAAACAAAATAGAACAAAAGCAGGGGATGAGCCGGAAAGGATTTCCGGCCTTTTTTCTGCCCAAAAATGAAATGGAGGATTACTACATGAGAGATTATACGAATTTTGAGAGATGCAATGGAGAACCTTGCTGTGTATTTGCAGAGAGGATCTGTGCAGACAATTATAAAGAACTTTTAGAAAAAGGAAGGGACAGTAACGGGGAGGAGGTGTTTGGCGAGATGTTAGATGATCTGCTGTATTTAGCGGAACTGATTGACTTTATGGGGATTACTTCCTGTCTGGCTGCAAGAGGAACATTGAGTGAAAGACTTACAGATAAGCTGACAGATTCCATTGCAGGACTGGCAGATGAGGTACTGGAAAAATGGGAGAACTATCAGGATAAAGCAGAATAACAGGTAAACAGTAAAGGGGATGGTGAGATTTGCAGGAGCATGAGTATAAGGCGAGAGATAAAACCGTCCAGAAGATGAGCCGTGATGGTCTTAGAGAAGAGAATCTTCGGAATAAAGAAGAAAAAAGGATCACTGGACGGGACATGGATACAGAGGTTTCCCGTAGTGAAAAAAAGGATGAACTGGATTTCAGTAAGAGAAGGCGTGAGTATAGCAATGAAAAAAGGGAAACAGAACATTCGGAGAAGAGTTCCCCAAAAACCAGATATAGTAGAGAAACTGTACTGGATGAGAAGTCAGAACAAGATATAGATGGAGAACTGGATGGGGAACAAGTAGCCGATGAAAGCACAGCTGCAACGAAATCCGCATTTCGCAGTGAGAGCATCCGTGGACAGCCAAGGGAAGAACGGGCTTATCTGGAAACGGTTGCAGACAGCCGGGATCTCCGTAAGAAAAAGATGGTCAGAGATTATGCGTCAAAAGAAAGACGGAAGGAAAAGGAGGCGTCCGAAGAAAGCAAGACGGCAAAGAGAAAAGCTGCCCGGTACAGGGAAACTTCAGAAGTGGCAGAAGAGTCTCTGGATGGATTTTCGGAGGAGATCAAAGGCAAATCGAAGCGGGAACGTGTGCTGAAAGAACAGCGGAAAAAGAGTTCCAGATTATCGTTTGGCGATGAAAGTGATGGCATGGTACATGGAGCCGGTATCGGTATCCGAAGTTCTGCATCTGCCGTGAAAGATGCTGCGGCTACGGCGGCTCATTGGAAAACCCATGAGGCAGAAGATGATAATGCTGCGGTAGAAGGGGCACACCGGGCAGAGCTTGCAGGAGAAAGCCTTGCAAGAAAATCCATTTATACAAGGGAACGCTTAAAGCAAAGGAGGGAACAGTCAAAAAGACTGAAAGAAAGCGTTCTTGATGAAGCAGAAAAAAGCAGGCTGATGTTTGAATCTGTTTATGGAAATGAAGCAAAAAATATGGTGAAGAAGGAAGCGGAGCAGAAAAGAAAATCTGCATTGCAAAAGCTGTTCCAGAAGAAACGTTATCAGAAACAGTATCAGGCAGCAAAGCAGAGTAAAAAGGCAAAGGATGCGGCGATCACTTCAGCACAGAAATTTACAGAGAAAGCAAAAGATGCAGTCAAAATGATTGCGGCACAAAATCGTGGGATTTTTGCTACAGTTGCTATCTTTGGATTGATCTTTGTCTTGATTGCAGCAAGTTTTACCAGCTGCAGTGCATCCCTGCAGGGAGCTTCGTCTGCCATTATTTCCACCAGTTATTCCAGTACAGATGAGGACATTTATGCCGCTGAAAATGCATACCGGGCATTAGAAGAAGCCTTAAATACGCAGATCAATCAGATGGAATCCACGCATCCGGATTACGATGAATACCGGTACCAGATTGATGAGATCGGTCATAATCCATATCAACTGATCTCTTATCTGACAGTTAAATACGGTGGTTTTACTTATGATGAAGTAGCAGAGGAGATAGAGTCCATTTTCCGCCAGCAGTATGGGATTACGACAGATTCTACCAGGGAGACAGTTACCGAAACAAAGACAGTCCGGGTAGGAGAATCACTGGGACAGGTTGTCACCAGTGGGTATTGTAACTGCTCCATCTGCTGTGGGCAGTGGAGTGGAGGACCGACAGCCAGCGGTGCGATGCCGACAGCTAATCATACAATCGCAGTAGATGCATCGAATCCTTTTATACCGATGGGAACCCATGTAATTATGAATGGTGTGGAATATGTAGTAGAAGATACCGGAGCTTTTGCAAGATATGGTGTTCAGTTTGATGTTTATTATGATAACCATGCAGCAGCTTCCGCACATGGGCACCAGACATGGGAGGCATACATAGCAGACAGCAATGGAAGCCAGGAAGTGCAGGTTACGACAACGAAAGAAGTAAACCGTCTGGATGTGACGATGACAAACCGTAATCTGGATACCGTATTGAGAAGCCGCATGACGGAAGAAGAACAGGAAAGATACGATGCGTATAACAAATATTATGGAAATCGTGATTACCTGTTTGACTTAAACAGCATACCCACCGGAAGTGGAGGCTTTGGTTATACCATACCGACAGATGCTTTATCTGATCCACAGTTTGCAAAGATGATCCGGGAAGCAGAGAAATATCTGGGAGTTCCTTATGTCTGGGGTGGCTATTCCCCAAGTGGATTTGATTGTTCCGGATTTGTAAGCTGGGTTATCAATAATTGTGGAAATGGATGGAATATTGGAAGATGTACTGCCGATGGACTTCGTTCTCACTGTTCGCAGGTATCTCCATCGGAAGCAAAACCGGGAGACTTGATCTTCTTCCAGGGCACCTATAACACAAGTGGAGCGAGTCATGTTGGAATCTATGTCGGCAATAACATGATGATCCATTGTGGTAAGCCAGTGCAATACACAAGTATTGCAAGTGCCTACTGGCAGGAACATTTTATGGCATTTGGTCGTCTGCATTAGAGGAGGTGACAGGCAGATGAACATGAAATTAAAAAAGATTCTGGATGATATTCAGAAGACAGAGGATAAGATTGCAGAGCTGCAGGAACATCTGAAACGGCAGAATACATTAAAACAGCAGATGGAAGATGTGGAGATCATCAAATCTTTCCGTTCTATGAAACTGGACAGCCGGGAGTTACTGGTATTGCTTGACGGGATTCAGAAAGGAACCGTTACGATTCAGAGAAATGAAAAGGGTGGCATTACAGTAGAAGAGACAAAAAGCTTGCAGAAGAAAGAAAACAATAATGGATCACTTGTGGGGCAGGTGACAGGAAGTGAGGTATTAGACGATGAAGAGTAAAGTAGTGAAGAAACTTCTGATGATCGCTATGGCGGTAACAATGATTTCGGGAACGTCCATTGCTACTGTTTATGCAAATGCAAATCCGCCGGCAGAAGAGGCAACGACAGCGGTGGTGGAAGAGACAACAACAGAAAAGAGTAAAGATACGGAGAAAGCAGAGGATACGGGAAGAGTTACCGGAGAAAGTAATAATTCTGCTTTTTCTACACCGGGAAATGCCCAGCTTGTAGATGATAAGGAAAATGATGATACAAAACAGTTCCTTACTATCCAGACCAAAAAGGGGAATACTTTTTACATGGTCATTGACCGTTCCAGTAATACAGAGAATGTGTATATGATGTCTCTGGTCGATGAGAATGATCTGGCAGAATTTCTGGATGAAACAGAAACAGAAAAAGACAAAGAAACTGAAGAATCAACCGTAGTGATCCCGGAAACCGCACCGGAGACTACACCAGCAGAGGAGGAAACCGAAGTGAAGAAAGAAGAGAAAAGCGGAATGAATGTGAAAGGTTTTGCAGCTATCGTAGTTGCAGCAATCTTAGGTTTTGCAGGAATCGCAGTCTATAAGAAACATGGATGCAGTAAGGACGAAGATTATGTAAGTGAACAGCTTGAATTTTCAGACGGTCCGTATGTAAATGAAGAGGACGATGAAAAAGAAGAATAAGCGTTTTTAAAAGATGGAAACAGTAATAAGGACAGGGGCAGCCAGAAATCTTGGCTGCCTTTTTTGGTAGAAAGGAAAGGATTATGTCTAAATTTTTAGTGATCGCAGAGAAGCCAAGTGTAGCACAAAGTTATGCGAAAAATCTGTCCGCTTATAAGAGAGAGGACGGTTATCTGGAGGGAGAAAGCTGTATTGTCAGCTGGTGCTTAGGACATCTGGCAGAATACGCACAGCCAGAGGAATATGACCCGAAATATGAAAAATGGCAGTTTGATGATCTGCCAATCCTTCCAGAAGCATGGAAGCTGAAAGTTTCCAAGGATAAAAAGAAGCAGTTTGAAGTCATAAAAACTCTGATGAATCGAAGTGATGTGGAGTATCTGGTCAATGGCTGTGATGCAGGAAGAGAAGGAGAACTGATCTTTCAAAGGGTGTATGTGCTTGCCGGATGCAGGAAACCAGTGAAACGTCTGTGGATCAGCTCGATGGAAGATGCCGCCATTCAGAAAGGTTTTCAGACAATGAAAAGTGAGGAAGAATATAAGAATCTCTGTATGGCTGCGGTGTGCAGGGCACAGGCTGACTGGCTGATTGGAATGAATGGAACCAGGGCATACACCACGAGATATTTTAAACGATTGGTTGTGGGCAGGGTACAGACCCCAACCCTTGCCATGCTTGCAGAACGGCAGGAGAGGATTGAGCATTTTCAAAAAGAAGCGTTTTATAAGGTAGCACTGACAGATGGAAAACTTACAGTAGTTTCCGAAAACATTGCAAATGAAGAAGCTGCGGATCTGCTGGCAGCGTTATGTAATGGTTCGACCGCTGTGGTCACACAGATGAAGAAGGAGGATAAAAAAGCATTTCCGCCAAGACTTTATGATTTGACAAGCCTGCAGAGAGAAGCCAACCGTTACTTTGGATATACAGCGAAACGCACACTGGATATGTTACAGGAATTATATGAAGAAAAGCTGGTTACTTATCCAAGAACAGACAGCCAGTTTGTAACGGAGGATATGAAAGATTCGGTAGAGGAACTGGTAGAAAAAATGCCAGTATTACTTCCGTTTGTAGATTATGGACAGTTGGGGCATGGCATAAAAAGGGTAATCAACAATGCAAAGGTATCTGATCACCATGCGATCCTTCCGACAAAAGAAGCCGTGGAGAAAGGAATTGCTGATTTACCGGCAGATAAAAAGAATCTGATGATGCTGATCTGTCAGCAGCTGGTACAGGCAACAGGAGAAGAATATCTCTATGAGCAGACAGATATTACGGTAAAGTGCCAGGAACATGATTTTAAAGCCAGAGGGAAGATTCCAGTACAGATGGGATTTAAGGAAGTAGAAAAGGCATTTAAACAGCTGTGTGTTAAAGCGGAACCAGTGGAGGGAAAGGAAAAAGAGACTTCGATTCCTGCTGGGTATGAAGAAGGAATGAGGCTTTTTCCAGTAAAAGCGGATAAAACCACACATTATACCTCTCCGCCGAAACCATTTAATGAAGATACGCTTCTTGCTGCAATGGAAACAGCCGGTAATAAGGAGTTTGATTCTGAAACAGAGAAGAAAGGGCTGGGGACTCCGGCAACAAGGGCAAGTATCATTGAAAAATTGGTTTCTTCTGGTTATGCACAGAGAAAGGGTAAGCAGATATTACCAAGTACCGAGGGAAAGGAATTGGTAAAGGTCATGCCAGAGTATCTGAAATCAGCAGTAATGACAGCGGAATGGGAGAACCAGCTGCTGATGATGGAAAAGGGGCAGATTACAGATGCCCAGTTTATGGAAGAGATTACTTCTCTTGTCTGTAAAATTTTAGAGGTATGCAGGGAGATACCAGAAGAGGAACGCAGGAGATTCCAGACTGCGAGGGAAGTGATCGGCAAATGCCCGGTCTGTGGCTGTGATGTTTTTGAGGGGAAACAGAATTTTTACTGTTCAAACCGTCAGTGTGATTTTGCTCTTTGGAAAGAAAACCGTTTTTTAGGAAGCATGGAGAAAAATCTGGATAAAAAGATGGCAAGAGAACTTCTTGATAAAGCCTGTACCCATGTAAAAGGTCTGTATTCTAAAAAGAAAGATATGAAATTTGATGCAGATCTGTTACTCACACTGGAGGATGGCAAGCCGAGATTCCATCTGGAATTTCCAAAGAAGAAAAAGAAATAAGACAAGGAGGTAAAGCGATATGTCTAAATTACAGGACATCCGGGATCTGGCACAGGAACATGCGGTATCAGTGAGCGGTTCCCCCAGAGACTGGATGGATTATATGGACACAGCATCAAGGTTATATCGTTATTCTTTTTCAGACCAGCTTCTGATCCATGCACAGCATCCGGAAGCAACGGCCTGTGCATCACTGGAATTATGGAATGAAAAGATGTTCCGATGGGTGAACCGTGGTGTAAGGGGAATCGCCCTGCTTGATGAAACAGGGCAGCATACCAGACTCCGTTATGTGTTTGATATTTCGGATACCCACATGGTAGCCGGGGGCAGAAGCCCGTATCTTTGGCAGATGCAGGAACACCAGAGAGAAGAGATCCTCACCCATCTGGCAGAGGTCTATGCTCTGGAAGAAAAGGATACAGCAACTTTGCAGGATGCATTGATGGCAGTCGCAAGGGAAATGGTCAGTGATAATCTGGAGGAATACCTAGACGGATTGGAATATGCTGTAGAAGGTACTTATCTGGAAGATCTGGATGAGGTGACGATCCGCAGTGATTTCCGTCAGCTGGCAACAGACAGTGTTTACTATCTGCTTTCCAGGCGATGCGGGCTTGATCCGATGGAACTTCTGGAAGAAGAGGACTTCATGCATATCACAGATTATAACCGTCTGTCAGTTCTCACCTTTCTTGGAAATACGGCAAGCCAGCTCAGTGAGAGTATTCTGATTGATATTGGAAAGACCGTACATAAAATTTCTCTGGAAGAAGCGAGAAAAGAGGTTGAAAATTTCAATGAAAGGAATTATAATAACTTTACCACGTTAATGCGTGAAACTAAAAACCGGGATGCAGAAACGAAAAAAGAAGAAAATATTGAAAATGAAGGAGGAACCGATTATGGAACTGACATATCATCGCAAGGGAGATTACCTGTTTCCGAATCTGACCGTCGAAGAGGAAGAAGTGACGATCGGGAAATACGGGATGCTGCGGAGGACATTTCTGAAGGAACACAAGAACAGCCTTTATCAGAGCCTGTTCCTGACCGGGAAGCTGAACAGCCATCTGGAACAGATCGAGAAAGCAGCACAGGAGAGAATGGACAGCCAGATGGAGAAATTACTGGAGAAGAATCCGGCACCGGACAAGGAAGCAGATCCGATGGCATGGACAGCACACATGAACGCACTGATGGCAACAGCGGAAGAGAGCATCTTGACGGAATTGGTATACAGTTAGTCGAAGATACAAGAGAAGATGGATTGAGTAAAGCAGAGGAAGAGATCGCCTCTGCTTTATCTTTGCCCGAATATCCAACTGCAGATGAACAAAGGCGGAACATCGAGGAAAGGGCAGCTGCCCTTTATGCAGGAGAAATCCTGATTCCAGAGGAAGTTGTTGATGAGATCTTACGGACAGGAGGAAACCGGAAAGCAAGCCAGCTCCGGATTATCTATAATTTCATGAGTGAGCAGACACCGGAGGAATATACGGAGTTTGTGAAGCGTGAATACCGTAAAGGTGGAAAAGGCTTTCAGATTGATGGAAAGGAATATTCAGTCTGGTTTGATGAAACCGGGATGCAGATCGCAGTGGGGCATACGGTTACAGATCATATCTTAGATAAGGCATTTTTATCATGGGAGGATGTCAGCGGACGTATCCATCAGCTTTTAGACCAGGGTGAATATGCACCACAGTCTGTATTGGATGCGGCAAGAAGTAATGCAGTAAAAGAACACGCCCAGGCTCTTGCCTATATGAAAGGGGATATGGCAGAAGGAGTAGCCGAGATTGTTTTTGACGAAGAGGACTTACCACATCTTCGCAGTATCTATCCGGAGATCACAGATTATCTGGAAGAAAAGCTGGAAGATCCCCAGTGGCTTTCGGAACTAAATGAAAGACTGGATGCACTGGCAGAAGCCTATGAAGAAAATCATTCCATTATGCGTTTCCATCATTATAATCCTGTAAACATCTCAAAGCAGTTTCAGAAGTTTGCGGATGAGGTCATCTCATATCAGGCAAGGGACGGGTTTGCATGGAAAGAACATCCGATGTTCATTACACAGGATGAGATTGATGCTTATCTTGCAGGAGGTGGAGCGTATTCGCAGGGAAGGCTTAGGACGTATTCCTTCTATTTACTGCATGAAGATGAAAGATCGAGGACAGGTTTTATCAAGGAACAGTATGGGATCGGTGGAAGCAGTCATGCACTTTCCGGTGCCGATGATTCACACGCAAACTATGATGGAAAAGGATTGTTTCTTGCAAGAGGTGCTTATGGGAATCCATATACGTCAATTTTATTATCTTGGAATAAAGTTGCAAACAGAGTAGCTTATCTGATCAAGAATGACCAGTTCCTGCAGGCAGAAGATTATGCTCGTATGCCGGAATATGAACGGGAACAGATGGCGAACAAGGTACTCCGCTTTTATGACCGTCTTCCGGAAGAGATGGACAGACCATTTACGGAGGACTTCTTCTGGGAAAAACCAGGAAAAGAAATGGAGGCAGTATTAGAGAATCCAGAGCAGACAGAGGAACTGTTACAGAAGATGGATGCAGCATTGGCAGCTCTTCCATTGGATTTTGAAGCGTATGGGACAAACTATCAGCAGAAAACAGAACTTCTTTCAGAACTCCACCAGTATGTAGAAGGAACCTATACGATATTCCCGACACCGGAAGTAAAACCGTCTTTTGCGGAACCATCCGGGCACCAGATGACCATGTTTGATTTCTTAGATACGAAGGCAGTGACAGAACCGACCGTAGTAGATATGTCAGATGTAGAGGAAATAGAAGAGGAAGAAGTTACTGCTGAAGAATCTATTTCAGAGAGTCAGGAGCAGGAAATAATAGAAACTTCTGAGGGACAGGAACAAAAAGAACCAGAAGAAGAGGTAACAGCTAAAACAGCAGAAGAATTGGCGGAGTCCTGGGATGAAGGTGTTTTTGCGTATCAGGGGTATCATTTTGAAGCAGTAGGGGTATTGCCGGAAGGAATAGAAGGAAAAGATCTGGTTGCACAGACCCGTTCCAATACAGAACTGCATTTATCAACCTACCATACAGAAGATTTCCCAAAGTATTCGTATGATGATTTTTATGCAGTCAGCAATGCACCGACTGCCGATGTATTCCGGTGTCTGGAAACCGGACGCAATTATATTCCCGGAGAAAATGAACTGTTTGGATATGAGGGAGAATTCCAGCCATATTTAAAACCGGAAGTAGAAAAGATTGTAACAGAACCGCATAATTTTCGGATTCAGGATAATGACCTTGGGGCAGGCGGTCCCAAGGCAAAGTATAAGGCAAATATGGAAGCCATCCATTTGTTACAGACTTTGGAGAAAGAAGAACGTCTGGCAACACCCGAAGAACAGGAAATCTTATCCCGTTATGTTGGCTGGGGCGGTATCCCACAGGCATTTGAGGAAAATAACAGCAGCTGGGCGAATGAGTATCTGGAGTTAAAGAATACCTTATCACCAGAAGAATACAGTGCAGCAAGGGCATCGACCTTAAATGCTTTTTATACGTCCCCAACCGTGATCCGAAGTATGTATGAAGCACTGGAAAATATGGGACTGAAACAGGGAAATATTCTGGAACCGTCCTGTGGTGTCGGTAACTTTATGGGAATGATCCCTGAGAGTATGAGCAAAGCCAATATGTATGGTGTGGAACTTGACCCGGTTACGGGCAGGATCGCAAAACAGCTTTACCAGAAAAATAAGATTGCCGTGCAGGGATTTGAGGAAACCAGTTATCCAGACAGCTTTTTCGACTGTGTGATAGGTAATGTTCCATTTGGAGCGTATCAGGTCAGTGACCGAAGATATGACCGGCATCATTTTATGATCCATGATTATTTTATTGCAAAATCCCTTGATCTGATCCGTCCGGGCGGCGTAGTTGCTGTGGTAACTTCCAGTGGAACGCTGGATAAGCAGAATCCGGCAGTGAGACAATATATCGCAAACCGGGCAGAACTGCTTGGAGCTATCCGATTACCGAATAATGCGTTTCAGAGAAATGCCAATACCAGTGTTGTTTCTGATATTTTGTTTTTCCAGAAAAGGGACAGGGCATCCCTTGAGGAACCGGAATGGTTAAATCTAAAGGAAACACCGGAAGGCTATTCGGTTAATGCTTATTTTGCAGAGCATCCGGAAATGGTGCTTGGTGATTTTACTACAGAAAGTACCCAGTACGGAAAGCAGGAAGTGACCGTAAAACCAAAAGAAGGCATTACCTTAGAAGAACAGTTAAAAGAAGCGATTAGGAATATCCATGGCACGATCAAGGAACTGGAACTTTCGGATACAGAGCTGGAGGAGGATGTTGTCTCTATCCCGGCAGACCCGGAGGTAAAGAATTTTAGTTTTACTGTGGTAGATGATGAAGTTTATTACCGGGAAAACTCTGTGATGAACCGCATGGAGCTTCCGGCAATGACAGCGGAACGTGTCAAAGGGATGGTGAAGATTCGTGATATTACGAATGAACTGATCCAGTGCCAGATGGAAGAGGGAAGCGATGAACAGATCACAAAGCTGCAGGGAAAACTCAATGAAGAATACGATACCTTTACAGCAAAATATGGTCTTCTCAGCAGCAATGCCAATAAGCGGGCATTTAGCCAGGACAGCAGCTATTGTCTTTTGACTTCTCTGGAATTTCTGGATGATAAGGGAGAACTGAAACGGAAAGCGGATATTTTCAGCAAGCGGACGATCCGCCGGGCAGAAACGGTGACTTCTGTGGATACTGCCAGTGAAGCCCTTGCGGTTTCCATTGGTGAGAGGGCAGGTGTTGACCTTTCCTATATGTCACAGCTTTCCGGAAAAACAGAAGAGGAGCTTACCGAAGAACTGGAAGGGGTAATCTTTAAGAACCCGATCGGTGAAAAATGGGAGCCATCAGACGAATATCTTTCTGGAAATGTGAGGGAAAAACTTCAGACCGCCAAACAGTTTGCAGAAGATCACCCGGAATATCAGGTGAATGTGCAGTATTTGGAGCAGGTACAGCCAAAAGATCTGGATGCGTCAGAGATTGAGGCAAGACTTGGGGCAACCTGGATTTCCGAGGATTACATTACACGGTTTATGGCAGAGACATTCCATACACCAAGATATTATATAGGGAGCAAGGTTAAAGTCCAGTATGCCGAAGTGACCGGACAGTGGAATGTTATGGGAAAGAATGTGGACAGCTACGGAAATGCTCTTGTTACTTCCACATACGGAACACAGAGAGCCAATGCCTACCGCCTTTTGGAAGATGCCTTAAACCTCCGGGATACCAAGATTTATGACACGGTACAGGATGCCGATGGAGAACACCGGGAATTAAACCGGAAGGAAACGATGCTGGCACAGCAGAAGCAGGAACTGATCAAAGAGGAATTTAAGGAGTGGATATTTAAAGACCTGCACCGACGGGAAGATCTCTGTAAGATCTATAATGAACGATTTAACAGCATCCGTCCACGGGAATATGATGGAAGCCATATTCAGTTTGTTGGCATGAATCCGGAGATCACCCTGATGCCGCATCAGAAAAACGCAGTGGCTCATGTGCTGTATGGAAATAATACGTTACTGGCTCATTGCGTAGGAGCTGGAAAGACGTTCCAGATGATCGCAGCCGGTATGGAATCAAAACGGCTGGGACTCTCACAGAAGAATCTTTATGTTGTGCCAAACCATCTGACCGAGCAGTGGGGCAGTGATTTCTTACGACTTTATCCTGGGGCAAATATCCTGGTGGCAACGAAGAAAGACTTTGAGCCGGCGAACCGAAAACGTTTCTGTTCCCGTATTGCGACAGGGGATTATGATGCCGTGATCATCGGACATACGCAGTTTGAGAAAATCCCTCTTTCAAAAGAACGGCAGATTGCCATGCTGGAAGATCAGATCGCAGATATTACGTTTTCCATTGAAGAAGCAGCACATCAGGCAGGGCAGAATTATACCATCAAGCAGTTGGAAAAAACAAAAAAGAGTCTGCAGACGAGGATGAAGAAACTTAATGACCAGACCAGAAAGGATGATGTAGTAACTTTTGAGCAGTTAGGCGTAGACCGGCTGTTTGTGGATGAAAGCCATTCATTCAAAAATCTTTTCCTATATACAAAGATGAGAAATGTAGCAGGTATTTCACAGACGGATGCACAAAAAAGTTCCGATATGTTTATGAAATGCCGGTACATGGATGAACTGACAGGCGGCAGGGGAATTACCTTTGCTACGGGTACTCCCGTATCGAACAGTATGACCGAGCTTTACACTATCATGCGTTATCTCCAGTATGACACACTCATGCGTATGGGCATGGGACACTTTGATTCTTGGGCTGCAACGTTCGGGGAGACAGTAACCGCAATCGAATTATCACCGGAAGGAACGGGCTATCGTGCGAAAACACGATTTGCCCGTTTTTTCAATCTTCCGGAGCTGATCTCTATTTTTAAGGAAGCTGCGGATATTCAGACTTCGGATATGCTGAATCTTCCCGTACCGGAAGCAGAGTTTATCAATGAAGTCTTGAAGCCAAGTGAAGAACAGCAGGAAATGGTAGCAGCATTTTCAGAACGTGCAGAATCAGTAAGAGCAGGAATGGTAAATCCGACAGAGGATAACATGCTCAAGATCACCAACGATGGAAGAAAGTGTGCGTTAGACCAAAGGCTTTTGAATGAACTCCTTCCGGATGCCGAAAAAAGCAAGGTCAATACCTGTGTGGAAAATGCTTTCCAGGTATGGGAGGAAGGAAAAGCAGACCGGACAACCCAGCTGATCTTCTGTGACTTGTCCACACCAAAAGGAGACGGGACTTTCAACGTATATGATGATGTCCGGAACAAACTGACAGAAAAAGGAATCCCGAAAGAAGAGATTGCTTTTATCCATGAATACAACACGGAGGCAAAGAAAGCGGAACTGTTTGCAAAGGTACGGGCTGGACAGGTGAGAATCCTGATGGGTTCCACTCCAAAACTCGGTGCAGGTACCAACGTACAGGACAGACTGATTGCTCTCCATCACCTTGACTGTCCATGGAAGCCGTCTGATCTGGAACAGCAGGAAGGACGTATTTTAAGACAGGGAAACCAGAATGACAAAGTAAAGATATTCCGGTATGTGACGGAAAATACTTTTGATGCGTATATGTGGCAGATTTTGGAGAATAAGCAGAAGTTCATCAGCCAGATCATGACCAGTAAATCCCCGGTCAGGGCTTGTGAAGATGTGGATGATACGGCACTGTCCTATGCAGAGATCAAGGCACTTGCTACAGGCAATCCGTACATTAAGGAAAAAATGGATCTGGATGTGCAGGTGAGTAAGCTGAAACTTCTAAAGGCAAACCATACCAGTCAGATTTACCGTCTGGAATCCGATATTGCAAAGAATTTCCCGGTACAGATCAGTGCATTGAAAGAGCGGATTGCCGGGATGCAGGTGGATTCGCAGGTAGTAAAAAGCGTGGATTTACAGGATAATGACACGTTTGCCATGACGGTAGGGAATGTCCTTTATGAAGATAAGAAAGAAGCAGGCGAAGCGTTGATCGCCGCCTGTGCAGGTTTAAAAACCGTTAGCACCGGCGGAAAGGTCGGGGAATATCATGGGTTTACGTTATCTGCTTCCTACAATATGTTCTCCAATGCGTTTGAACTGACGGTCAAAGGGAAATGTTCTTATAAGCTGGAGATCGGAAAAGACCCGGTAGGAAATATGCAGCGTATCCATAACACCCTTTCTTCCATTGACAGGAAGCTGACGGAAAGTGAGCAGAAATTGGAAACCGTACAACAGCAGCTTGCTACTGCGCAGGAAGAGGTAAAGAAACCATTCCCGAAAGAAGCAGAGCTGAATGAAAAGATGGAACGGTTATCCGAGTTAAATGTATTGCTGAACATGGATGAAAAGGGTAATGAGACGATTATGGCAGATGAGGATATTGGCAGAGAAGGAAGTAGCACAGATAGCAGGGATACTGTAGAAGAAAAAGAACTTCCGGAAACAGCAGACAGAATCCATAAGCCATCTATTCTGGAACGCTTAAAGCAGGAGAAGGCACAGCAGAATACAGCGGAACAGCCACCTGTACAGAAAGCTGCAAAGAAAAAACACGAACAGGAGTTATAAAAGATTTCCCGTCAGAGTTTTCTCTGGCGGGGACATAAAATGGAGGGTTTGTTTATGGCAAATAATATAGAAAAACAGTTAAAAGAAATATCGGAACGGCTGGAGCAGGGAGTAAAAGAGATCTTTACTTCGGAGAGATATACCGAATATCTGAATACCATGTCCAAGTTCCACAATTACAGTTTTAATAATACGCTGCTGATCACCATGCAGAAACCGGAAGCAACACTGGTGGCAGGGTATCAGGCATGGCAGAAGAAATTTAACCGTCATGTAAAACGTGGAGAGAAAGGAATCCAGATTATTGCACCGACACCAGTAAGAGAAAAACAGGAGATTGAAAAGATTGACCCGGATACACAGGAACCAATCATTGGTGAAGATGGACAACCAGAAACAGAGATTGTGGAAATGATTATCCCAAGATTTCGGGTAGCGACAGTATTTGATGTCAGCCAGACAGAAGGAGAACCGATCGCAGAACTGGAGGTGCCGGAGCTTACCGGAAGTGTACAGTTTTATGATACATTCATGCAGGCATTGCAGAGTGTTTCGCCTGTACCGATCCGCATGATGAATGTGGAAGGGGATGCAAAAGGTTATTATCACCAGACAGAAAAATATATTGCGATAAAGGAAGATATGAGTAATGTCCAGACCATGAAAACAGGAGTCCATGAGGTGAGCCACGCATTGCTGCATGACCGGGAGGTAATGGATGCGGAAGGAATTTTAAAAGACCGGACAACAAAAGAAGTAGAAGCGGAGAGTATTGCCTATATTGTCTGCAACCACTTTGGTCTGGATACTTCAGAATATTCGTTTACTTATATCGCCAGCTGGTGCGAGAGCAGGGATATGAAGGCATTGAAAGCATCAATGGATACCATACGAAAAACATCTTCAGAAGTCGTTGAGAATATCGAGGCACAGATGCACGAGTTGGAAATGGAAAGACCAATCCGGGATACCTTCCATAAGGAAGATTTGATCCTGCATCTTTCGGGCAACATGGGTTTCGAGTTTACTTATAATCTGATCGAAAATATGAGCAGGGAACAGTTAGAACAGAATGTGGAAGAATATGTCAGCCTTCTGGAAAGTGGTGAGATAGAGGAGAATGAGAAACCTCTGGAAAGTTTTCTGGAAGAAAAAGGTGCTGCCGTCACACCACTGTATGACAGCAGTGGGCACGGAGAGAACTATCCGATTGATTTTTATGATGTGGAGTATGATGCTGACACAGGAGTTACTTCTTTTTCTGATCTTTCTCCGAAAGAGCAGGCAGAGATGATTGTGCAAAAAGCAGAGTTTCCAAGAAATATTTTTTCAGAAGAAGAAAAGGCATTTGTAAATGAATATGCGGAAACTTTCCCCGGACAGGTGGAAAGACTGAATGACCTGGTATGGGATATGAGGGAATCTTACGATGAAGCTGGTTCAAAGCTGGTGTATGAAGTGATTCAGGCAGCAAGGGCAAACTTCCCAGCCAAGGAACCAGAGATTGCAGAAGAAACAGCCATGCAGTATGCTCACCGTTTGATTGAAACGGCAGAAGCTGCCAATACGGGAAACTTCACAGATTCCCAGAGAAATCTTATTGTGAATTTTGCATATAAGATGGATGACAAAGACGAAGTGCTTGGACTGGTGAACCGTATGATGACTGCAATCCGCAGACCGGGAAGTGAATATACGAGAAGCCTTATGAATGAAACACAGGCACAGATTGACAATTTCCCAGATGGCATGATCGGTTTTACAGAAATGCACGAAGCAGGAATCCGCCTGGAACACATGTATCCTCTTGAAAAAAACAGGGCAGTAGAATTGTATCGTGAGGGTGCGGAAGTTTTTCTCTTACATGGAAATCCAGACAATCCAGAGCAGGCAGGACAGATTCTTGCAGAAACAGAAAATGCAATCCTGGGACATGACGGTATTTTTGGTATTACGGAGGCAGAATGGGAAGTACATAAAGAAAGAGAAGCAGCTGCCGCTAGACAGGAAAAACTGGAACAGGACAGTGCGGAAAAGATTGATGAGACACTTCTTCTGCATGGAGAAAGCAGAAGGTTTGCCATTTATCAGATGGATAGTGGAGATGAGCATACTTATCAGTTTATGGGAATAGAATCCGCAAAGAGTCTGGGCTATACCATTGACGGAAAGGATTACCGGATGGTTTATGCAGCACCGTGGATGCCAACGATCACGTTAGACAATATATTTGAACGCTTTAACATTGACCGACCGGAAGATTTCCGTGGTCATTCCTTATCGGTAAGTGATGTGATCGTGATAAACAGGGGTGCAGAGATTACAGCCTATTATGTAGATTCTTTTGGATTTCAGGAACTTCCAGAGTTTGTCCAGCAGAGAATGAACATGCTGGAACATAATTCCGTCAGGGCATATCCGCCAGTTTATAAAGGAACATTGGAACAGGCAATGGGAGAACGGGATGTGGATGCTTATCTGGATTCCAGAAAGTTAAACCTGGACTGTAAGAAAGCAATCGAAGAAGCCATCTGGGAGAATTTTGACGGGCTGCACTTAAAGCAGGATGCGGCAAAAGAAGTCGTGGAACGCTTCGGGGAAGAACGTATGAATTTTGTTATGGCAAATACCATCCGTGAACTTTCCCATGATGGAAGATTTTCCAGACAGAACAAAGACTGGGCGGAGCATATCGAAGTCCCGGAAAATGTCAGCCGGGGTAGAAATCTGAACCTGGATTATGTGATCCAAAGTCACCCGGCAGTTTTAGATGGGTTTATCGACATGGCAAGAGCTGAGATCCGGATGCAGAGGATAGAACAGGCGATAGGAGAAAACGAAGTGACAATCACGGCAGAGACAAGAGGATATGAAGCAGAAGGACATAACGGGACATGGCATACAGTTGATGAAAAGGAATATGCGGGGGAGAAGTTCTTCTTAATGGAACATGATGAATTTGGCTCCGATGTGGCAGGAATTATCGTAGCAGAAAATGGACAGCTTGTAGCGGAGGACTTATGGAATGGGTTTGATGCAGGAGCGTTAGAAGCTGTATCGGAATATTTGCAGGAAAATGGAACAACACTTTATGACTTGTCAGAATTCCCGAAAGATTCTGTTGTAACCCTGCGGAGTGGACAGACACTTACAATCAAAGAAATACAGGCAGTACAGAAAGATACCTGGGAAGAAACGATGGCAGGAAAAAATGAATCTGGAACGGATGTCCGGTTTAATTTCCATGCAGTCAGTGAGGTGCAGCTGCCAGAAGGCATAAAGTTGAAAATGCCAGAGATTCATTACGTTGATAATTTTTATGTGATGGAAGATGTAAATGCAGAGGGTGTAGTAAAAGTAAACCGGTATAAATCACTGGATGAAGCGATGCAGGAATATTTACGCCTGCCAAATCATCAGGAAAAAGTGCTTGGTATCCAGAATACGGAAACAATGCAGGAAAGCATGGATTTTATCCGATGTGAAAACGGAATAGATCAGCTGACCCATGCATATAAACAGATCGGAGGGTGGCTGAATCCGGAAATATATGAAGCGGTAAATAAAATGGAAAATATGCTGGACTGGAATGAGGTACAGATTGCATATCAGATTGGAAAACAATACTTTACAATCCAGACTGCAGAAGATGGCTATGATTATACATTTTACAATGAAGATTATCAGGAGGATGATGGAGGAATCTATGACAATCCGACAATTTATGTAGATGAAGCTGCCAGTGATATTTTAGAAGATAAAGGGTACTCGTTGGAAAATGCAAAAGTAGTGGATTATGAAAATCTGATGGCAGATGTGGAAGAAGTTCAGGAAGAACAGATGCAGCGGATACAATTAGAAAAGAACTGCCCGGCAAGTATTTTTGAAGGATTTCGCAGGGAAGAAGCACTGCAAACCTATGAAGGAATTGCACTGCAGTTTACCAGGAGTAAAGGGTATCTGACTATTCAGGCAACAGAAGAAGGATATTCGTTTATTTTTTATGACTCTGACCTGCATGAAATCCAGGGTGGTGATTACGATAATCCAGACGCATCCATTCAGGAAGCTGCTTATGAAATCCTTAAAAGTGAAAGAATGGATGACATGGAATGTGTCAAAGTGGATTATAAAGAATTTGAGGAAATGACGATCCAGCACTCTAAAGATTTATTGCAGGAGGGGGAACTTCGTGTGACTTCTGAGATCGGAAGAAATGAACTGGCATTAAATAGCCTGAGCATGGCAGAAGTAGAAAGAGGGGTTCTGTATCATGCACAGGCAGTATTAGAAGATATGGGAATGGAACAGGGGGTAGAGCTGCTTGCTGCAAGAGTGTATGGTTCCAGAAGCAGACAAGACCTTTACCGGGAAGATTCTGACCTTGATGTAGTGCTTTCTTATCGTGGAAATATCCGTGAAGACAGTTTCTTCAATGAATTAAATGCTCATGGTATAGCAATGGCAGGTATTAAGGTGGACATCAATCCTATCGCAGAAGAAAGAATCACTCTGGCAGAATATATGAAGGAAGCAGATGCTTACCTTGATCAGCAGGAGATTAAAAAGCTGGCGGTGGATTTAGATAATTTCAGCTATGAATATGACGCTTATGAATATAAAGATACCGTTGAGAACAGGGAAGAACAGGTGGAGAAAATCACAGAGGACATTTTGAATAAGAAAACAGAGTGTTTAAAGGACTGGCTGGTTGAAGTATCTGAAGAATCCGATATAGACAGCGATGTTATAACTGCCCGTTCTTTACTTTCCCGGCTGGAGGACGCAGAGAGATTTTCTATCTTTGACAAACAACCAGAGCAGGAACAGCCAGAAGCCACGATCAGTTTTTATGTCGCAGAGTGCATGGAGTTTCCGGTCATGGGAGAGTACCATAACCACCTTACTTTAGAAGAAGCCATTAAAATATATGAGAGCATCCCGTCAGAACGGCTGCATGGAATCAAAGGAATCGGATTTGATCTGCAAGATGGCGATGAAGATTATTCCGGGGAATATGGACTCATGAGTGGAGACAGGATAGACAGGGATCTGATTGATATGATTCCACATTATAAGGAGAGTCCATTGGTACAGAAAGCAATCAACGATATGGAAAAATATCTGAATGAGAAACATGGAAAGGTGCAGGAAGCAGAACAGACCGTGGAAGTAAAACAGGAAGTTTCAGAAACACCAGTCAAGAAAGAATCCATATCAGTGGAACCGAACCGGGAACAAAATAAAGAGCTTGCAAAGGGTGAAAAAGGGGAACTGAAAAAATCTGTGCTGCAGTCGTTAAAAGAGTTTCAGGCAAGAGCAAAAGCACAGGAGCAGAAAGAAATGGCAACTGGAAAATCCAAAGCACGTAAGAAAGGGGATGTAGAAATATGATGGATCTGGCAATGAACTTTGATACAGACGAATGTTTAGTGGCCGCAATGTTTGATAAAGGTAACAGAAATGATACGATGGAAGCCATCGACAATATCATTCCATTTCTGAAAGGGGATGCGGATATGATCGGGCTGGTCTGCAATACTATAAGAAAGCTGTTCTGCATGAGTGATGAAGGCTATGAGATTTTTCTTATGGATCTGGAAGATTATAAAGCGGAATTGGAAGAGGAGGACGAGGAATGAGAACAAGTCAGTGTGCAGTATATCAGGTAAAAGAAACACCAGAGTATCGTGATGTTCGTTTCCGTTCTTATGAAAAGCTGAGAAGCGAAGGAAAGAGCGTCAGCATTGAGAATTATCAGCAGGTGTACATTGGAAGAATTCAGCCGGGGGAAACTCCGGCGGATATAAAAATACGCCTGCAGAAACAGCGACCGAAGAGTTTCAAAGGTCATTCCATCGGTTGTAGTGATGTGATCGTCATTACCGATGATGGAAAAACCACAGCTTACTATGTCAATAAAGATGGTTTTATCATCATTCCAGAATTTCTCACAATCAAAAGTTCCTCTGATACCAGACTTTCCATTGATACGACTGGCTATGAAATTGAAGGAAAAAAAGGAACGTGGCTTGCACAGGATTACATCCTGATGAACGAGAAGAAATGGTTTCTAATGGAACATGAGGAGTATGGAACAAGAGCTGCCTATGTGATTCTCAGTGAGGAAGGTACCGTAGTCATGAATGACTGTTATAATGGATTTGATGAAGAAGCCAGACGGTATATTCAGAACTTCTTGCAGAAACAGGCAGAGCAGGCACAGGAACAGCAGAAACAACAGGAAATGCAGGCACAATCCCAGACCAGACAGCAACAATCCGGAGAAACGCAAAAGAAGAAACCAGAACTGGCAAACTGGCAGAAGGTCATGGATAATGGAGAATACCTTCGCAGTGCAGAGATGGCAGAAGAAGCCAACTACAATATGATCGACGGACTGATGAACAATACTCCGAAGAAAAAAGATAAAAATAAACCAAGAGAATCTGTACTTGCCAGACTCCGGCTCAATCAGAAGAAAGTTGCAAAACAAGGGAAGAAACAGACGCAGCAGAAAGCGATGACGGAGGATATGGAGAGAAAGAAGAAATAATTTTACTAAAACCCGTCAATATGGCGGGTTTTTTTGGAGATAGCTTTATAAAGTGAAAAAGGTATGATAAGCTTTAAGTATTAGGCACAAGTACAAGAAAAGTATATGGGGGTATTAAATGAGCGAATTTAAAATATTTTTTTCGTGGCAATCAGATTTATCAAGTAATAAGACAACAAGATTCATTGATGAGTGTTTAACTGAAGTTGAAAGTATTTTACAAAATATTGTATCCATAAAACCAGATCGAGCAACGGAAGGATTAACAGGAAGTCCAGATATTACGGAATCTATATTTTCTAAGATTGATGATGCTGATCTTTTTATTGCAGATTTGAGTATTGTAAATAAGTTTATAGTTCAGGATGGGGATGAAAATACAGAAGAAAATCGTAAATTTACACCAAACCCTAATGTATTATTAGAAACAGGATATGCGGCAAGAGCATTGAGTTGGGATAGAGTAATATGTTTATTCAATCAGCAATATGGAAATCCTAATGATTTTCCATTTGATATTGACCATAGAAGAATGACACCTTATCAATTTAAACAGTCTACAAGAGAAGATGAAAAAAAGAGAATTGTTAAAATTATTGCAGATACAGTTTTACAATTAATTGTAGCAGGAGGAGTAAAACGAAGAGGAAAAGCCTATTTTGAGGTTGGGGGATATGATTTTACAAGACATATTGTGTCTAAGACAGTGTCTCCTTACAAACTAAGAGAAAGTAAATACTATCAAGAAAGCACAAAGAAAATTCTTGAAGAGTGTCAATTGTTATATGATGAAATAAAGAAAATAGAATTACCTTTAGAGGAAGATTTGAATGAAAAAACGGAAAAACTGGTAGATATGGAACATTCGTTGAAAAATATAAATTTGGGAGAAATTCCAACAAAGAAAAAGATTGTAGATGAGGAGAAAACATTTATAAAGGAATCTGTTCAAAAGTACTTATCAGAAAATACTGGAGATGATTTTTTTTATTTAGGGAATTTACAGGTTAAAGATTCTTGGGCTAATAAGCATACAGAGTATATAGGTAGTGATGATGAAAAAAGAAAACTGAAATTAATTGAAAATTTGAATTCTAATTTGTTAAAGTTGGATTTGTTGAATATATATGTAGAGACATTTGATAATATTATAATTGTACCATTGGCAATTCATAATGCATCAAACGAATTGGATAAGAATGTAACAGTGAATATACGAATAAAAGATAATGTAACAGAAACCGTCTTTCCGGGGAAAAATCTTTTTAATCCAGAATATCAATCGGAGAATGATGAAATAGGATTGGAAGGTTTTGTATATGATAGAGGTTATATAGAAAGTTTGTTAAAAATGGATGAAGACAGTTATATTTGTTATGATTCAGAAGCTTTTTACAGAGAATTTGATCCAAGTAGAATAAAAACACCGATATTTACTGGTACAGGTTTTGAAACGCCCAGATCGGATGCAATAGATTATGAGGCTGAAATTCAAACGTATGTTAAAATGCCAATTGACAAAAGCCAATATCAATGTACAGTTAAGTCCATTCGTCCAAATGAAATTATGTGGTTAGGACAAGTTCTGATGCTTAAAGCTACAGAAGAAAAAGTGATTTTGCAATATACTATTATTTCTGAAAATACAAATGGAGATCTGACTGGAGAAATAGAAGTAAATAATTAAAGAAAAATGGGGAAAGAGTAAATGAGCAGTAGACAAATACCAGCAAGAGTCGTAAAAGAATTATATGCCAAATCAGGAAATTGTTGTGCCTTTTCAGGTTGTAATGAACAGCTTTTTGAAAATGCTAATGTTGGACAAATCTGTCATATTCAAGGAGTTAATTCAGGTAGTGCAAGATATAATCCTGATTTACCAGAAGAAGTAGTAAATGGTATTGACAATTTAATTTTACTCTGTTCTAATCATCATAAATTAATAGATGAGAGAGAGGATTTATTTCCTGTTGAAAAATTATTGGAAATGAAAAAAGCACATGAAAATTTTGTCTCTCAAGCAATTTTTCAGAGTAATCGAAAAAGGTTTTTTGATAATCTACAAAGAATATTTCAAGAAAATAATTTTGATAGGATTATTTTAGAACAGGGATATGAAGCACCATTTGAAGATTCAGTTTTTGTAAACACAGACAATGGTTGTGAACAGCTTCGTAATCTGCTAAATACAAACTATGCTTTAGGATTATCAGGAGAGGAAAGAAGAGAAATATATATATTTGCTGAATCATTGGACTATGTTATGCAGGGAATTGCTATGAATTCTTATTCCAATGGAAACAGAATTGCCATTCCTAATTATAAAGAGGATGATTTGCGTATAATCAGAGAAAGACTGAAAAATTTGCATCGTGAATATGTAAAATATAGATTTGGAAATATATAATGTGACGAATGGGCAAGTCATTAAAGGGGAGTGAACTTGCCCATTTATTATGAAACATTAAGAATTTATTCGGTTATTTTATTCTTATAAATCCTGCTCTTTCTCAATTTCCTGTCCACGTTCAGGCTTCTTTCCAAGAATCATATCAATATTGGCATCCACAGTCCGCAGTTCCCGTTCCTGGTCACGGTGGTTGTAAAAATCGGCTCGTTGTACTTCACGCAGTTCTGTGAGCCGGTCTTTTTCCTGATAGAGTGATTTCATGGAAGGAAGTTTCTGACCATTGGATTTTTCTTTCAGTGTTCGGAGAGCTGTATCGTAAAGGGAAAGTTCTGCCCGGTGTTCTTCGTAGAATTTATCCTTATTGCGGCTTTTGCGGTAGTCGGCATATACGTTTTTATATGCAAGGTACTGTCCGGTAAAATGTATTTGCTCATTTATATTTTTAAGTTGCTGCTCTGTATCCTTTAATGATTTTCTGATGGCACTGGTCTGATCGGATGCCTGGTCAAGTGCGGTATGGAAATCTTCAAGAGAGTTGTATCCATGTTCCTGGATATAGGCAACAGTCTGAGCCATCTGTTTCAAATTGGAGAGTTTGACTTTTTGAGCATAGGCTTCACTCTGCTGTGCTTTGATACAGGTCTGTAAATCTATCACAAGTCGGAGATCTGATTTGATGAAAATGAACGGTACAGGAATATCGGAAATATCAGGAGCGAGTGTTGCCTGCAAATCTTTTGTAGTATTTGGAACTTGCGGTTCTTCAATTTCCATTTTCCTATCAGAGAGTGATTTTGCATTTTCCTTAAATGCCTGTAATAGAAAATCTTCTTCATATCGTGTTCCGAGATTCCTTCCAGTGATATATTTTTTTCTGCCAGGGTGAAGATAGCTGTACCGGTTTCGACTGATCTTGAAGATGATGTGATATTTTTTATCAAGGATTTTTGAAAATTCTTCTGGTGATCTGGCGGTACTTGCAGCATCATCAATAGCGTCACGGAGAAATTGTTTCTCTGTCTGGTAACGAGTTTCTTTCGGTGTGATTCCATCTTTTTTCATTTTCTGATTCAGCTTATCTAATTTTTCCTGTCCCCGGCGTTGTGCCCAGTATTCTTTTTCGGTGATTTTTCTTTCAGCAGGAGTGAGCAGATCAACCTGATGTAGTCCTTCTTTTTTACACATATCCATAACTTCCTGTTTTAAATGGGTAAGGTATGCTGTGCTTAGATGGTGCTTGTATCCGGCTTTTGCTTCACAGTCAAATTCCATATAGGGTTCCCATGGTATATCATATTTACGGAGACTGTTGATTACGATATGCACATGGATATTGCCACTTTCGTTATGCCCATCAGTATGAGTACAGACTAAAGCCTGATGACCGGGGAAGTTTTTCTTTGCAAAGGTCAGCCCAAGTTGCTGTGCCCGTTCACCAGTCAGTCCACATTCCTCTCTATCTTTTGGGTCAAAGCTGATGATATAGTGGTGAGATTTTATCTCATTGAAGTTTTTATTCTTATGATAGTAACTGTTCAGTTCTTGACATTCAGATACAAAAGAGAATGGATCACAATTCAGACCATCCAGATAATATTCTTCTCTCAGTATCATATGACCTTCTTCATCAAGAATCGGTTTTTGCGTATACTCGTTGTGCTGGAAGATAAGATAGCGTTCCGATTCTCCATAGTCAGAGTTTTTGCTTGCGATATGTTTAATTACTGCCACGAAAATCACCTGCCATTTTCATCACTTCATATTTCATTTCATAAATATCCCGGAGAGATTTTTTTATCTCTGTTCTCATTTCTGAGGAGATAATTCCACCCTGATTAAAATATCGGGCAATCTGATTGAGGTTGCTTCCTATCTTACCTAATTCCCCAATCAGTCTTTTTATTTCTGGAACATCTGCAGTGATTTCATATTTGATAATAACATTCTGACTGTTCAAGGCATTGCGTATAAAATCAGAAACAGTCATGTTGGATGCAGTGGCTCTTTCAAAAAGAATCTCATATTCTGTTTCGCTCATACGCAGGTGAACGTCTTTGGTCTTGGCAAGTGATTCATCTTTTTTGGGTCTTGTCATTAAATGCTCCTTTCTGCATAAAGGCTCCGCACGGGAAAGAGAAAGTTTTACAGCTTGCTGTGAAAACAAGTGATGTAGAATCATCACGCTGTGACCATGACAATGGGAACCAATACGCATATCTTTGATTGCGGTCGAGGGTATGGGGAAACGAAATCCCCATCAAGTTGCAAGTGGCCAGTAACCCCGGAAGGGGTTATTGTGCTACATTGCGAAACTTGCTCTAAGAGATAATCCCTTCCCATAATCATGCGTGGGAGACAGCAAAAAGACAGATGAAAATACAAAAAAATAAAAAAATTTAAAATTTATATGACCTTTTGCCCTCTGCCGCCTGTGATTAATGGAAAAAGAGAAATCGTAGGAGGTAAAGAAATGGACAACAGAAAAATGCCGACGATAGAAGAATTGCAGGAAATGGCAGCAGTTGACATCCGCAATGTAGATAAAAGCACCTTGGTTGATCTGGATGATGTGGAGATTCATACAGAGCTTCCGCTGGAAGAAAGAATTGCTGATTATATCAGACAGGTAAAGAATCCTTATTGTCATATATCAAATGGAATGATTGTAAAGATTAGCTTTGCTGGACAGGATACCTTGGAAGCGTGTTTGAGCAGATGTATCTCTCCAGAAAAAAAGTTTTAAAAATTTGAAAAAAGGTGTGGCAAGAGACCAGAAGTTATGTTAACATGGATGTGGGTCAAAATTTAAAGAGCATCTAAAGAGCCATGAATTTCTTGGTTTACAGCTACAAAGCGAGTAAATTAGGAGGTTGATGGCTTTATGTATTTAAAAAGTCAAAATTCATTTTTAGCAGCGTTATATATGAGACTTTCCAAAGATGATGGAGATAAAGTGGAAAGCGATAGTATACGCAATCAAAGAAGTTTGCTTCGTGACTTCGTAAAGCAACATAGTGACATTACACTGGTCAAAGAATATGTTGACGATGGATTCAGTGGTACAAATTTTGAGCGTCCAGATTTTCAGAGAATGTTGGAGGATGCAAGAAATCATAAGATTAACTGTATCATCGTCAAGGATTTATCCCGATTAGGTCGAAACTATATTGAGACAGGAAGGTATCTTGAAAAGATTTTTCCGGTTTTGGGTATTCGGTTTATAGCAGTGAATGATCACTATGATAGTGCTGATACGACAAACGATTCAGATCAAATCATAGTTCCCTTCAAAAATTTAGTGAATGATGCATATTGCAGGGACATCTCAATTAAAATCCGAAGTCAGTTAGATATAAAAAGAAAAAAAGGTCAGTTTATAGGAAACTATGCAGGCTATGGATATTTTAAAGATCCGAAAGATAAAAACCATCTGGTAATTGATGAATATGCAGCAGAAATTGTACGGATGATTTTTAACATGAAGATTGATGGGTATAGTGCAAAGAATATTGCAGCACGATTAAATGAAATGGGAGTGCTGATACCAGCCGAGTATAAGAGAGCCTGTGGCTTTAATTACAGTTCAGGTTTTATGGCAGGGAAAAAACCAAAATGGGACGTATCATCGGTTTTAAGAATTTTAAAGAATGAACTGTATACAGGAACCATGGTGCAGGGCAAAACCAGAAAAATTAATTACAAGGTGAATGTCCGACAGAAGATAGAGCCAGAGAACTGGATTCGAGTGGAAGGTACACATGAACCGATTGTCTCAAAGGAAATCTTTGAATGTGTGCAGAAACTGATGGAACTTGATACAAGGACTTCTCCAGAAGAAGAAAGTATTTATGAATTTTCTGGTCTTCTTCGATGTGGAGACTGTGGACAGAATTTGGTACGACGGACAACGACTAAAAAAGGAAAGAAATATTTTTACTATCATTGTTCAACCTATAAACGGAAAGAGGGATGCAGTTCTCATAATATCAGTAATATAAAATTGCGAAAAGCAGTGTTGGAGGCAATCCGAAGTCAGGTTGCATTGATTGTAAAAGCTGATGAGATTATCGCACAGATAGAAAATCTTCCACAGCAGCAGTTTGGCGTGAAGATACTGGATACACAGATGAAAACTCTTCATAAGGAAATCCAGAAATATGAAGAACTGAAAGCTAATCTATATCAGGATATGGTGGACAAGATTATTTCCAGAGAGGAATACCGAGAGCTGAAACAGAACTTTTCTAAAAAGATAGAGAATGCAAAAGTATCTATGAAAGGATTGGAAGAGAAGAAAAAAAGAATGCTGTCGAATGAGATGCGTACACAGCAATGGGTAACTGAGTTTAAACAATATAGAAACATAAAATCTTTGGATAGAAAAACCGTAGTAATGTTGATTGACAGGATTGTTGTGTATAGCACTGACAGAATAGAAATTCATTTTAATTATGAAGATGAAATCACGGAGTTTGTTAAGTATGCGTTTGCAAATGGTGATCTGCTGAGAAAGGTAGGAGAGTTATGAGATGCGTAAGTTATACCCGGACGGTTTCCTGTATGGAGAATGGTGAGATTCCAAAAGATATTATCGGTCAGCAGAATCAGAGAATACAGGACTACATAAAGAAAAGAGGATGGACACTCGGAAAAAAATATTCAGACCGTAAAAAGGATGTATATGAAGAAACAGCATATCTTCAAATGAAAATGGACGCAATCGCAAGAGAATTTGATTGCGTAGTTCTGGATTCAATGTTTCGATGTGGAAGAAATTCCAATGTAGCGGCAGAGATGTTCAGGAGCATGTTTGTTCCGGCAGGTGTGTATTTTGCCGTAGTGGAGGATGATTTTTGCTCCTGTGATGTGAGTGAAGAGGAAACATATAAATATCTGGATGAGAAAGCAGCGGCTTACAGAAATAAATTCACAACAGATCAGGTAAGAAAATATAACGAAAGTAAAATTTATCCGAAGTATGGGTTCAAATATAAAGAAGGAAAGATGGAGTTGGAAATTGATCCGGAAGCAGCTAAACATGTCAGAAGAATCTTTGAGCTGATTTGTGAGGGACATAGCTGTAATGAGACAGCAAAGATAATGACAGCAGACGGAATTGAATGTTCTGGGAATTATGTAAATAAACTTTGGGGCAGACCTATCAAGGATGAAAATGCACCATGGAAAATGGCACAGGTAAAGAGAATTATTTATAACCGCCAGTACATAGGAGAGTGGGAACGGACGATTGATGGAAAAAAGAAAATGTTTAGTTGTCCAGTCCTTATTGATAAGGAGACTTTTGAAAAAGCCCATTCAAAATTATCTGTGAGGAAATATAGTGATCATGTCAGAGGAAAAACGCCACTTAATCCATTTTCAAACAGGATTTTTGATAAAGATTCTGGGATAGCATTGAAACTGTATCCACATCAGAGATTAAAGATTCGGATTTTCCGGTTGAGTTATCCAAAACCAAAAGAGATTGTATACGAAAGAGGGCATATTCCCTTTGATGAGGTTTATGAGAAAGTTCATAAGATAATTGAGAATGAAAAACGGCAGGCAGAAAGGATTGCCGGGATGATCGGTAGCTTTGACTGGGAATACGAAAAAGAAATCCGTATTCTGAAAATAAAGGCAGAAGCAAAATTAATATTTCAAAAAATGCTTTTGATTGAATCCAGAAATCTTCCTTTGTATAACAGCATGATAGCCGGAAAAATTTCAGAAGATGAATATGCAATGCAAAGAGAAGTCAATATAGAAGAATTTGAAGAGTGCGATGAAAAACTTCAGGATTATCTGGAACAGATTAAGGAAATCGAAAAATGTTTCAGTAAAGATAATCTTTGGATAAAGACTTTTTCAGAAATGATAGTTCCAGAAGAAATCACGAGAAAGCATGTGAAAGCGTGGATAGAACGGATTGAGTGCGTCAGATATGAAGAGGTAGAAGTACAGTTTAAATATCAGGATTGGAAAGAAAGATTACCACAGAAATGGTTTGAGGGGGATTTTGAAGATGGCACGAAAGAGTAGGAGAGCAAATGTTGTTCAGGAGAAAAAAGAAGAATTACAGGTTTTCGCATCAATAGTAACGCAAAAACAGCTTGCAACAGCTGCGTATGCCAGACTTTCTGTTGAAAAGGAAAATGATGAAAGTATCCAGACTCAGATTGAGTTATTGCATCAGTATATCCAGGATCATGAAGAATATAAACTGGTAGACACTTATGTAGATGATGGTTACACAGGAACAGATTTTGACAGACCAGAATTTATACGATTGATGGATGATGTCCGGACGGGAAAGATACAGGCTATCATCGTAAAGGATTTATCAAGGTTTGGAAGAAATTTTATAGAAACTGGATACTATATAGAAACCATTTTTCCGTGTTTGAATGTCCGGCTTATTTCTATCAATGATGAATTCGACAGCAGCAGGGCAGAAGATAGAAACAGCATGGTGATGCCGATAAAAAACATGATAAACGAAATGTATGCAAAGGATGCGTCAAAAAAGAGAGTGCTGTCTTTTGAAATGCATAGCCAACGTGGTGATATGAAAATCGCAAAAAGCATTTATGGATATTATGTTGATAAAGAAAAAAATCAGTTGAAGGTAAATCTAGAAACTGCTCCAATCGTGCAGGCAATCTTTCGCTGGTATCAGATGGGAAAGGGAACAGGTGATATTGTAAAGAGATTAAAAATGTTGGATATTATGACTCCATTTGCATATAAAGCAACACACGAAATTGAAATGGAGATTCCAGAAACAGACCGCTGGACTGGGGACAGAATCAAGACTATTTTATTAAATCAATCATATATTGGCTCTACTGTATATGGAAAAAGGAAAGCTGCAAAGTACCGGAATATGCCAGAGCATCATACCGACCCAAGTGAGTGGATTATCCATGAAAATACACATGAGGCTATTGTAGCAGAACCAGATTTTGAGGAAGTGCAGGAACGCTGGGAAAAGCGAAGTGATTTTATGAAGGAAAGTTTCAGACGTGGACGTAGCAGATGGGCAGGTGTGGAAGATAGTTTTCCTCAAAAAGTAAAATGTATGGAGTGCGGAACGACGATGACATATATGCGTTATACAAACTTTGGACAGTCTCAGGGAGTACGAAAGGGCTTCTATTATTGCAAAGAGTATGATGGTAAGCCGGGATATTGCAGACAGAAAGTTCATGAGGATTTACTGAAGATAACAGTCATGGATCAGATTCATCATATGATTAAGGTTATGTGTGATAAGAAAGAAGTTCTGCAAAAAATGAAGGAAGGAACTTGTGAAAAAGGTGAACTGGTTTCGTTAAGAGTGAAGATTCAGAATATGCAGTACCGACTTATGAAAGCGGAGGAGACAAGTGCAACGCTGTATGAAAACTTTGCCACAGGATTATTGGATGAGCAGGAGTATCTAGCATTAAAAGAGCATTATGTGCAGGAAAAAGAAAAACTTACAGAAGGCATCAATCAGACACAGGTCAGAAAACGTATGGTTGAGAAAAGTATAGAAGAATTTCTGGAAGTTGAAAAGAATCTGGAACAATATCTGGATGATCGTTCATTCAATCAAAAGTTGATAGACGAGCTGGTAGATAAAATTTTTGTAAGTTCTAAAGGAATGATTGAGGTAAGGATGAAATGCTCAGATGTATTTCAAAAGGTAATGGAGATAATGGAGTGATGAATAATGGATATAATAGCATTTTATTTACGATTGTCGTTAGCAGATGGAGATCTTGGAAAAAACAATAAGGATGAAAGTAATAGTATAGAGAATCAGAGACTTCTTTTACAAAGTTTCGTAGAGTCTATGGACGAGCTGGATGGAGAAATTAAAGAATATATAGATGATGGTTACAGTGGGACAAATTTTAACCGTCCGGCATTTCAGGAGATGATAGAGGATGCGAAAAAGGGAAAGATAGATGTTCTGTTGGTGAAGGATTTATCCAGGCTTGGTAGAGATTACATTGGAGTTGGAGATTATCTGGAACAGATATTTCCAATCATGGGTGTCCGGGTAATTGCAATCAATTCACAGTATGACAGCAACAATTATGTTGGAAAAACAATGGGACTGGAAATGAGTATCACTAATCTGGTCAATACACTTTACAGCAGAGATCTTTCTAAGAAATATAAAAGTTGTATCCAGACAAAATGGAAACAGGGCGTATCTACTGGAGGACGGATTCCGTTTGGATATAAAAAGGCAGAGGACAGACAGTGGGAGATTGACGAGGAACCTGCAAAGATTGTGCGGATGGTCTTTGAATTGGCGATGAAAGACTATAATACAGCGATGATTGCTAATGAGTTGAATGAAAGGGGAATACCTACTCCGGGAAAGTTTAGGGTTCAGAGAAATGAGAAAATAGCGTGGAACAGAAAAGTAACAGAAGAAGAATGGCTCTGGGATACGAGAATTGTATGGATGGTACTTAGAAATTATGCGTATACAGGTGCCTTAGTTCAGGGAAAGACATCCCGTATTCGGGTAGGTGGTTCAGAAACACGAAGGACGAAAAAACATCAGCAGTTTATTACAGAGAATCATCACAAAGGAATCGTAACACATGAAGAATTTGAGTTGGCACAGCTTGTGATTGGAAATCAGAAACAAAAAGGGTTTGCCAGAGATGCAGGGTTTTCTTTGAAGGGGAAAGTAAAGTGCGGAAACTGCGGATTAAAAATGATGTATAACTATGGAGCAATGCCAGTGGTGTATTGTGGGCATACAGCAGCAGTTGGAAGTATGTCAACCTGTGATAAAACCAGATATTCAGCTGCTAAAATAGAAAGAATCGTGCTTGTAGCCTTACGAAAGCAACTGGAGATATTTCAAAGTATGGCAAAGATACTGGAAGAGGGTGAAGAAAAAAACAAAACAAATTTACCAGCAATGCAAAGAAATATGGAACAGGAATTAGAAAAATTGAAGGCGGAACGTATACGGCAGTACGAAGCATATGCTGAAGGTGTGGTGAGTCAGGAAACTTATCTGAAAAATAAAAAAGATCTAAATGAAAAGATAGAAATAATACAGGATAAATATGAACAGATACAAGAAGTTACCAGTGTGGAAGATGACTTAATGAAAGATATAAGAATCGTAGAGAAAAATGCAGAAGAAGTAAATATTTTGAAAAAGATGACCAGGCACATAGCTGAAACATTTGTAGAGGAAATCACGATTTATGATTCTGAGAAGATAGAGATAAGGTTTGTATTTGATGATTTGCTTATTGGAATGGCAGATAGGATCAAGAAGAAAACGGAGGACATCGCATAATGAAAAGTTTTATTAAAAAAGGTATTTTACCGCTGTTGTTACTTGGAACAATTACCTGGCTTGGACAGTACATATTTATAGTAGATGGTTCGATTGACTGGTTCCGGTTTATGTTGGTATACGGTGTTCCAATAGGGATACCATATATGTTCATTATTATTCCGTCAAGATGGGATTTATCTGGAACAGTTGGCATGGCAGCTATGTGTGTGATTATCGGAGCTGTATTTGGTTTCATTGTTGCAATCGGGATTGAGGTACGAGCAGTCTGGTATGTAATTACATTTCCAGTGAGTGTTTTAATACGAAAGGGGCGAAGTAAAATATGAGTACAGGCGAGAACATTAAAAGAATCCGGAACATAAGAGGAATAACGCAGAAAGAACTTGGAATAGCAGTAGGGATTGGAGAAGAAAGTGCAGGACCGAGAATGGCACAGTACGAAACTGGAAAGCGTACTCCAAAAGAAAAAATGCTGAATAAAATAGCAGAAGTGTTAGAAGCTGATCCAAGAAATATTGCTATTCCGATTGGTTACAAGGAAGAAGATATGATATACAGGCTTCTTGTACTTGAAGATTATTTTCCAGAAATGAAGTTGGAGAGAAACTCTAAGACAGGAGATGTTGTAATCAACTTTCACAATAAAAAACTCAATGATTTTCTGTTTGCATGGGGAGTGATACGGGGAAAACGAGCAAGGGGGCTTATATCTGATGAGGAATATTTAAACTGGAAATATCAAATACAGATTTAAAGACAATAAAACCGCAGGCCAGAGAGCTTGCGGTTTTATTATGTCATGGCTTATACAGAAATACCGTCATAGAAAAGATGCTATGACGGTATTATAAATCATTTTCTTTTTTAAACGAAAATACATCATTAGGTGTACAGTGAAGAATGTCACATAATTTTTCAATAGTGAGAACAGTAACATTTTGATTTTTACGAAGCTGATCGAGAGTGTGTTTGTCGATGCCCCGGTTGATGAGAGTATATTGAGAAATGCCACATTCCTTCATAGTTTTCCATAATGGACTATAATCAATCACGGTATCCCCGCCTTTCCTCTGTTTTGGCATAAAATACCATTAATTCTAATTATAATTGTCGAATAAAATAAAAAATATGGTGGACATATTCACCATAAAGGATATAATCTTAATAAGGCATAATGTAAAATAAAGGGGAATATAGTAGAATATTGTAAGAGAAGGATGAAGGGTGTATGGGAGGAACTGTATAAGTGAATATTGAAAAATTTTATTATGATGAGCAGGAGAAAATGATTGAAGAAATGAAAAGAGAAATGGAAGAACACGATCAGTCATTATCTCCAGAAGAACGGGAAAAAGAACGCAAAAAGTCATTGCAGGAAGCACGGGCAATCATGGAAAATGCAGAGCAAAAGAAAAGAGAACATTACCAGATTGTCAATGCTGCAAAATATCAGAGATTTGTTTATTTATCGGAACAGGCTATGCAGTTTTCAAAAATCTCCGGATGCAATATAAAAGTTCAGACATTTCCAGATATGTCGGCACTTATAAAACTGCAGACAGGATGTATTTGGCTTCTCAGTGACGGCGAAACAGCACTTGAAGATAAGGAAACTATGCAGTGCTTACTTAATGAAGCTGACTGGGTTTATATAGGAAACTCTGATCGGGACGGAAAGAATATGCTTGAACTGGAATTTAGGTTTGAACTGGCAGAAAAGCTGAAGAAAGCAATTATTTAGGAAAGACTGTTTTCACTTCATTTTTGCTGTGGTAAAATATTTATGAAGTTCATATCAGTGAAAAGAAAACGGAGGACGGAAAGATGTTCGATACCATTCACCATATAGCAATTATAGGAAGTGATTACGAAAGATCAAAACACTTTTATGTAGATCTGCTGGGGTTTCAGATAATCAGAGAAAATTATCGGGCAGAGCGTGACGATTATAAGATTGATCTGGCATGTGGGCAGCAGGAAATAGAATTGTTCATTATAAAGAACGCTCCAGCTCGTGTAAATTATCCGGAGGCTCTTGGATTAAGACATCTGGCATTTAAAGTAAAGAGCGTGGACGATACCGTAAAAGAATTGAATGAGAAAGGAATTGAAACAGAACCAGTACGATTTGATGATTATACTGGAAAGAAAATGACCTTTTTCCATGATCCAGATGGACTTCCGTTGGAAATTCATGAGTAAAGAGAAATGTGTAAACGAAAAGAAAGAGACAGGTGCAAATAAACATCTGTCTCTTTTTGTACTCACTTTTATTTATCTGAATGACGTAAACAGTTCTTTGTAAATGTGGCTGCTTTGAGCATTTTTTCTTTTTCTTCTTCTGAGCAGTCAGAGGATAATTCAAGCCACATCTGATCGGCAGAAGAAAGAGGAAGAACAGATTTCTTAGAGTCAGTGGATATGGGATTATCGGAATGAATACTTGAATTATTATCTAATAGTCTGTTCTGGATTTCTGCTAAAGCCTTTTCCTGTTGTTGAATATCCATGTCTTTTATATCTTCTACGGAAAGATGATACATTCTTAAAATAGAGTTTATATATTCATTTTTGAAATGTAGAAAAAGAGTATCATCGGATAATGATGGGTCTGATTCTTTCGTAGTAGTGATTTCTAAATCTGCCTGACTTTCCATTTTAAAGAGTATGGAAAGTAAGTCTGATACGGATTCGATGTCAAAATCCATAAAGATATTTACACTAATCTCAAGTGCAGCGGCAATTTTCGATAGCTGTTCGTACTTGGGATTTCGTTCATTGGCTTCATACTTGCGGAGAGTGCTGAAACTGATGTCTGCTTCCTGTGCAAGTTGTTCCTGTGTCATATTACGAGCCAGCCGAAAATATTTGATTTTTTCTCCTGTATTCATAGGCAAAGTCCTCCAATGAAAGAAGTATACCATATTTTTAGAAGAAAGTGCCACAAAAGTTTCGGAAAAATATTGACAGACACAAATGTAACACTTATAATAACGATAGATACAAAAGTAACACTTAACTGACAGAACAGACACAAAAGTACAAGTAAAATTATACCTAGCTGTCACCAAAATAAAAGAAAAAATGGTTCAAAAATTCGTCAGTTAAAGTTAAGTGACACATAGGTACATCATTAATGAAGAAAGGGTAGAGTAGATATGGCAGAGATTATTTTTGGAATTGATCATGGAAATGGAAATATGAAGGGAAACAATGTGAATTTTCCATGTGGATTGGTTAGATATACTTCTGAACCTGGAAGATTTATGAATGAGGACATTCTTGAATATCAGGGAACATTTTATACATTGTCAGAAACCCGGATGCCTTTTAAGGCGGATAAAACTGTGGATGAAGATTATTTTATTCTCACATTATTTGCATTAGCATTAGAAGCCAAGAGCAGGGGAATTACTTTATCTGGAAAGGATATTGTACTTGGAATTGGACTTCCACCGGCAGATTTTGGACAGCAAGCTCCTGGATTCAAGAGATATTTTATGGAACATTCCAAGCATGGTATCTCCTTTAAGTTTAACGGAAAATCGGTTAACTGTTATCTGAAAGATACATTTGTGAGTCCTCAGAATTTTGCAGCGGTTATGTGTTATAAAGCAAGTCTGTTCAAACAGTACCGGACAGTTAACTGCATTGACATTGGAGATGGAACCGTAGACTTGCTGGTAATCCGGAAAGGGCAGCCAGATTTATCAGTCAGAGTCAGTGATCGTTCCGGTATGGCAATCCTCCGTTCGGAAATTTCCAATGTAATTCAGCAGAACTTTGGTATTCATCTGGAATCTTCCGATGTAGAACAGGTGTTAATGCAGGAGGCAACCATTTTGGATGAAGAAGTAATCAGAGAAATTCAGAAAATGGCAGAGGACTGGATGCAAAGAATTACAAATAAACTTCATGCGTATGTACCGGATTTCCGAACTAATCCAGCAGTATTTCTTGGTGGAGGAAGCCTGTTATTGAAACCACAGATTGAGAAATCGCCGGATTTTAAATACATAGAGTTTATTGAGGATGTCAGAGCAAATGCAATCGGATATGAGAAGTTGACAGCAATGCGTCTCCAGAAAAGATAAGGGGGTGCAGATGTGGGACAGATACGAGTAGTATTGATATTCAATGAAGATAATGAACGGCAGAAAGAAATCGGAGAATATCTAAAATCTCAGAAAAGATGCAAAACGGCACTGATTACAGAATTAGTATATGCCTGGCTACATAAAGAACATAAAGGTGCTTCTTCCTATAATAATGTAAATGTCGGTGTAGAAGAATTAAAACGGCAGCTACTGGAGGATAAAGAGTTCATGCAGCAACTCAAAGTAGGTATAAATATGGAAGGGGAATCAGAAAAGGAACAGGAAGAAGTGATGAATGATGGAATGGATATGGATGAAGAAATGATGATGGCAGGACTGTCGATGTTTGAGAATGATTTTTAAGAGGTACCGCTGGATAGAGAAAAATTATATCCAGCGGTATTTTTTTGATGTTTTATTATTATGTCATGGTGTGGTAAAATATTTTTAATAAAGAATGGGGGAAAAAGAATGATAAGAGGTCTATTTTGTGGAGTTAGTGAATATAGAGCAAATCAAGAATTATCATATTGTGTAAATGATGCAAAGAAAATGAAAGAAACTTTTATTGATACTTTTGTGTGCTCGGATAATTCAATAGAGATATTAGCTGAAAATGGTAGCATTGAAAATTTGGAATATATTAAAAAAGTAAAAGAATTTAGTGAAAAATGCAGTGAGGATGATATAGCGGTTATTTATTATTCAGGACATGGTGGGATAGATGATGATGGAAGTAATTATCTATATGCGACAAATACATTTGATGGAAATAATACGACCTATATTTATTTTGATGTTATCATTGAATGGTTAAAAAAAGCTAAGGCAAAGAGTAAATTGATAATTATAGATTGTTGCCATGCAGATAGTGATTATGGATTAGAACAGCAGAAATTTGATACAGATAAAGCTATTACAGATATATACCAAGCTGGCATAATATCTATATTTTCATGTAGAAAAGATCAAGAGTCTTATCCATATTCAGACAATAAAATAAGTGCTTTTACACAATTTTTTTGTGATGCAATCAAATATAAAAGATCATACCAACCAGAAGGTTTATATTTTAGCGATTTAAAAATTAGTTTAGATGCTTATGCGAGAGCTTGGAATATACGAAATAGTTCTAAACAACAAATGCCTGTAATGCGTTCTAATATGATAGGAACGATTGTATTTCCATTGAAACATCCACCTGAAAAAAGTGAAAGAGAAACAATAAGAATAGTGTTTGACACTTTTGATGCGTTGAATTTTGAATGGCAAGTAAAAAAACCGAGAGAAATTGAATATTATCAAAAGGTATATAGGGCGAATATTGTTGCTAAAATAGATATAGATGAAGAAAATATAGTTACATTTTCAAGTCAAGTATTAGACAAATTAAGATCATTAAAATTGCAGCCTAAAACACAAAAACAATCTTTAACACAAGCTCGCTCAGTAGATGTTATTCAATTATGGATTGCAAAAGATTATTTGGATGTGGGGGATGAAGGTAATAATTTTGCATATCAGGTATATTGGGAAAAAGACGATAATTTGTATTGGTGCAAACAATTGGGAGATGAAAGAATTCAAATTGGAAATATGGCATATAAGAAAAATACAGATTACGAGAGACAAAGAAAATATAGAGAAAAGTATATTTTACCAGATGATGTAATTATGGGATTTTGGGAAGCAAAATTACGAAAATTAATTTGCGAAACAAATATAGTTATTCGCATGTATTCTAATTTATATTTAAATCAGGAGTTATCGTATGATGATTTGAAGGCAGAGGCGAAAAACATGTATGACAAACTAAAAAATGAATATGATGATGTGTTTAATTCATGGTGGCCGTTGCCAGATAGTAATTTAAAAGATTATGCAAAACAAAGTTTTGATTTGGCGATAGATATACAGGAGCTGTTGTATTTGTTACAGTCAGACAAGGGGGAAAAATGGGTAATGGATAATTTTGGTTTAAAATTAAGGCAATACTATAAATCTGTTGAAAAATGGAAAAGAACAAAAAAAGAATTATAGAGAACCTGATAAGGCTTTCAACAGAGAAAAATTGTAAATGTGTTCATAATATAAGAAGGACGCAAGGAAGCAAGAACGCAATGTGATATAAGAAGAGTGCAGAGACACAGTGATCTCTGCACTCTTCTTATTTCCCAGGCTTATAATTACGCAATGCCGCCTTGGTTGATTTTATTATTTCCAGCAGGAAATCTTTTTCCTGTTTGGAACAGTCACTTGTCAATTCCTTAATATCAGCATCAAATTGTGAAATGAGTACCGGCGTATTGTCATAGAGCAGCTGATCTACGGTGGTGTCAAGGATTTGTGCAATACTGAGTAAAGTAGAAAGGCTCAGCTTGGTATGTCCATTTTCTATGGTACTGATATAGGTCGGTGTAACGTCAATCATATTTGAAAGGGTTTCTTGGGTCATCTTTTTTGCCAGACGAGCAGAACGGATTCGCTTTCCGATTGCAATATAATCAATATTTACTTCCAAAGTGTCACCTCCCAAACTTTAACTGAATGTTGATATTTTGCGGAAACTTTAACTGATAATTGATATTTCTTATTGTATTCCCAAATAAGTTATATTATAATTAAGTATAACTAGAAGTTTAAAAGAAAAGTATATTAATACTAGAAGAATAGGCAGGTTAGATAAATTTGAAATGGGATAATTCATTCAGCGGAATTGAATATTATTCCAATGTGAAATCTTCAAGTGTTGAATGGATATGGTATCCATACATTCCTTGTGGGAAGATTACAGTATTGCAGGGAGATCCGGGGGAAGGAAAGTCAACCTTGATTCTTCATATAGCTGCAATATTAACTAAAGGTGCTCCTTTGCCAGATGGAAATAAGATACAGAATCCGATGACAGTGATTTATCAATGTTCTGAGGACAGCAAGGGTGATACGATAAAGCCAAGACTGGAAAGAGCTGGTGCTGATTGCCGTAAAGTAGCATTTATTAAAGACGATGATGGGGATTTGACACTGGATGATGAGCGTATAGAACTTGCAGTAAAAATGACAGGTGCAAAGTTGCTGGTGTTGGACCCGATACAGGCTTTCATAGGAAAGAATGGGAATATGCAGAGTGCTGTCAGAATGAGAGAAACGATGACAAAGCTGGCAAACATTGCATCAGAATATGCCTGTGCGGTTGTTTTAGTTGGACACATGAACAAAACCAATGGGGGAAAGAACATATACAGGGGACTTGGAAGTATAGATATAGCAGCAGCTGCAAGAAGTGTGTTGTTGGTTGCTAGAGATAAGGATGAGCCTTCAAAACGATATATGCTTCCAATTAAATCAAGTCTTGCTCCAGAAGGGGAACCGATAGCTTTTGAATTGGATAGAGATAGAGGTTTTTCATGGATTGGCAAATGTGATATAGACATAAATGAGTTGGCAGCAGGACAGAAATCTTCTGCCAAGAAAGATATGGCAGTCAATTATTTGCATACGATTCTGGCGGAGAATGATGTAGCGAGCGTAAAAATCTTTGAAGAGATGAGCCGGTATGGATTCTCAAAAAGAACTGTACAAAATGCAAAGAAAGAAGCAGGAATCCAGGCATATAAAAAGGGAAATGCATGGTATTGGCACATGGAGAGGGGTGCAGCAGATGACGGAACAGGAGAGAGATGCTGTAAGCCAGGAAGAACGGAAAGAGAAGATTCGTGCCAGATATAAGGGTGTAGATCGGAGCGAATTGGAGTTTATTCCGGCAAAGCAAAAAGAGAAGCTATTTGAAGATACAGGAACGAAGCGAGTTTGCGCTTATTGCCGTGTTTCTACTGATGATGTTAACCAGACTTCATCCTATGAGTTACAGAAAAATCATTATGAGGACATGATTAAGGAACATCAGGGGTGGGAATTAGTCGGGATTTATGCTGATGAAGGAATATCTGGAACGTCCTTGCAGCATAGGGATGAATTTAACCAGATGATAGAGGACTGTAAGGCAGGGAAAATAGAACTGATTGTTACAAAAAGTGTTTCCAGATTCGCCAGAAATATTGTGGATTGCATTGCGAAGGTTCGTGAACTTGCAAATATGCGGCCGCAGGTAGGAGTATTTTTTGAAACAGAGCATATTTATACATTGGATAATACCAGTGAAATGATGCTGGCAGTCTTATCGGCAGCTGCCCAGGAAGAATCTCATACGAAGAGTGAGATTATGAACATTTCCATAGAGCAGCGTTTTTCCAGAGGAATCTTTCTTACCCCTAAATTGTTAGGATATGATATTGGTGAAGATGGAAATCTGGTGATTAATGAGGAAGAAGCGGAAACAGTGCGTTTATGCTATTATTTGTTTCTTAATGGGTTTCCAACAGCGGAAATTGCAGAGATACTGACACAGCTAAAGAGAAAGACAAAACCGGGAAATAGCAAATGGTCAAGCAGCAGTATAGTGAGTTTGCTGAGAAATGAACGATATTGTGGAGATGTACTTTCCAGAAAAACATTTACACCAAATTATCTTGACCATAAGGCAAAGAAAAATCGTCATGATCGTAACCAGTATAGACAATCAGACCATCATGAAGCTATTGTTGACAGGGATATTTATAATGCAGCACAGAAGATGCTGACTGCAGCCAGATATGCTAAGAAGGGATTTCCGTTTCCAAATTTAAAAGTAGTGGATGAAGGAGTGTTAAAAGGATTTGTTTCTGTCAACCGGTCATGGACAGGATTTACTGGGGAAGATTATGAAAAAGCAAGTCAGAGTGTCTATTCTGATCAGACAGATATAAATGATACTGAAAAAGAAGAAAGAAAAGACAGTGGCTTCGATTTATCAGGATATGAGATTGTCCGGGCACAGTTCTTTTCTACCAGATTGAATCCGGCAATGACAATTTCAGAAGGAAAGGTTACGTTTAATACTGCCTGTCTGAAAAAATTTGAAAATGTGGAATATGTTGAAATACTATTCAATTCCGTTGAAAAGTGTATTGCTGTAAGACCATGTGATAAAGATGATATAAACGCAGTAAAATGGGGAACGATACGAAACGGAAAATGGGCGGTTTTGCCGAAAAGCTGCAAGGGTTTTTCAGAACCATTATTCGACTTGATGGACTGGAATGATGAATGTAAATATCGCTTTAGAGGGCAGTATTCAAAGGAAAATAATGAGCAAATCTTATTATTCGAGTTAGAAGAACCAGAAGTAATTAAACATGAAATAATACAGGAAGATTTACCAGATGTTAATACATCTGAAGGTGTAAAAGATACAGAGAATAAAGAAGAAAATAAAACAAAGAAGATTGTCAGAACACTTTTTCCGAAGCAGTGGAAGAATCATTTTGGATGTCGGACAGAGGAAGTTGTTCTTTTACATAGAGTTAAGTATTGCGGGAATTGGGATGTGCTGCGTCCAGCTAAAACAGTAGAAGGTATGGAAGTTATATCGGAAAATCTTTTAAAAAAGCTGGATAATGAAGCACAGAACATGATAGAGAAAATGAGGTGTGCAGTATGAGTGAAATGATGATGTGTCAGGCTAATGATAATACGGAAAATGTAGATCAAAAGGCACTGGAACTGGCACAGGACTTTAGTTATGATGGCTACCAGGTTGTAAGAAGGGAGCTTTTTGCCCATTTACGAGAACCGGCGGTTGTGATACGGAGGGACAGTGTGACATTTAATACTGCTTGTATTGCTGGGTTAGAAGATGCGGTTTATATTCAAATTTTGGTGAATCAGGATAATAAAAGAATGGTAGTGCGTAAATGCGAAGAAAATGATAAGGATGCTTTGCGTTGGTGCATTGAGAAACCAGATAAAAGAAAAAGTAGAAAAATGTCAAATAAATTATTCTCAGCTATGATGTATGACATGATGGGATGGGACACGGATTGCCGATACAAGATTTTGGGACACAAGATAACGCATGAAGATGAGACTATGTATATCTTTGATTTATTGGAAACAGAGATTTTCATGGATACTAAGAGAAAGAAAAAGGTAAAAACAGTATCTTCAGAAAAGGAAACGACAGTTTCTACATCAACGGATCAGACACCAGAGCAGCGACAGGATGAAATTGCAGCGAAAGTGGCTAGAAAGCTGAACAGAATACCATTTTATCCAAAAGGATGGAAGGATTCTTTTGGTTTGCCAGTGGAGGAGCATAAAAAAGCATTGGAAACTAATTTAACAGACGGCTATATAGAATTTTCATCGACAAGGTGATAGAAGAATAGCACTCATTTTGAAAGGAGGAGTGCAGATGTCGAAAATCACAGCAAACATCACAGGGGTATCTCTGTGCCAAAAAACAGGAACAATAAGAATTTTTCGATCAACAATAAAAGAATTAAGTGATCCGAAGTATATTCGCTTCTTATTTAATCCGGAAAAGAGGACACTGGCAGTCCAGGCAGCGAAAAGAAAGGAAGCGGAGTGTTTTCGTGTGCCAGAATATAATCCAAAGGACTGGGATTTTAAAATATGTAGTATTCAGATGCAAAGAATGATCTGGAAAGTGTGTGACTGGAGTGAAAATGCCACATATCGAATAGCAGGAACACATTATCCAGAATATAATCTGGTGGAATTTGACTTAAAACAGGCTGTTGTCGTGCAAGTTGGGGAAAGTGAATAGAAGAAAGAACGAAGATTATAGGACTTCTGAGAAATCAGAGGTTCTTTTTTTATCCTTGTTTTGAGGGTGATTTAATAATCTTGTGCTTTATGAGTTAACTTTGAAAAAAAGTTGTTCCTATATTGACATTAGCAGGAACCAGACCACCGACACTTGATGAGTGGGAGAAGTATGAACCACACCACAGAGCCAGAATGTCATTCAGACCGGGACTGACCGGACTGTGGCAGGTGAGTGGAAGGAGCAATATCACGGACTTTGAGGAAGTGGTGAAGCTGGATACCCAGTATATTGGGGAGTGGAGTGTAAAGGGGGATGTGAAGATAATATTCAAGACGTTTGTAGGAGTTTTGAAAAACGATGGAGCAGTGTAGTTTCTACAAGGAGAAATATTAACATATGAAAGTTGTATTAATGGCCGGAGGCAGAGGAACAAGGATTTCTGAATTATTCCCTGATGTTCCAAAACCACTAATTCCAATACAAAATATGCCTGTCTTAGAGCGAGAAATTATTTCGCTCAGAGAACAGGGGTTCACAGAGATAATCCTGACAGTAGGGTATATGGCTGATAAAATAAAGGACTATTTTGGAGATGGATCAAGACTTGGAGTGAAAATCAATTATTTTGTGGAAGACAAGCCTTTAGGGAATGCAGGTGCTTTGTTTTTTCTGGATTTAAAAGAAGATTTTCTGCTTTTAAACGCGGATGCTGTATTTGATGTGGATTTTAACAGAATGGTGAAATATCACAGACGAAAAGGTGCATTGGTTACATTGTTTACACATCCAAATTCTCATCCATGAGAGAGATAAGACTTACATATGAAGCCGATCTTCCGGCTCGTTCAGGGTTGGGAACCAGCTCATCTTTTGCAGTAGGAATGCTTAATGCGTTTTATGCTCTTAAAGGCAAATATGCAGATAAAAAGAAACTGGCAGATGAGGCAATTTATCTTGAACGTGTTTTGTGTAATGAATCAGGAGGATGGCAGGATCAGATAGCAGCTTCCTTCGGAGGCTTTAACAGAATTAATTTCAATTCAGATGGATATGAGGTGCTTCCTGTAATAATATCTCCGGAAAGAAAAAAAATGTTAAATGATAACTTATTGATGTTCTTTACAGGGTTCACACGTTTTTCTTCGGATGTGCAGAAAGCAAATAAAGCAAGCAGTTCAGAAGACAAAAGTGTAAGACTTAAAAAAATGTATAGTCTGGTAGATGAAGCAGAGGCAGTTCTTACGGACAAGAATAGAAATTTAGATGAGTTCGGTCATCTTCTTGACACTACATGGAAATTGAAGAAAGGAACAGGTGGAGCTGTAAGTACAGGAAGTATAGATGAGTTATATGAAAGAGGTATGAAAGCCGGTGCACTTGGAGGAAAGCTCCTTGGAGCTGGTGGAGGAGGCTTCTTAGTATTTTATGTTCAGCCGGAAAAACATGAGGCTGTGAAAGAAGCAATGAAAGACCTTATGTATATTCCTTTTAAATTTGAAGATGGTGGCACAAGGGTGATTCATTATAGTCCGGAAGAATATGAAGAAATTTAGTAAATGTAAAAGGTGAAGTAAAGTGTTGGAAGAGAATATTCAGAAACAGATTAATGTATTAATTGAAAGATATCCGCAAATAGATAATTGTAAAAAAGAAATCGAAGAAGCCTATTTAGTTCTTGAAGAGAGTTATGCAAATGGAAACAAGCTTTTAGTTGCAGGAAATGGTGGCTCGGCAGCAGATTCTGAACACATAGTTGGTGAGCTGATGAAGGGATTTGAAAATC
>ERZ791868.268-NODE-268-length-52343-cov-3.687156_pt1 | contig 52343 bp, 46 predicted proteins | sample MGYA00510281_ERZ791868 | MGnify/ENA primary metagenome ERZ791868 (study PRJEB30046, sample SAMN00792046) | human gut metagenome | study: EMG produced TPA metagenomics assembly of the A metagenome-wide association study of gut microbiota in type 2... | reverse complement strand
AATGTTCTTTAACAATTTGGTGAAACAAAGCGTTTCAATCAAGAAGAAGTTTCGGATTTCATGAGAGTCTGAAATGGATTGATTGGAAACGGGTTGTGATTGCATTCAAACTCAAAGAAAAGAGTTCTTGAGAACCTTAAGAATTGAGAAACAGCGTACAACGTTATAGAGTTGCTTGTGACTCTGCCGGGCAATAGGCGGTAGGGTTATAGGATCAAGTGACTAAGTGTATGTGGTGGATGCCTTGGCGATTACAGGCGAAGAAGGACGTGGCAGTCTGCGAAAAGCCGTGGGGAGCTGACAACGAGCGTTGAACCATGGATATCCGAATGAGGGAACTCACCTGCAAAGGTATCTTTAAGTGAATCCATAGCTTAAAGAGGCGAACGGAGTGAACTGAAACATCTAAGTAGCTCCAGGAAAAGAAATCAACCGAGATTGCGCTAGTAGCGGCGAGCGAATGCGCAGCAGCCTAATGCTTGATAACACTGACAACAGTAGAACGATCTGGAAAGTTCGGCCACAGACGGTGATAGCCCGGTATATGAAATTGTTGGTGTGGTACTAAGAGCATGAGAAGTAGAGCGGGACACGTGACATCCTGCTCGAAGATGGGGGGACCATCCTCCAAGGCTAAATACTCGTAATCGACCGATAGTGAACCAGTACCGTGAGGGAAAGGCGAAAAGAACCCCGGGAGGGGAGTGAAATAGAATCTGAAACCGCATACATACAAACAGTAGGAGCCCGCGAGGGTGACTGCGTACCTTTTGCATAATGGGTCAGCGACTTACGTTCAGTAGCGAGCTTAACCGAGTAGGGGAGGCGTAGCGAAAGCGAGTTCGAATAGAGCGAGTAGTTGCTGGGCGTAGACCCGAAACCGGATGATCTATCCATGACCAGGTTGAAGTTGTGGTAACACACAATGGAGGACCGAACCGACTAGTGTTGCAAAATTAGCGGATGAGTTGTGGATAGGGGTGAAAGGCTAAACAAATCCGGAGATAGCTGGTTCTCCCCGAAAACTATTGAGGTAGTGCCTCGCGTATCACTCCAGGGGGTAGAGCACTGTTATGGCTAGGGGGACATGGCGTCTTACCAAACCATGGCAAACTCCGAATACTTGGAAGTGTGAGCGCGGGAGACAGAGCACCGGGTGCTAACGTCCGGACTCAAAAGGGAAACAACCCAGACCGCCGGCTAAGGTCCCTAATATTTGCTAAGTGGAAAACGAAGTGGAAAGGCTAAGACAGTCAGGAAGTTGGCTTAGAAGCAGCCATCCTTTAAAGAAAGCGTAATAGCTCACTGATCGAGTCTTTCTGCGCGGAAGATGTAACGGGGCTAAGCAAGTAACCGAAGCCGCGGATTCATACGTAAGTATGAGTGGTAGGGGAGCGTTCTGTAAGCCTGCGAAGGTGTGTTGAGAAGCATGCTGGAGGTATCAGAAGTGCGAATGCTGACATGAGTAACGTTAAAGCGGGTGAAAAGCCCGCTCGCCGTAAGCCCAAGGTTTCCTGCTCTACGTTCATCGGAGCAGGGTGAGTCGGCCCCTAAGGCCAGGCTGAGAAGCGTAGTCGATGGGAACAAGGTTAATATTCCTAGACCATTGTCAAGTATGCGATGGGGGGACGGAGTGTGAAAGATGATCCGGGTGTTGGATATCCCGGTTTGTGAGAGTAGAAGGAAGGCAGGCAAATCCGCCTTCGGATCTTCGAGTCAAAACATCGATTCTCCACGTGAGAAGAAGTCATCGGAAGTGCTTCCAAGAAAAGCCTCTAAGTGGTAGCTTGACAAGACCGTACCGCAAACCGACACTGGTGGGCGAGTTGAATATACTAAGGCGCTTGAGAGAACTCGGGAGAAGGAACTCGGCAAATTGACACCGTAACTTCGGGATAAGGTGTGCCTTTGTAGCGTGAAGAGAGAAACACTCGGAGCGTGAAGAGGCCTCAGAGAATCGGTGGCTGCAACTGTTTATTAAAAACACAGCACTCTGCAAAGACGAAAGTCGACGTATAGGGTGTGATGCCTGCCCGGTGCTGGAAGATTAAGTGATGGGGTGAGAGCTCCTGATCGAAGTCCCAGTAAACGGCGGCCGTAACTATAACGGTCCTAAGGTAGCGAAATTCCTTGTCGGGTAAGTTCCGACCTGCACGAATGGCATAATGATGGCCACACTGTCTCCTCCCGAGACTCAGTGAAGTTGAAATGTTTGTGATGATGCAATCTCCCCGCGGCTAGACGGAAAGACCCCATGAACCTTTACTGTAGCTTTACATTGGACTGTGAACCGATTTGTGTAGGATAGGTGGGAGGCAGTGAAACTCGGACGCCAGTTTGAGCGGAGCCATCCTTGAAATACCACCCTGATTTGTTTGCGGTTCTAACCTCGGCCCATGATCTGGGCTAGGGACCGTGTATGGTAGGCAGTTTGACTGGGGCGGTCTCCTCCTAAAGGGTAACGGAGGAGTGCGAAGGTACGCTAGGTACGGTCGGAAATCGTGCTGATAGTGCAATGGCATAAGCGTGCTTGACTGCGAGACCAACAAGTCGAGCAGATGCGAAAGCAGGTCATAGTGATCCGGTGGCTCTGTATGGAAGGGCCATCGCTCAACGGATAAAAGGTACTCTGGGGATAACAGGCTGATACCGCCCAAGAGTTCATATCGACGGCGGTGTTTGGCACCTCGATGTCGGCTCATCTCATCCTGGGGCTGTAGCCGGTCCCAAGGGTATGGCTGTTCGCCATTTAAAGAGGTACGTGAGCTGGGTTTAAAACGTCGTGAGACAGTTTGGTCCCTATCTGCCGTGGGCGCTGGAAGATTGACGGGGGCTGCTCCTAGTACGAGAGGACCGGAGTGGACGGACCGCTGGTGTACCGGTTGTGATGCCAATCGCATTGCCGGGTAGCTATGTCCGGAAGGGATAACCGCTGAAAGCATCTAAGCGGGAAACCTGCCTGAAGATAAGTCTTCCCGGAGGCTAGACCTCCTTGAAGAGTCGTTCGAGACCAGGACGTTGATAGGTCAGGTGTGGAAGCGTTGTGAGACGTTAAGCTAACTGATACTAATTGCTCGTAAGGCTTGATCCTATAACCGTACAGCTTGTTGCTCAAATGAAAAGCTCAAGTCTGCAAAACACAAACCGTGACGCTTTGTGACACCGAAAAGAATTCGTCAACTGTTGCTTCGAGCAACAGAAGACAGCAAGCTTAGCCGGGCGACCATAGCGGGGTGGTCCCACTCCTTCCCATTCCGAACAGGACAGTGAAACGCCTTAGCGCCGATGATAGTTGGTTGTATTTCCAGTGAAAGTAGGACATCGCCCGGCTCCCCATTCAAAAAAGCCTCGAATCGTTTGATTCCGAGGCTTTTTTTTAAACTCCGTTAGTTAATCTCTGTCTTTCCGTCTGCGAGGACGCCTTCTGCGGTCATCATCATCATCGTCGTCGTCCCAATCATCGTCATCATCCCAGTCGTCATCGTCATCCCTCGCATACAACGGTGCAGAAATACCAGCCGCGGATAGAAACAATAATGCCATTAAAAGATTACGTCTTGAGGTCATAGTAGCTAATCTCCTGTCAAGCGTTGATCTTATTTTGAGTATCTCAAAATTTTTTCTGTTGTCAGAATCGAATTAACGATCTGTAACCTCTATGACAAAGTACACGGATTGAGCGGTTTCCTATTCATATTTGAGGCGATCCAATTTGATTTGATAAATTAAGGGGCGTTGATCACTTCGGCAATGGCCGACATTATCAACACCCCCTTTTGTTTTTACCTTTCTCAGTCTCTGCGAAGAAAGCCTGCAATAGAAACTCTTTTCTTTAAAGTCGTTCGATGCTCTTCAATTGCGCAAACAATTGATTAGCACCTCTCACCATTGCCGTCCATGCACTGAAATACTCAAAGGATTCTTCTTTGGCTTTTGTCCATTTCTCAAAGGCTTCGACCAAAAGACTGCGGGCTTTTTGCCCTGCTCTGTCCTGTAAACCCAGAGCTGATGCACTATAAGCCATCGCCACAATATGTTTTAACGTTTGTACTTTTACTTGAGAATTAGCTTCGACAGCACGCTTTTGAATAACGATGTTCATTTCGCTTAATTTATCCAAGAGCTCTTGCCAAATAGGTTCATTCACAAATGCTTCGCTGATGCTGTCCGTGGACTGCTTTTCTTTAACCACGTTTAGTTTTTCACGAATGGTTGTACTGAATTCGTTCCATTCAGCCATCAAATCCAGTGCGTCAGGGCCTTCAATAACGGATTGAATCAAACCGTTTGTGAAAATCTCAGTGTCTCGCATGAGCGCTTGAGGATCGATTCCTTGCATCGTGTCGTCCGTGGTGTGCCAATAAGGACCGTATACACCGGATAAACCGGCCACTTTCATGCTGACGATGCCACTAGGCGGAACTTCAGAAATATTGGAAAAGACTGAAGGGATGCCCATGCTCATAAACGATTGATCACAGGACCGATTAAAGCGGGTGAAGGCTTCAGTAAAACTTATGCCTTCATGCGCTTTTCTAGCTAGTGCGGCTGTGGAGGCCATGACAGGTGTCTTTCCTAAAATCGTTGAACCCACCGCGCCCAGACAATCACAGTTGAGATTTAGAAAAACTTTCTCATTGAGCCAATTGAAATACTTATCGTGCCAAGCCGTGCTGCCGGCATAGCGCCCATGACTGTGCCCGGACCAAATGACATAACAGACATCATGTTTGCGGTTTTTGAGCGTGAGAATTTCCTTGGCACTAGCCACCATTGCGGCGATTCCCGAAGCATTATCCAATGCACCGTCTCCCCAACTGTCAATGTGACCGGTGACGATCGCCGTAAACGCTTCGGAATTTTGCTCATTATGACGGACATGAGCCATCAAAACGGGCGATGTCGTCCAACGGCTATTGATTGCCAATTCAAGAGTTATCCTCATTCCATCTTTTAATGTCAACGCGTCTGAATGCTTTATAGAAGCGTTGGGCATCGTGACATAACGACTTTCGCAGCCCGGTGTCGGACTGCCCCAGACGTCACTGACAATCATGCGATGGATGCGATCCCCAGTATCAAAAAGCACCGCTTTTAATCCCAGCGCTTGGGCTTTTCTCAAATCATTCAAATTGGCCAAACCGTTAAGAAGAACAATCTCGTCAGAATTGCCCTTCTTTTCATAGCTTTGCCAATCCGAGGCAGAAAGAATACGCAAATGCCCTTGAACAGAAACCGTTCCTTGTCGGGGATTGTTTCCATCAAGAGGTAATGTCATAGCGTTGCCCAGAGCCTTAATGCGTTGACCATCCGCCGTCATGCGAACGTTGTCGACCGTCGAAACAAAAAGCGGAACGCGTTCTATGTTCACTTCTGCTCCGACATTTTTAAAGGCCTCAGCAATGACAATAAAGGCGTTTTCTTCCGATGGATTTGATAATCTCTCACCGGTATTAGCGATGTCTTGCAGTGTTTGCATTAAAAGCGTTTGGTCAAGCATTTAAAGACTCCTTATTTAAGGATTACTTATCAAGCGGCAAGCGACGAAATTCTTCGGTGAATGCCACAAAGTAATCGACAACCGCTTGCATCATGTCCTTGCCCCATTCGGCATTGGCTTTTTGACTGTCAATGCCGCCGAAGCCGCCCATGGGAATGCCTTTTTTGATGTCACGGACAAGCTTGATATGAGCGTCACCAAACTTCACAGAGCTTAAGTGTGTGAAGTGCAGCTTGTCGCTTAAATCATTGACGGTCGTTTCCGGGCAAGAGGCAATATCAATGAGTTCGGGTTTGATATGCATGATGGCCGATACTTCCTGAGCATCGCCGTGACCGGTGGTCCAGATTTTGTTTAATTCCGGAGCGATGCCCCACCAATCAAGCAATGTGATCAACGCGCCCGTTTCTCTGGCTAATTCAAGACCGGCCTTTTCAATAGCCGGGTCGTTGCCGCCGTGGCCATTGACGACGATAAAACGCCTGGCGCCGTGTTTGGCTAAGTTTTGGAAAACGCCTCGCATGATATCGATCATGGTTTCAAGTCCCATGTCAATGGTGCCCGCAAACGAGGTGTGGTGTGTGGCAACCCCAAAAGGAATCACAGGCGTCACCAAAATGTCGGTGCGCTTTTCCATTTCGGCGGTGATCCATTGCGGAATCAGCCAGTCGGTGCCGAGCGGGCCAATGGGGCCGTGTTGTTCTGTACTGCCAACAGGAATAACAACAACGGTGTTGGGATCCGCGAGTTTTTCCTGGGCTTGACGCCAATTCAAATGAGCTAATTGCATACTGTGCCTCATAACAAAAAGCCCGATGCGACGATCGGGCTTTTATCAAAATTAACCTTTAACGTGTTCCAAGTCAGCGAAGTGACGATCAAGCGTTTCTTGAGAAACAGGCTTGGTCACAAGGCTTACCAAGATGATCACGATCATGGCAAAGAGCCAGGCAACGATCAAGGGGTTAAAACCAAAGGACCAGCTCGTAAACTTCAACGTAATGAGCACGTAGAGGATTTCAGCCGAGATAACACCGACATAAACACCGGCGGTCGTCGTACGCTTCCAGTACATGCCGAGCAAAATCGGAGCCGCCCAAATACCCAAACCGCCGAAAGCAAACAAAACGATTTGGAAAATGGAACCCGGTTTCATCACACCGATGCCGATGGCGATGATACCCAGAACAACGGTGATGACCTTAGACAGCTTCCAGGTTTCTTCGTCTGTTGCATTGCGGTTGAGAATCTTTTGATAGATATCACGCGAAGCGGCAGAAGTGGCCGTGAGCAACAAGGACGAAATCGTGGACATACCGGCAGAGAAAATACCGGCCACCATCAACGAAGAAATGAGCGGAGGCAAACCGCCTTGCAAAATCAAAGGTACAACGAAGTCAGAGTTCTTGCCTTCCAAGCCGGGGAAGGAGATGATACCGGTGACGCCGCACCATTCAATGAAGGAAGCCGAGAACCACATGCCCAAGGTACCTAAAATGACGGCCTTAAACATCGTCTTGTGGTCCTTCATCGTGAAGAACTTCGTAAAGAGGTGAGGTTGACCGATGGCAAAGAAGGACCACATCACAATCATGGAAACGTAGTTTTGCCACGGATAGGCATTGTTGTGCCCCGGGAAACTCACATAATTGGTGTCCATAGCGGCCAACTTTTCATTGATCACTTCAAGGCCGCCGCCCAACTTAAGGGAAACGAAAAAGGTCACCACAGCGGTGACAACCATCAAAATACCTTGGATCAAGTCCGTGAGCATCACAGAGCGGATGCCGCCGGCCATGCAGTACAGGATAACGGTAATACCCATCACCACGATACCGACCCATTCATCGCAGCCCGTGTAGGTGGAGAAAATCACACCGCCGCCAATGGTCTGGGCGCCCATCATGGAGACAAGGAAAATCAACATGAGCACTGCCAATAAGCCGCGGATACCGGTCGAGTCAAAGCGGTCGGCCAAGTAATCGGCCATCGTCAGCATCTTGTAGCGATGACCCAATGTGATTAAGCGCCGGCCGACAAGCAAAGCCGGAATCAACATGGAAAAGGCAATGCCCGGAACCGACACGGACATACCGGCATAACCCACGTGGTAAATGGAGCCCGGCACACCCATGAAGGTCGACATAGAGTACTGAGTAGAAAAATAGGCGACACCCGTGAGGATGGCGCCTGCTTTACCAGACATCGTAAAGAAGTCGGCAAGGTTTTTATTTTGTCTGGAACCATACCAGCCTAAACCAGTCAAAACGACACAGTATGTAACGATCACGCACAAAAACGGGATCGTCATGCTGGCTGTATCAATAGAAAAATGCATGATGATTATTCCTCTTCATCGAATTCGTGATATTCGGGACGCTTCAGACATGAAGAGGCCCAAAGGGCAATACACACAATGGTCAGAAGACCGTATACCAACCAGCCCCAGATGAAGACGGGAACGCCGAAAAAGCCGGGATTGTATTCGGTATCGTAGAAACATGGCAGTGGCAACATGATAAATCCCCAAAGGGCCATGAAAAACCAGAACCATTTTTTCTCAAATTTGTTAGTAAAAGGATGCATAAAAACACTCCTTTAGAAAAATAACGATCTCAGTCTACTTGAGAATCTTTCAAGAAAGATTGTTTTGTCTAGGTATTAACCTCTATCAAATTCTGTATAGATCAAATGTTGAGAATTTTTTTTCATAAAAAACGCGTCCGAATTTTTGCAATCGGACGCGTTGGTTAAGGTGGTGATGGAAGTTATTCGTTTACAATCGCTTTAACTTCAACACCATAGCTGTCATGAGTTGTGGTCTTGATATTCAAGAGCACGGACCAACGACGCAGCGTACCGATGATCACAAAGAGCATCAGCAGCATCACGATGACCGACAGCGAAGCCAGCAGGTACTGACCGGCGGGGATGTATTGGTTAATCACCAGCCAGCAGCCTGCCCAGATCGTGATGATGGTCATCAAAATACCGGGAACACCTGTGATCGGGGCGTACTTGGTCTTGTTCAAACGAAGAATAACCGTTGTGCCGATTAAAAGCGTCACCGAGGCGAGCAATTGGTTGCAAATACCAAAGAGCGGCCAGATGGAGCTGATATCGCCCGAGTAAACGAGGTAGCCCCAAGAACCCGTAAAGATCACCGAGGTGATGATAATGCCGGGCCACCATTGTTTGTCGGAGAACTTCGGCCAAACCTTGCCCATCATTTCCTGCAGGAAGAAACGACCGACACGGGTGCCGGCGTCCACAGCCGTCAGGATGAACACCGCTTCAAACATAATGGCGAAGTGGTACCAATAGGCCATCAGATTTTCCATGAAGGGAATCTGAGAGAAGATGTGAGCCATGCCGACAGCCAAAGAAACGGAGCCGCCCGGGCGAGCCATCAGGCTTTCTTGGACTTGAGCTTCCAAGTGCGGCAGCTCTTGCACAGCCATGCCAAGCGCGGCAAATTTATCAGCAGGCGCGTTAATGGCGAAGTAGTCGGCAGGGACCAACACGCAAGCGGCAACCAAAGCCATTACAGCCACAAAGCCTTCCATCAACATGGCGCCGTAACCGACAAAGAGCACGTCACGTTCGTTGGAGATCATCTTCGGCGTGGTACCGGTACCGATCGTAGCGTGGAAACCGGACAAAGCGCCGCAGGCAATCGTGATGAAGATGAAAGGAATAACCGGACCGCCGACGATCGGGCCACCGCCTTTGACGAATTCCGTGAAAGCGGGCATTTGGAAATGCGGCATCACGAAAACGATACCGATTGCCAAAGCAGCGATGGTACCGATCTTCAAGAACGTGGATAGATAGTCACGCGGCAAGAGCAAGAGCCAAACCGGAAGCACAGAAGCCAAGAAACCGTAAATCGGGATCAAAAGGCTCATAGCCGGTTTGTCAATGTCAAGCCAACCGAAATATTCGGGATGAGAGGCAACCCACGGACCGGACAGAATGCACAAAAAGAGCAAAACTACACCGATTAACGTTGCGCCCTTAACATCACCCTTACGCCAAACTTGCATGTAAAGGCCCATGATGATGGCGATAGGAATGGTTGCAGCGACTGTATAGGTAGACCAAAGCGAATTGTGCATGGCGTTGACCACGGCGATGGAAAGACCGGCCAAGGTCAAAATCAAAATGGCGAGCACGGCCCAAGCGGCCACCAGTCCAGTGGTTTTGTCAATTTCAGTGGTTGCGATGTGAGCTAAGGAGCGGCCACGGTGGCGGACCGAGCAAAAGAGCACAACCATATCGTGGACGCCACCGGCGAGCACGCAGCCGATCAAAATCCACAATAGTCCCGGCATGTAACCGAATTGCGCGGCAAGCACCGGTCCGAGAAGAGGACCGGCCGCGGCAATGGCGGCAAAGTGGTGCCCAAAGAGCACATACTTGTTTGTGGGGACATAGTCTTGTCCGTCAGAATAACGCATAGCGGGCGTTTGACGGGCTTCATTGACATTGAGAACTTTCTGAGCGATAAACAAACCGTAGAAACGGTAAGCGATCGCAAAAACGCAGAGAGCGGCGAAAACAATTGTTACAGCGTTCACGCCGGTTGACGTATCCATAGGAGCCTCCGTAAAAATGAGTCCGATCTTAGTCTATCAAGATTGAAGGCTCACACAAACTTTTTCTGTGTTGATTAAAAAGGAAAAATAACAATCTTTGCTTAAAGTCATAAACCTTTGTGACTAAAACAAAAGGCTCTCGGGATGGTCCCTAGAGCCTTCGGATTAGCCTGTAATTATTTAGGCTGTTTTTGTCTCTTCAGCAGAATCGGACTCAACGTTGATTGTTTCACCACTGCCCGGATCTTGATTCTTCGGTCGCTTCAGATAGAGCATGATCACCAAAAGAATCATGACAAAGCCGTGCGCCATCACCACAATGGAGTTGCTCCAGTAGGTGGCCATCAGACCGCCTAAAATTGGGCCGGCGACCGAGCCAATTTGCTGGGCAGCATAACTTAAACCATAAATTCGTCCGCGCTCACTCGGCAGGGTATTTTCGGCAAAAAGCGCGTTAATAGCTGGGAAGATACCCGCAAAGAAAATACCACCGACAAAACGCCAAATGACAAAGGGAGTGATTTCACCGGGGATTGCCTGTACGACACCGAAAATGCCGCCGCCCAACAGCGCCACATAAAGCGCCCAACGGTAACCGATATTGGTGCCCAATCGTCCCCACATCGGGGCGGCGAAAACGCCCGAGATGCCGACTACGGAGAAGACGATGCCAGAAACCATCACGATGTTGTCCATCGAGCCTTGTAATTCAGCAATGTAAAGGGGCAAAACCGGCTGAACCAACATGACGGCAAGCTGAACGACCGCCGCGGCAAAAAGCATGCGCTGAATGACCGGAACCTTGAGAAGCTTCATGGAGCCGCCGCTCTTTTTCTTTTCCACCGTCTTGACCACTTTCTTTTGCTCGCCGCCCTTAATGAAGACGATCAAACCCAAAGCGATCAGACCCAAAGCGGCGCCGGCAAAATAAAACGATGCGCGCATACCGAACACTTCAGCCAGAACGCCCCCGATCAACGGCCCAAAGACGCCGCCCGCGGTCGAGCCGCCTTGCATGAGTCCCAAGCACCACCCCATTTTTTCTCTCGGGGCCGTCGATGTCATGATGGCTAAGCAAGCTGGCCACAGTCCCGCAGAAAAGCCCTGGAAGCTTCGCATGGCAAAAAGCTCCCACGGGGTTTGCACAAAACCGCCCCAAACGTACGAGATGGCTAAACAGGCGGCCGCACGTACGGCCATCGCTTTGTGGCTTTTCTTATCGGAAAGCGCCCCCCAGATTGGGGCCATGATGGCACTGATCAAAAACGAAATAGAAAAAATCAGACCCGACCAAATATTGACGTCGCTTTGCGCGACGCCCAATTCGTCAATCAAGTACATCGGCAGGAAAGGCACGAGCATCGTGTAGCTCGCCGACATAAAAACAGAAGTGATGGTCAAAAACCAGACCAGTGCTTTCCAATAGGGCATTTGATTCCCCAATCCAAAATCTAAAAGCGCATACAAAATAAATTCTCAGCATTTATCTTATGCTGAAAAAAATCAAAAAGTACGGCCTTGAATCAAAGTTAAAGCCCTTTTTAATCCAGCGTTTTCCCTAATTCCAAACAAAAACTCCGACGCTAGGGTCGGAGTTGAAAGGCTTGAAAAACCGCAATTAGGCTTGCGTAGTCTCTTGTTGAGAAGTTGCGCCATGGGCCCGAATAAATTCGGCGATATCGGCCACTTCATCAGGACAAATTTCATGGACCATAGGGTAGTCGAAAAATTCAACCGAAGCGCCTGCCTTATTGAGCACTTCCAGTCCCTTTTTTGCTTGGACAAGAGAGATGACCGGATCTAAAGTGCCGTGAGCCATGAAAACGGGCGTCTGTTTGGCCACATCGCTTAATTCATCGAAACGGGGATGTTTAGGAACATAACCCGATAAAGCAATGACACCGGCCAAGGGTGTAATTTGCGACAAACCCACCAGAATGGCCATCGCAGCCCCTTGTGAAAAGCCGCCTAACCAAATCGGCGAGTCGGGATACTTTTGACGTTCTTCTTCAATTAGGGCGGTAATTGTTTCGGCCGCTTGATTCATGCCATCGATGTCTTCTTTTGTCTCTTCTTCGAATGTCTCATCGAAAAGGTCGTACCAGCCGTTCATTTTCATGTTGTAGGCCGTAATATCGCGCAAAGGGGCAGAGGGCAGAACCATCCGAACGTTATTGAGTTCGCCGAATTGAGAAAGTTCCTTTTGAAAAGATTCAAAATCAGAGCCGTCCACACCCAAGCCGTGCAGCCAAATCAAAGTGATCGGCTTTTGAGTTTGGTCGAGCGGTTCCTGAAAAATGGTATCCATGCTTAAGGTCAAACAATTAGTGATGGGCCGCTATTGTATGAGAAATTCAAAAAAACTTCACAAAAATAGCCTGTTTGAAGTGTAAATTTAAATTCTGAAAAAGGGGAAAAAATTTAAAGGGAGCTAATGGATTATGCTTAAAGTTCTTTTTGTCTGCGCGGGCAACATTTGCCGATCCCCCACGGCGGAGGCTGTCTTTAGAAAGTTGGTGGATCGGGCGGGCCTGACTGAAGAATTTGAAATCGACTCGGCTGGTACTGAAAGTTTTCATGTGGGCGAAGGCGCCGATCGCAGAGCTATTGAATGCGCCACGGCCAGAGGCTATGACTTGTCCAAACACATTGCCCGTCAAATTTCTGCTTCTGACTTTGAGCGCTATGACCGGATATTGGCCATGGACTGGAACAATATCAATGAACTTAAACGAATGGCGCCTGCGGCCTACAGTCAAAAACCCGAACTTTTGATGCGCTACAGCACAAGCTATGACGTCTCCATTGTGCCTGATCCTTACTACGGGAATTCAGACGGATTTAAAAAAGTACTCCTTTATTGTGAGGATGCCTGTCACGGACTTTTGTCCACATTGGTTAATCAAAACGGACTTCACGCGAAAACCTTGTAATCAATACAATCTTTAGTCTGTAATGATTACAGACATTTTTCGCTTTGAAACAGTTTTTGAATTGACTCATTTATCCTTTTATTAACAATAGGATAAGTGAGTTTTTTATGCTGATTTTTGAGAATTTTCTCATAATTTATCTTGCGTTTAAAAAGTGAAGTCAGTAATATCTACTTTCGTTTGAAAAAGCAGGGGTTATCCCTAGCTTAAAGAGGTCTGTTTTCAGACTTGTCTATATATAGATAGGCGTTGATTCGTTAAGGAGCTCAAATTGAGAAAACCTGTTTACTTGGACTACGGTGCCACGACTCCGGTTGACCCCCGTGTTGTAGAAAAGATGATTCCCTGGCTCTACGAGCGTTTCGGCAATGCGGCCAGCAATTCTCATCCGTACGGACTGGAAGCCCGCGAGGCTGTCGAAGAAGCCCGTTCTCAGGTCGCTCAGATGATCAACGCCGATCCGCGAGAAATTGTTTGGACATCCGGGGCTACCGAGTCGGACAACTTGGCGCTCAAAGGTATTGCTCACTTTTATAAAGACCGCGGCAAGCACCTCATCACGGTGAAGACCGAACACAAGGCCGTTTTGGACAGCATGCGTCATTTGGAAACGGAAGGCTTTGATGTGACCTACATGGACGTTTTGCCCAATGGTCTTTTGGATTTGGATGCACTGAAAGCGGCCATGCGTGATGACACCATTTTGGTTTCCGTCATGGCTGTCAACAATGAAATCGGTGTTATCCAAGATATCAATGCCATCGGTCAAATGTGCCGTGAACGTGGCATTTTCTTCCACGTTGATGCCACTCAGGCCATTGGTAAACTGCACTTTGATATGACCAAGGATCCGATTGATCTGATGAGTATGTCGGGTCACAAGGTCTATGGTCCTAAGGGAATCGGCGCGCTTTATGTCCGACGCAAACCTCGCGTTCGTCTTGAAGCACAAATTCACGGCGGCGGTCATGAACGCGGAATGCGTTCCGGTACCTTGGCCACGCACCAAATCGTGGGTATGGGTGAAGCTTATCGTTTGGCCCGCCTTGAAATGGATGAAGAAAACGCTCGCTTTAAGAAGTTGCGTGACAAGCTTTGGGCCGGTATTCAAGAAATTCCGGATGTATATTTGAATGGTGACTGGGAACATCGTGTCTCCACTAACCTCAATGTGAGTTTTGCCTTTATCGAAGGCGAAAGCCTCATGTTGGCACTCAAAGATGTGGCGGTGTCTTCGGGCTCGGCCTGCACGTCAGCCAGTCTTGAACCGTCTTTTGTTTTGCGTGCCTTGGGCCGTGATGATGAGCTCGCTCACAGCTCCATTCGCTTCACTTTGGGTCGCTTTACCACGGAAGAAGAAATCGACTTTGTGGTGGCGCAATTAAAGGAAAAAGTGGCCAAGCTTCGTGAAATGTCCCCGTTGTGGGAAATGCACCAAGAGGGTGTGGATCTTAACCAAGTGAAGTGGTCTGAACACTAAAAATCAGAAAGAGGATAGGACAGATGCAATACAGTGACAAAGTGATGGATCACTACGAGCATCCCCGCAATGTGGGCACGCTCGATAAGAACGAAAAGGATGTCGGCACCGGTATGGTGGGGGCTCCCGCCTGCGGCGATGTGATGCGCTTGCAGATCAAAGTCAATCCTGAAGGCATTATCGAAGACGCTAAATTTAAAACCTATGGCTGCGGTTCAGCCATCGCTTCGAGCTCTTTGGTGACCGAGTGGGTGAAGGGTAAGTCTCTTGATGAAGCCATGCAGTTATCCAACGAGCAGATTGCCGAAGAATTGGCTTTGCCGCCGGTAAAGATTCACTGCTCGATTTTGGCTGAAGATGCGATCAAGGCCGCGATTGCCGATTACCGTCAAAAACAAGGAAAGTAAGATGGCTGTGACATTGACAGAAAACGCCGCTCGCCACGTCAACGCTTATTTAACAAAGCGCGGCAAGGGCATCGGTTTGCGCCTTGGGGTGAAGACATCGGGCTGCTCCGGCATGGCCTATAAGCTCGAATTCGCAGACGCGATCGAAGAAGATGACCAAGTGTGGGAATCTTTCGGAGTGAAGGTTGTGGTCGATGCCAAGAGTTTGCCCTACATTGATGGCACCGAACTTGACTATACCCGCGAAGGCCTCAATGAAGGGTTCAAATTCCACAATCCCAACGAGAAAAGCCACTGCGGCTGCGGTGAGTCTTTTCAGGTGTGATTGAGCGGCTCATGAGTCAAAAAGATTATTTCTCCCTTTTAAATCAACCGCAGACTTTTGCGGTTGATTTGTCGTCTCTGGAGGCGGTGAAAAACGTTTTGCTTCAGCGCCTGCATCCTGATCGTTTTGTGACGGCCAGCGCGCTTGAAAAGCGCATCGCCCAACAGATGAGCGTACAGGTTAACGAAGCGTACCGCACACTTGCCGATGATCTTTTGCGCGCGCAGTATCTGTGTAAACTCAAGGGCTTTGATGTCAATGAGCATCGTCCGATGCCTGCTGATTTTCTGATGCTTCAGATGCAGTGGCACGAGGCGCTGGAAGCGTGTGAGCAAACGGGCGATGAGGGCGCGCGTCAAAGGCTTTTTGAAGAGGTCAAAGAACACCAGCATGTACTGATCGCTTCTCTGGCTAAGGCTTTTGATACCGATCATGACGACAAGGCCGCTTTTGAAGCGACGCGTGAGTTGATGTTTGTTAATAAACTCATCACACAAATTCAACACTAGGATTTTTTCATGGCTTTATTGCAAATTGCCGAGCCGGGCATGTCGGCTGATCCTCATCAGCATCGTTTGGCTGTCGGCATTGATTTGGGAACAACCAATTCGCTGGTGGCGACGGTGAAAAGCGCCGAGACAGTGGTGCTTGCCGATCACGAAGGCAGAAAGTTATTGCCGTCTGTTGTTAGGTATCTGACAGACGGTACAACCGTAGTCGGGCATGAAGCGCGTTTAGCGATCAGTGAAGATTCCCAAAATACCATTGCCAGCGTCAAGCGTTTTATGGGACGCTCGAGCGCAGAGATTAAGGAGGCTTCAAGCCTTCCGTATCGATTCGCCGAGTCTGACGGCATGTTGCGAGTTCAGACCGTGGCAGGCGAGAAAAGCCCGGTGGAAATTTCCGCTGAAATTTTAAAAGTCTTAAAAGATCGCGCCGAAGAGGCGTTGGCTGGTGAATTGGTCGGCGCGGTGATCACGGTTCCTGCTTATTTTGATGATGCCCAGCGTCAGGCCACAAAAGATGCGGCAAGGCTTGCCGGTCTGAACGTGCTGCGATTACTCAATGAACCGACCTCGGCGGCTTTGGCCTATGGGCTCGATGAAGGAGCCGAGGGTCTTTATGTCATCTATGACTTGGGCGGAGGCACCTTTGATGTATCCGTGCTTCGTTTGACAAAAGGTGTTTTTGAGGTCCTTGCCACGGGCGGCGATTCCGCTTTAGGCGGCGATGATTTTGATCACAGAATTTTCTGCTGGGTGCTGCAAGAAGCCGAAGTCACTGAAATTCTTTCCCCGGAAGACAAAAGCCTGATTATGGTGGCGGCCCGTGCAGCCAAGGAAGCTTTAAGCCTCAGTGATAAGGCGGCTATCAACGTCACGCTTTCATCTGGTAAAAAAATTGATCTCACGATCACGAGCGAGATATTTAAAGGCCTAACCTGCCGCTTGGTAAAAAAGACAATTGATACGCTTGATGCGGTAATGCGTGATGCCAAGCTTGACCGAAAAGACATCCAAGGGCTCGTTTTGGTGGGCGGCTCCACCCGTATGCCGGTGATTCGTGAAGCGGTTAAGGATTATTTGGGTTTTGAGCCGCTCGATAACATCAATCCGGATGAAGTGGTCGCGGTGGGCGCGGCTAAACAGGCGAACCTTTTAGCCGGTAATACGGCTGGAGACGATTGGCTCTTACTCGATGTCACGCCGCTGTCTTTGGGGTTGGAAACCATGGGTGGCTTGGTTGAAAAAATCATTCCGAGAAACACGCCCATTCCGGTTGCGATGGCTCAGGATTTCACCACCTTTAAAGATGGTCAGACAGCCATGGCCATCCACGTGGTGCAAGGTGAACGTGAAATTGTGGATGCATGCCGCAGCTTGGCTCGTTTTGAACTTCGAGGACTGCCGGCTTTGGTGGCGGGGGCCGCCAGAATTCGTGTGACCTTCAGCGTTGATGCCGATGGTCTTTTGTCGGTTTCTGCCCGAGAAACGCAAACGGGTGTTGAAGCCCATGTGACCGTCAAGCCCTCTTACGGTCTAAGCGATGAAGAAATCATGCGCATGCTCAAAGACGGCACGGGTAACGCCGAAGAGGATATGCGTGAAAGAGCGTTGCGCGAAGAGGAAGTGGAATCTCGCCGCTTGATTGAATCCACGGTGGGCGCTTTGGCATCGGACGCGGACCTTTTAACCAAGGAAGAAGAAAACCATATCCGAGATCTGATCACGCGTTTATTGAAAGCGGTTGAAGCTCACGAATTGGAAACCATTAAGACGCTTGAAAAGGAACTGACACAGGCGACGGAAAGCTTTGCTGAACGCCGTATGGACCGAGCGATTGCTCAGGCGCTTTCCGGCAAGAGCGTTGAAGATATTGAAGGAAAATAGACTATGCCCAAGATTACCGTTTTGCCTCACGCAAGCGTTTGTCCCGAAGGAAAGACTTTTGAAGTTAAGTCCGGCGTTAAGTTAGCGCGAGCTTTACTTGCCAATGGCGTGGGCATTGAGCATGCCTGTGAATTTTCCGGAGCCTGTTCAACGTGTCATGTTATTGTCCGAGAAGGCTTTGATTCCTTAAATGAACCCGAAGATGAAGAGTTGGACATGCTCGATCAAGCATGGGGCGTGACGGATTTATCACGATTGTCTTGCCAGGCCGTGGTGGGTGATGAGGATCTTGTGATTGAAATTCCCAAGTACAGCCGCAATCACGCCAAGGAGCACTAATTATGCGCTGGACTGATACTCAACAGATTGCCGAAGCGCTCTATGATGAGCATCCCGATGTCAATCCGTTGAAGCTGCGGTTTACGGAGTTGCACGCCATGGTGCTTGAGCTGGATGGTTTTGACGATGATCCTGAGAAAAGCAACGAGGCAATTTTGGAAGCAATTTTGCAAGCTTGGCTCGATGAGCTCTAAAGAGATTGACCATGCGCTTTGACGTCATCACGCTGTTTGAACCGATGTTTGATGCTGTAACTCAAAATGGCATCACGTCTCGGGCTATGCAAAGAGGACTTTGGTCGCTCAACACTTGGAATCCACGAGAAGAGACCGAAGACAATCACCGAACGATTGATGATCGGCCTTTTGGCGGCGGACCGGGCATGGTGATGATGGCTGAGCCTTTGGCTAGAACGCTTAAACGAATCAGACGTTCAGGTAACCGCGGTCGAGTGATCAGTTTTGCTCCCAACGGTACGAGGCTTACCGATGAGACGGTGAGGCGTTGGGTGGCCGATAACGAAGACATGGTTTTGATCTGCGGTCGATATGAAGGCATCGATCAGCGCTTTTTGGATCATTATGTTGATGAAACGGTGAGTGTGGGCGATTTTATTCTCTCAGGCGGAGAACTGGCTGCAATGATTTTGATTGATGCGGTGGTTCGTCAGTTGCCGGGGGCCATCAAAGAACTCTCGACTTTGGATGAATCCTTTTCAACCGGTCTTTTGGATGCGCCGCACTACACAAGACCCGAGGTTTGGGAAGGGGAGACGGTGCCGGAAGTGCTTTTAACAGGGCACCATGCCAATATTGCCAAATGGACTCGAGAAAAAGCGCTGGAAATCACCTTGAGGAGCCGCCCGGATTTAATTGAGAAAGCCAGGTCTTGCGGGAAACTTACCAAGGCCGATTTGCATTGGCTCAAAAAGAACGCCTAGTTGGTTTGATACAGGGGCGGACAATCGCAGAGAATCTATCCCAATGATTGGATCAACTTCTTGATGCAAAAAGGAAAAGATTGCTATACAATAGCAATCTTTCTGTTCGGTTGAACAGGAAGTATTTTGTTTAATTAAAACCCATCCTATCGGTGACGACGATGCGCGGACATTGGATCCGATCGCAGGTCACATGATGATGGTTTTGGAGAAAAAAATGAATCTTATCCAAACGTTGGAACAAGAAGAAATCGCCCGCGTGACCGCTGGCAAGACCTATCCTGAATTCGCTGCCGGTGACACGGTTGTCGTGAACGTGAACGTTGTTGAAGGTTCCCGCAAGCGCGTCCAAGCTTACGAAGGTGTTGTGATCGCTCGCCGCAACCGCGGTTTGAACTCCTCCTTTATCGTTCGTAAGATCTCCAGCGGTGAAGGTGTTGAACGTACGTTCCAACTCTACGCTCCGACGATCGCCAGCATCGAAGTGAAGCGCCGCGGTGATGTTCGCCGTGCCAAGCTCTACTACTTGCGTGATCGCGCCGGTAAGGCTGCCCGTATTAAGGAAAAGCTCTCGAAGTAATTCGAGTCTGATCCGAAAATACAGCACCTGCTGTTTAGACTTCGCAAACGGTTGGCAAAAGCCAACCGTTTTTGTTTTAGCAAGAACAAAAAAAGGCACTCAATTTTGCGAGTGCCTTTTTGAAAATGACGTATTTTTTATTCTTGTCCCTGCAGTTTGCCTTTAACTTCAAGAGACTTCGCGGCATAGCCATAAAGCCAAATACCGACAAAGGTGGCTAATGCGCCCCACATCATGGCGTTGGGGCCGCAGGCATAAAGTGCGTAAAGCGAATAAGCTGAAGCGAAAGAAGCGATGATTGTGGTGCGCTTAACGATAGACGGATCAACCGGTTCTCGATGCAAGATTACGTTCACGGCAGCAAAGGCCAACAGGTACGGAACCAGATTGGTGACCACCGCTAAATCTTTAAGAATGTAGAACTGTTGTTCCAATCTCGGGTCAATGGTGAGCAAAGCAGCAAGAGACTGCAAAAGCAAAATAATCACAATCCCTGCAATCGGAACGTTCAAAGCGCTGACTTTGGCAAAAATTTTCGGGAAATAACCCTCTCTTGCCGAGACACGGAATACTTCAGCAATCGTGAATTGCCAACTGGTCAAACATCCGGCACAGGCCAGTGCCATCAAAGCCATGACAAATTTGCCGACTTCAGGCGAAAACATGGTCGCAAATACCAAACCGAACGGGGCGGTGGAACGCGACAGCACGGCGTTGTCAACGATACCGAAGCTGATGTTATTGGCCAGAATATAAACGACACCGGCGCCGATCGTGGCAAGCACCATGGCACGGGGAACCGATTTTTCCGGATTCTCCACCGCTTCAGAATTCGCGCAGGCGGTCTCTAGTCCCAAAAAGCCCCATAGCGTCATGGAAATGGCTGCCGATAGTCCTTCGAAAGGCGTGAGGTTTTGCGGATTCCAGGCTTCAACATAACGATCAACCGAGAACCAATTCCAGCCGATGACAGTCAGTACCAAAATGGGAATCAATATGCCATAGTTGGAAAAATGAGAAAGTCTTCCGATAAAACGGGCGCCGCCAATGTTGGGCAGGCTGCAAAGCCAAATGACAAAAATACTGGCTAAGCCCATTTCCAAAGGAGTCAGAGCCCAATCGAAAAGCACCATGACGTAGCCAACGATGGAAATGGCAATCGTCAAATTGGCGATGATCAACGATACGCCGTAGCTGAAATTGGCGATGAAGCTGCCGGACTTGCCGAAGGCGTAAGACGCATAGCCGCCTAAGCCGCCGCTTTTTCTGCTGAACATGCCGCATTTGGCAAACGTGTAGGCGATGGCGGTGGCACCGCTGATGGTCACTAACCAGGCCAAAATGGACTGCGTTCCAACTTCAGCAAGTTTAGTGGGCATCAAAATAATGGACGATCCCAGCATATTGAGCATGACGGCCATCGTTAATTGCAGGCACGTCATTTTCGGCTTTTCAATGGTGGCCATAGTTCTTTTGTCAGTTATCTTTCAGTAGGTTGAAAAAAGTCCTGGGATTGTACCGAAATTAACTAAAGAATCAAAGAGATAGAAAACAGAAAAATGAAGTCTTTACCACGTGTTGGATTTTTCCAATTGAGTGGCGATCGCGCAGTAAAAGTCATAGCGCTCTTGCGTAATGGCACCTTCTTCGAGTGCTTTTTTGACTGAGCAACCCGGCTCTTTGAGATGTTTGCAGTTGGCAAAGCGGCAGCCGCCGGTGTGAGAGGCAATATCCGGCATCGCCCCGATGACATCATTGAGGGTTAGGTGAGCAAGTCCGAACTCTTGAAAGCCCGGCGAATCAATGACAAAGCCCTGAGCTCTGTCTAAATCGTAGAGCGTTGTGACCGTCGTGGTTTGGCGCCCTAAATTGAGTGCTTGAGAATACTCTTGGGTTTTAGCGTTGGCGTCTTTGACCAAAAGATTTAAGATCGTGGATTTCCCCATCCCGGATTGACCGACCAAAAGTGAGCGTCGTCCATTGAATATGCCATCCAATTCTTCAATGGTTTTTTCAGAGGCTATTTCAGCGCTGATGGCATGCGTTTCATAACCCAAGGTGGAAAGGGATGTCAGAAAATTTTCAGCCTCAGAAGAACCTTCGGTTAGGTCTGTTTTATTTCGTATGACGATAGGGTGTACGCCCGCAACGTGTGAAGCTAAAAGAGCCTTCCAGACAAACCAGGGATTAAAACGAGGATGGGAGGCGTAGACGATGACAAGCGTATCGATATTGGCGGCCAGTGTTTTGGTTCGCCATTCATCTTGTCTGAATAAAAGACTGAAGCGTTTGGCGACCGATTCAATAGCAACAGTATTGTCAACGGCAGCTGAGCAGAGAACCTCATCGCCTACAACCACATCGGCCTTTTTACCCCTTCGATGAGCTTCATAAAGATTGCCTTGATCGTCCCGCACAAAGTGGTGCCGCCCGTGGCAGGAGACCACTTGAGCATGAAAGCAATTTGTGCGGCGTTGATCTTTAGGCGGCATTGGAATGAGTTTTCTCAAAAAGTTCTCGCTGACGCTGAGCCATGATTCTCAGAGCAGTCGCTCGGCGTGAGGCTTTCCCGAAAAGGGGAACATCATTGGTTTGAGCTGGTTCAGCCTCACTTTCAATTGCAGGAGCAGTCGTTTCTTCGTTTGAAACACTCGATTGCGGCACTTCTGGCACAGCAATTTCAGCGCTTTCCTCTTGAATGGAATTCTCAGCGGTTTCCTCTAGAGGTTTTTCTTGGCTCTCGTCCAAAGTCTCATTGGTCGGCTGTGAAGATTGGGGCTCTTCGCTCACAGGCGGTGTTTCCACCTGAACGGCTACCGAGGGTGCTTCCTGTTTTTTTACCTCTTCGAGAGGCAATGCAACCTTCTCGTCATTTGAAACGATTGGTGTTTGTAAAGCAGGCTCAGCGGGTTCTGAGGATTGCGTCGATTCTTCAACAATTTCAGAAGCCGTGGCAACAACCTTTTCATCGGGCTTTTCTGAAGCGTTTTTAGATTTTCTGGCTTCGCGTAATTTTTGGACAATATCACGCAGACCATCCAACAAGCTCTTGCCATACATCGGATGAGTGATGTTGGATGCGGCTAGATCTTGCATCGCCTCTTCATAGTGAGGATCTCGGTAGGCTTCAAGCGGCAAAGCCGGGCGTACACCCATTTCACCCTCGGCTTTTCGTTTGAGGGCTTTTTCAAATTGACGACTTAACTTGTGTAGTCTCTTTTCTCTGGCTTCCGCATCCAAGACTTTTTGTTCCTGTTTGGAAATAAGAGCCGAGGAGACATTTTCGAGTTGATGCAATACCGTCAGGTTGTCGTTGCGTAAAGCCTCTTCTTGACGACGAGCCTCAAGAATTTCAGATTTGCGCTGCACGTGGCAGATACGAGCCATCAGGCTCGGTTCATGGGAAAAGAGCAAATCGAAAAAGCCAAGCGTTACGCTGGAGTGGCGCATCGGCGTGGGGAAAAGCTCAATTAACGAATTAACCGTGACTTTCAGCCCCGTATGCTTCATGGCAAAAGTGTCGGAAGCAAAAATCAGATGGCGCAGGAACGCGTCCATCGGGAGTCTGAAAGGAAAGAGCAACACCGGCAACGCCACAATGGCAAATGTGAGCACTGAACCGTAGTATGGGCCCGGGCCATAAACTCGGAAGCCGATTTCGTCTAAAAACCATGACTGCGGAGCAAACCAAGCGAGGAAGGCAAAGACGAAAAAGCCTGCGAGTGCGCACAAAAACCATGCCTGAAAATACATATGGCTGAGGTTGCGGGACAGGGCATGGGCGGCGACGGCTTGCAGGTCAGACAGTGTCATGCGGTTATAGATGTCGTGACGGAAAAAGAGTTTGACACCATGTCTGTGGCCGAAAGCAAATGCCGGCGGCAATTCCTCATTGTCTTTTGCTTTAGCCACACGAATTTCAGCCACACTTAATCCCGCTTTTTCACCCAAGGCATCAATAACGCGCTTGAGTTCATCGTTATGAGCCAGTTGGGCACGATTGGGCTTAAAAAGATAAACCAAACGTCTGGCGAGATTTAGGGAAAAGACCAGATAAACGGCAAAAATAGCCCAACCGAGAATCCACCACATGGGGCCGCTGTTTTGCCACAAAAATAAACCGATCCAAAGAAGAGGCAAAACGGTGAGCCATCCCAAAAGGGTGGTTAACCAGTAATTTTTAAACCAAGACGAGGGGTCTTGTTTTGTGTAGCCGAATGCTTCACGCAAATGAAATTCTTTGTACCAGCAAAACGGCAAGTCACAAAGAACGAAAATAAAACCGATGCTTGCCGGCAGCATCCAATGGAAGGCGAACTGGTCTCCGACCGTATTCATCAGCCAATCGGAAATCGTGTTGATGCCGTTGCCGGCCGTAAGATAAATAATCAAAAGGGTGGTCACCGTGACTTCAAGCCAATTGAGCTTAGTACGGGCAATATCGTAATGGGCAGCCTTTTTGTGTTGCGGTAGAGTGATCTTTTCGCGCAAGGGTTCAGGCACCTCATGGATCGTGCGCTTGAGGTGTATGATCTCGGCCAGACAAGTAACGCTGTGTACCAAAAAATAAAAGCACAGCGCGGCCAAGAAGACTTGAGCAAAAGTAAAAGTCATCGGTAAATTATGAGACAATATCGTTTCCAAACGGTTCATTTTAAAGGATTTAGGCTACAAAATGGCGACTGAGTTGCAAAAAGATCCCCTCTTTAGCGCGGACAATTTAATTTGGGTGGATATGGAAATGACCGGGCTGCAGCCTGAAGTCAATCGCGTGATTGAAGTGGCAGCCGTGATTACGGACGCGCAGCTAAATGTTATTCATGAGTGCCCCGTCATAGCGATTCATCAATCGGCTCGAACGATGGGGTCAATGGATGCATGGAATACGGAAACACACGGTCGTTCAGGTCTCATTGACCGAGTGCTTGCCTCCAATATCGATGAAGAACGCGCAAGCGACATTCTTTTGGCTGAATTTGCCCGCTTTGTGCCCTGCGGTAAAAGTCCGATGTGCGGCAATTCGATCGGTCAGGACCGTCGTTTTATGGCTCGTTGGATGCCGAGACTTGAAAGCTATTTCCATTACAGAAATATCGATGTCTCGACTTTTAAGGAATTGGCCAAGCGTTGGGCACCGTCTGTTCCCAACAGTTTTAAAAAGAGTACGCGCCATGAAGCGCTTTCCGATATTTTGGAAAGCATTGACGAGCTCAAACACTATCGCAAGCACTTGATGAATTGCTGAGTAAGCGTTTGGTTGGAAAAAGCTTGAAAATTTCGCAAGATAGCACTCGAAAAAGTTTTTATTTTCGGGTACAATTGCGGTCTTTCCACGACGTGGCCTAACTTCCACGTTCGCATGTTTAATTTTTTTAAAGGTTAGAAAATGTCTGTTCAAGATATCAAAAAGTCTGAAATCGTTGCCAAGTTCCAACGCAAGGAAGGTGACACGGGTTCTCCCGAAGTTCAAGTGGCTTTGTTGACGGCCCGCATTAACGAATTGACCCCGCACTTCAAGGAACACGCCAAGGACCATCACTCCCGCCGCGGTTTGTTGAAGATGGTGTCCCGTCGCCGCAAGATGTTGGACTACCTCAAGCGCACCGATTTGGACGCTTACCGCAAGTTGATCACGGATTTGAACTTGCGTAAGTAATTCGAGACGGCTTTCTCAAAAGCGACCTGCATTGACAGGTCGCTTTTGGTAAGTTTTGAAGGTTTTGGGAAAAGACGAGGTTTTTGTTTTCGGTTTGTGCGTTGCGATGTGAGGGTTTTTAAGTCAGAGCGTTCACACCGCAGCGTATCGAAAACACGTCTTTTTCCCTTTTTTAAGGAAGAAACGAAATGACGATGTTTAATAAAGTGAGCAAGTCTTTCCGCTTCGGTGACCACGACGTCACTTTCACCACCGGTGAAATTGCCCGTCAGGCTTCCGGTGCTGTGATTTGCCAAATGGACGATACGGTGGTTTTGGCTACGGTTGTGGCTAAGAAAGAAACCAAGCCCGGCCAAGACTTTTTCCCGTTGACGGTCGACTACATTGAAAAGACCTACGCAGCCGGCAAGATCCCCGGCGGCTTTTTCAAGCGTGAAGGTCGTCCGAGCGAAAAGGAAACATTGACGAGCCGTTTGATCGACCGTCCGATCCGTCCGCTTTTCCCGGAAGGCTTCTTCAATGAAGTTCAAGTGATTATTCACGTGTTGTCCGTGGATCCGGAAGTGGATCCGGATATTCCTTCCATGTTGGGTGCTTCGGCTGCTTTGTCCATCTCCGGTATCCCGTTTAACGGCCCGATCGGCGCTTGCCGCGTGGGTTACATCAACGGTGAATTCGTCTGCAACCCGAAGTTGTCTCAGATGAAAGACAGCCGTTTGGATTTGGTCGTGAGCGGCACGGAACGCGCAGTGCTCATGGTTGAATCCGAAGCCGATTGCTTGCCTGAAGACGTGATGCTCAACGCCGTGATGTTTGGTCATGAACAGCAACAAGTGGCCATCAACGCGATTAACGAATTGGTTGAAGAAGCAGGCAAACCCGCTTGGGATTGGCAGCCCGCTCCGAAGAACGAAGCCTTGATCGCTCGCATCGCTGAATTGGCAACCGAAGAATTGAAGGTGGCCTATGGCATCCGCAGCAAGCAAGCCCGTACGGAAAAATTGCGTGAAATCTACGCCATGGTCGATGAAGAATTGGCCAAGGATGAACGCTTCTCTGGCGACAACGAAGTTGATCCCAACGAAGTGGCCGGCATCCTCTTTGAAATGGAAGCCAAGCTCGTTCGCTCCAACATTTTGAATGGCGAACCGCGTATCGACGGCCGTGACACCAAGACTGTCCGCCCGATCGAAATCCGCCAAGGCGTATTGCCCCGCACGCACGGTTCTGCCTTGTTCACCCGCGGTGAAACCCAAGCATTGGTTATCACCACGTTGGGTACCAAGCAGGATGAACAAATCGTTGACGGTCTTTTGGGTGAAACGCATGAACGTTTCATGCTTCACTACAACATGCCCCCGTTTGCCACGGGTGAAACCGGTCGTGTCGGCAGCCCCAAGCGCCGCGAAATCGGTCACGGCCGTTTGGCTAAGCGCGCATTGACCGCTGTGTTGCCCTCTGAAGAAGATTTCCAATACACAATCCGCGTGGTTTCCGAAATCTGTGAGTCCAATGGTTCTTCTTCCATGGCCAGCGTCTGCGGTGGATGCTTGTCCTTGATGGATGCCGGTGTGCCCCTGAAGGATTATGTGGCCGGCGTTGCCATGGGCTTAATCAAGGAAGGCAACAAGTTTGCCGTCTTGACCGACATTTTGGGTGATGAAGATCACTTGGGTGATATGGATTTCAAGGTGGCCGGTACTGAAAACGGTGTCACCGCCCTTCAAATGGATATCAAGATTGAAGGTATCAATAAAGAAATCATGCAGGTGGCTTTGGCTCAAGCCCATGAAGGCCGTCAGCACATTTTGAATGAAATGCGCACACAGGCTGCGGGCGGCGCCAAGGAATTGTCCCGCTTTGCTCCTCGCATGATCACGATGAAGATCAATCCTGAAAAGATCCGTGACGTGATCGGTAAGGGTGGTGCTGTGATTCGCGGTATCACTGAAGAAACCGGTGCCACGATCAATATCGAGGATGATGGTAGCGTGACGATCGCTTCTGTGGATCCGCAAGCCGGTCTTGCCGCCCAGAAGAAGATTCTTGAAATCACGGCTGAAATTGAAAAGGGCCAAATCTACGAAGGCACGGTAACGCGCTTGTTGGATTTCGGCGCTATCGTTCAGTTGTTGCCGGGCAAAGACGGCTTGTTGCACATCAGCCAAATCGCCAACCAACGCGTTAACGCTGTCTCCGACTACTTGAAGGAAGGTCAAGTGGTTCGCGTGAAGGTGATCGAGGCCGATGAAAAGGGTCGTGTCCGCTTGTCAATGAAGGCTCTCTTGGAAGAAAAGAAAGAAGAAGAGAAAAAGCCTGAAGAAGCTCCCGCGGCCGAACAACAACCGGCTCAAGACGCTCAATAAGCTTGATCGCTTAGTTTTGTAAAAAGACTCCCACTTCGGCAAAAGAGGTGGGAGTTTTTTATGGTATATAATTTAAATTAAAATTTAAATTTGAAAAAAAATCTTATGCCTTTTCCTTCCCTATCTCAGAAAAAAGTGGCCATTGTGGCTCTTTTAGCCGCCGCTGCAGTCGGTGGTGTCGGTTATTGGCACTGGAGTCAGCCCCAGGCTCAACTGAAACTCTACGGCAGCATTGATATGCGCACAGTCGATTTGGCTTTTGAAGAGTCTGGTCGATTGCAGACGGTTTTATTTGAAGAAGGTGGTTCAGTAAAAGCGGGTGAAGTGATCGCCAAGCTCGATGACAGCCGATACAGAATTGCTCGCGATCAGGCCGCTTCGCAAGTGGGAGTGGCGCAGGCGCAGCTCGCGCTTTTACTGGCAGGGACTCGAGCCGAAGAAATTGATGTCGCTCGAGCGCGGCTTAAGGCAACGGAAGCTAATTTGGTGCTCTCTGAGCGGACGTGTAAGCGGCACAAGGATATGGGGAAGGCTTCCAGCGCTCTGGCTCGTGATCAGGCATGCTACAAAGCCAGTGCCGACAGGGCTGCAAGGGATGAAGCGAAACGGACCTTGGAAATGCTCTTAGCCGGTACGCGTGCCGAAGAAATTGAAGTTGCGCGTGCAACGCTTAAACAAACGCAAACGCAGCTTGCTGATGCCGAGCGGGCTCTGAATAACTGCCTGCTTTATGCGCCCGCAGATGGCGTGATTCGATCTCGTCTTAAAGAGCCAGGCGATATGGTCGGTGCAAGCACCCCCATTTATGAAATGGCGTTAATGAATCCGCTTTGGGCGCGGGTTTACATAGATGAACCCAATTTAGGCCGTATCACAATGGGGCAAAAGGTTTCCGTCAGTGTGGACAGTTTCCCCGATAAAACCTTTGATGCCACGGTCGGCTTTATTTCTTCAGTGGCTGAATTTACCCCCAAGACTGTTCAGACAGAGGCCATTCGCACCAATTTGGTTTATGAGGTGCGTTTAACGGTAGACGATCCTCAAGGATTGCTTCGTTTAGGGATGCCTGTGACAGCTCGACTGTTGAAGTAAGTCATCATGTCAGAACTTTCAGCCATCACTTTGGAGTCAGTGTCACGCTTTGAAAAGGGTGTGACTTCGCCTCTTTTGAAATCCATTACGGCGGATTTGAAAAAAGGGCAATTGATTGCAGTGGTCGGTGCCGATGGGGCCGGTAAAACGACGTTGATGCGTGTGATGGCTGGCTTACTGAAACCCCAAGAGGGGGCTGTCAAACTATTTGGCGAGAAGCTTTATTCAAAAGAGTTGTCGCGCCTACAAACGTTATGCGGCTACATGCCTCAGCAGTTTGGTCTTTATACCGATTTAAGCGTTAAAGAAAATCTCACGCTTTACGCTGACCTATTTGGCTTAAGTGAGGTGGAAAGAAAAAAACGATTCACTGAACTTTTGTCCATAACGGGACTGACAGATTTTACAGAGAGGCCTGCCGGTAAATTATCCGGAGGAATGAAGCAAAAGTTAGGTTTAGCCTGTGCACTCTTAAACCATCCGAAAATTCTCCTTTTGGATGAACCGAGCGTAGGCGTGGATCCGTTATCCAGACGTGAGCTTTGGTCAATTTTGAAGAAAAATGTTCACGCTGAGGCGATGACCGTTGTCGTAGCGACGACCTATATGGACGAAGCCGCGCTTTGCGATGATGTGTTGATTCTTGAAAACGGTGAAATTATTCTGCATGACAGTCCTCAAGCCATTGCTGCTCTCGCAACCGGTTTAGCCTTTAATGTCAAAGTGCCTTCTGGCACAAGAGTAAGGGATCTGCAGGCACAATTGCTTGACGATACGGACTATATTTTGGACGCGGTGCCCCGATCGGGTTATGTGCGGGTGCTGCTTCGTGACTATGCAGACAGAGAGTCCCTCCAAGAAAAATATGGACTCCAATTTGAGCCTGTGGCAGGAGGTTTGGAAGAGGGCTATTTAGTCAACCGCGCCAAAACAGTGCCCCGTCATCCGTATTCAGTCATTGCACAAAGTTCTGCGCAACTTCCAAACACTTCAAACGAATCTGTTGTTATCGCCAAAGATCTGGTCAGGCGTTTTGGCTCTTTTACCGCGGTTGATCGAACATCTTTTGATGTCAAAGCCGGTGAAATATTTGGATTGTTGGGACCCAATGGTGCTGGAAAAACGACCACTTTTAAGATGCTGTGCGGTCTTTTAAAGGTGACCTCCGGAGAGCTTGAGGTGGCGGGCGTCAATGTTTTAGATAGCCGCGAAGAGGCCCGAGAGCAGCTCGGTTACATGTCTCAGAAATTTGCGCTTTACGGTGACTTGAGTGTGAGCGAAAATCTGGACTTTTTTGCGAGCGCCTATGGTTTAGCCGGGCAGGAGAAAGCGCAGCGGATAGACTTTTTGTTGAATGAATTTGAATTGATGTCATTTTCAGCTGCGCAGGCAAAAACCTTACCCGGCGGCATCAAACAGCGCTTGGCCATGGCTGTCGCGTTGATTCACAATCCTAAACTTTTATTTTTAGACGAGCCGACAAGCGGAGCGGATGTGCCGACTCGCAGACAATTTTGGCGCTGGATGACAGCTCTGAGCCAAACAGGCACAACCATTATTGTGACGACCCACTTTATGGAGGAGGCTCTTTACTGTGACAGGCTTCTTATCCAAGATGGCGGATTGCCGCTTATTATGGGCTCTCCTGCCGAGGTGCGCGGGCAAAGTCTGAGTATGGACGAGGCGTTTATCAGGGTTGTCAAAGAGTTTCGTGCTCAAAGGAGTCAATCATGACGCAAAGGATGGATTTCTGGCGTCATGTTTACGCCTTAAGCTTAAAAGAGAGTCGCCAAATTATTCGGGATAAAAGCGCTATTTTGGTTGGCGTCGTCTTACCGCTCATTTTGCTGATTTTATTTGGTTACGGTATCTCTTTTGATGTGAAGGATATTCGTTTGGCTGTGGTCAGCGATCAAAACAGTTCTCAGACAACGCTCTACACGCAGGCTCTGGTCAATAATGATTCATTTGATGTCACGGTGGTTCCTACCCGCAAAGAGGCGCTCGAAGCTTTGGATCGCTTTGACGTGGAGGCTGTTATTGTTTTTGAAAAGCGTCCCGTAGCCCATGAAACGCAGTTGTTGATTGACGGCATTGATGCGCCGCGCGCCACCATGATTGCCAATGCGGTGATGTTCACTGTTCAGACGGCGGGCTCCGCAGCGACAGAGCCTTCTGGTATCACGGTCATTCCTCGTATCTGGTTTAACGAATCGGCCGAAAGCCACTGGTATTTAGTGCCCGGTCTCATAGTCATCATTTTGACCATGATCGGAACGATGTTAACCGGCTTGGTGATTGCTCGAGAGTGGGAGCGGGGAACAATGGAAGCCTTGCTTGCCACGCCGATTTCGCCCTGGGCATTGTTGCTGTCGAAAATTATTCCCTATTTTGTTTTAGGGGCTTTCGGCTGGGCGCTTTGTATGTTGGCCGCGGTCTTTGTCTACCATATTCCGATTCGAGGTGGTTTGGGACTGATTACTCTTTCGTCTGCGATTTATCTTTTGGTGAGTCTTTGCATCGGATTGGTGATATCGGGAGCGACACGCTCGCAGTTTTTGTCTTCACAAATTGCGCTCTTGGCAAGTTTTTTGCCGGCTGTGATTTTGTCGGGTTTTATCTTTGATTTAAGAAGTGCTCCAGATTGGGCCAATGTCATCGCTTACGCCATGCCTCCGGTTTATTTTTTGGAACTTTTGAAAGTGGGTTTTCTTACGGGAGGCATGCACGCACTGGTGGTTAAAAATTTTTTAGTGCTCACCGCTTTTGCCGCGGTGCTCGTGTTGCTTGCACGTCATTTTTGTCAAAAGAGGGTGCGGGTATGAGTAAGCGGATGATACGTTTTCGGGCACTGGTTCGAAAAGAGCTTTTGGCGACACTAAAAGAGAAAACGAGCCGAATGATTTTGGTCGCGCCTCTTGTTTTGTACATTATTTTGTTTGGCTACATCGCCAGTTTCAATTTAAATCACATTCCGTACGCGCTCTGTGATTTGTCAGGCTCCGAGGCTTCCTCTCAGTTTGTTCGTGCAGTAGATAACAACAAAATTTTCGAACGCGTGGCCACTGTCCAGAGTGTCTCTCAAATCAAAGCACTTATGGATGAAGGCGAGACTCTTTTAACCGTGGTGATTGAGCCGCAATTTGCTCAGCATCTCAAAGAAGGCAAAAGCGCGCAAGTCCAGGTCGTCATCGATGGGCGCAATTCAACGACCGCTCAATTGGCCGCCGGTTATTTGACGCAGATCGCTCAGACGATGAACGCTACGCTCACGGGTGTGCCCGAGCTGATCAAAACGCGATTTTTATTTAACCCCAATGTCATCACTCAGTGGTTCATTATGCCGGGCATGATTGTCATGCTCTCTATGTTGCAAGTGGTTGTGTTGTCAGCTCTGTCGGTGGCGCGGGAAAGAGAGCAGGGGACGTTTGAGCAGCTATTGGTTTCGCCTTACACAACGGCTGAACTGCTTGCCGCCAAATCCATTGTTCCCATATTAATCGGGCTTTTTCAAAGTACGCTGATCTTTTTGGTGGATCTGTTTTGGTTTGAGATCCCCATGGGCGGCAGCGTGCTAGCCATGTATTTTGTTCTTTTGTTATTCATCCTCTCGGTCGTCGGATTGGGCTTGGCGGTTTCTGCCTACAGCCAAACGATGCAGCAGGGGTTATTGATTGTTTTTGTCTTTTTGGTGCCGATGGTGCTTTTATCGGGCTTGTTCGCTCCGGTGGCTAATATGCCGCAGTGGATTCAGCTTCTCACTTATGCCGATCCGCTGCGCTTTACATTGTCTGCAGTCAGGCGAATTTATCTCGCGGGAGCGCCATTGTCTGCGGTGCTTGTGTCAATGTGGCCGGTCGTTGTGATGGCCGCGGTGACTTTGCCTGCAGCTTATTACTTTTTTAAGAAACGACTATGAGAAAACAAACAGCAAGAATTCGCGGTGACGGCGAAAAAACACGTGAAGCGCTCATTGAGGCAGCGGGCACTTTGGCAGCAGAGCGAGGCTGGGCCAATGTGGCGGCTAAGGACGTCTGCGACATGGCTGGCGTCAATTGCGCGAGTGTTAACTATTGGTTTGGCGGACGCGATGAACTGTATGAAGCGGTTTTATCAAGAATTCCCGATACGATTTTCAGTCAAGAGTTGGAAATCGAGATGGTTCAGTACGAAACGGCCCTGGAAGCCCTGCAGTACTTTTTCACCCACCATCTGGAACGCGTGGATGATAAACGCAGCTGGCCCATGCGCGTTTGGGCTCGCGAAGTAACTGGAACGCCCTCGGAAAATATTCTGAGTTTAGCTAGAAAAGTTGGCGTGATGCGCATTAAGGCGCTTCAGCAGTTTTTTGCTGATTACCTGGGAGTCGATGACTATCGGGATCCGAGAGTCGGGGCCGCTTTTATGACGGCCATGTCAGCGGTGCTGATTCATATGTTGGTTGCGCCCGAATTAAGAAACATTGTGGTGCCGGGATTTGTTCACGAACGCAGTCGGATGAATAATCTCATTGTTCGCCAGGTGATGGCGGGACTTGCGTTTATGAAAGACAATATCGCCAAAGAAAAGGCGCAAGACCGATAGGTCTTGCGCTATGGAAGAGTTCTTTAAATCACTCGATTGGGAGCGGTGCCGGTGGCAAGGAATGCCTGAATATTTTCAAGCGCTTGCAGCCCGGTGCTCTCTCGAGCTTCAAAGGTGCCGCTTGCGATGTGCGGCGTGATAAGAAGATTATCGAATTGAGCTAAACGTTGATCAATGGCGGGTTCGCCCTCAAAAACGTCAAGCGCGGCACCGGCGATGGTTTTCTTCTCCAATGCCTCAATTAACTGGTCGGTATCCACCAACTCTCCTCTTCCGATATTGATGAGGAAACCTTGGGGTCCCAGTGCTTCGAGCACTTCGCGGTTGGCAATATGATGTGTCGAGGCACCCCCCGGCATGGCTAAAACTAGAAAATCGGACCATGCCGCCAGTTCTTTGAGACTTTCGAATCGTTGATAGGGCACATCGCAGGCGCTTAGATTCGTGTAGCCGATTTGCATCTTAAAGCCTTCGCCGCGGCGAGCGATTTCCCGGCCGATATGTCCAAGGCCCGCGACCCCCAACCGCTTGCCGCTAATGCGAGTGGTGAGGGGAAAGCCCGAGAAAGTCAAAAGTTTTTCTCTGGCATGAGTGACCGCCTGAGGGGTTTGGCGGGCAAGCGCTGTAAGAAGCGCCCAGGCAAAATCGGCCACATCATCGCTTGTTGCAGTCGGTGCATTGGTCAGAACAATTTTGCGTCGCTTCATTTCCTCAAGGTCAAATTTATCAAAGCCCACACCAAGGCTGGCGATCATTTTGAGATTAGGAAAAGATGATAGAAGCTCTTGCTGCATCGATACCGGAGGATTACTGATGACGATTTCGACATCATCGAGTTCAGAGCGTTCTTTCTCACTTAAGTCCTGCCAGTACTGAATCTCTGCAATATCTTTGAGCCCATTTAATAGGCTATCAGGGAGAGGTTTTTTAAAAAAGCTCACAATTCGCACGATGCCACTCCTTATTCGTTTTCCTGATTGTCTTCTTTTTCAAGCGTTACTTCAGGGCTGACCATCGGATGGATGAGTCGGTAAAGTTCACGGGCGCTCTTTGGGGGTTTATCCATTTGGGCTTCTTTGCGTGCCGAACGAATGAGTTGACGCAAACTTTGAACATTGACGTCCGGGAAATCTTTGATAAAGTCCGTGAGGGCGGCATCGTCAGCAATAAGCTTATCGCGCAGACGCTGGGCTCTGTGGTGCGCGGCCACAGCGGCACGGCTCTCACCCGTGGCCATATCAATAGCGGCCCGTACTTTTTCAGGATCCAACCCATTCATGCGTTTGCCGATTAGCTGCAGCTGTCTGCGCTGAGCCCCGAAGGACTTCATTTTGGCGTATTCATCGATCGCTTCGCGCACATCTTCCGGAAGCGGAATACGGTTTAAAGTATCTGCGCCAAGCTTGGTCATTTCTTTGCCCAAATCCTGCAGGGCTTGTAATTCTCGTTTAATTTGAGATTTACTCGGACGGTCATAGCCGTCTTCTTCGTCTTCAAAATCGTCGCGGTTGTCTCGGTATTGAGCCATGATCAAGTTATTCCTAAAGATAATAGACGGATTGTAACGGGAAATTTTCTTTTTCAGCATTATTATTGACGGGTTAAGACTATCTCGAGAAAGTTTGTGAGCGATATCGTTAAAACATTTCCCCATTCGCCATTTGAACTGCATGCTCCCTATGAGCCCTCCGGTGATCAGCCTCAGGCCATTGAAGAATTAAACGAGGGGCTCGAGAGCGGTTTGGCGTTTCAAACACTGTTGGGGGTAACCGGGTCGGGTAAAACATTTACGATGGCTAACGTCATCGCCCGTCAGGGCGTGCCGGCCTTGATCATGGCTCCGAATAAAACGCTGGCCGCGCAGCTGTATTCGGAAATGCGGGAATTTTTTCCCAATAACGCGGTGGAATACTTCGTTTCGTATTACGACTACTATCAGCCGGAAGCCTATGTTCCCAGTCGGGATCTTTTCATAGAAAAAGATTCGGCAATCAATGAGCACATCGAGCAGATGCGCTTGGCTGCCACCAAAAGCATTCTTGAGCGCCGTGACACCATTATTGTGGCCACTGTCTCGGCAATCTACGGTATCGGTAAGCCGGAAAGTTACACGCAGATGCGTTTGATTATGCGAACAGGCGATGTCAAAAGTCGTTCGGATTTTATTTCCCAGCTCGTTCGCATGCAGTACAAGCGCAGTGAAATGGATTTCGCTCGCGGCACCTTCCGCGTCCGGGGAGACACTATTGATGTTTTCCCGGCCGAACACGCCGAGATGGCGGTTCGATTTGAGCTTTTTGATGATGAATTGGAATCCATCGCGCTCTTTGATCCGCTTACCGGAAAAATTGTTCAAAAAGTCACACGTTTTGTGATTTATCCGGCAAGCCACTACGTCACTCCTCGTGATGAAATTCTTCGGGCGATAGAAACCATCAAAGAAGAATTGCGGGAGCGAAAGAAATTTTTCTTGGATGAGGGCAAACTTGTTGAAGCACAGCGTCTTGAGCAGCGCACGCTTTTTGACTTGGAAATGCTCGATCAGGTGGGCTTTTGCAAGGGAATTGAAAATTATTCGCGCCATCTGACGGGCTTGGCCCCGGGTGTTGCTCCCCCGTGCTTAATTGATTACCTGCCTTCGGACTGTCTGATGTTTTTCGATGAATCCCATGTGATGATCGGTCAGTTAGGCGGTATGTACAGAGGAGACCGTTCCAGAAAAGAAACGCTTGTGCTCTATGGATTCAGATTGCCTTCTGCGTTGGATAACCGACCGTTGCGCTTTGATGAATTTGAACGCAAGATGCGACGCAGCATCTTTGTTTCGGCAACGCCTGCGGACTATGAGCTTGAGCATTCCTCTCAAGTGGTCGAGCAAGTGGTCAGACCGACAGGGTTGGTTGATCCGGAGGTGATCGTAAGGCCGGCCAGCACTCAAGTTGACGATGTGCTCTCGGAAATCAATGAGCGGGTGAAAAAGGGCGAACGGGTTTTAGTGACAACGCTCACAAAACGGATGGCTGAAGATTTGACGGACTTTTTAAGTGACAACGGTGTCAAAGTTCGCTATTTGCATTCCGACATCGATACGGTTGAGCGTGTCGAGATCATTCGCGATCTTCGCGCGGGTGTTTTTGATGTGTTGGTTGGCATCAACCTTTTGCGTGAAGGGTTGGATATTCCGGAAGTGTCGCTCGTGGCTATTTTGGATGCTGATAAAGAAGGCTTTTTGCGAAGTGAGCGTTCATTGATCCAAACGATTGGCCGCGCGGCCAGAAATGTGGCGGGTACCGCTATTTTGTACGCCGATAAGATGACCGATTCGATGAAGCGGGCAATCGGAGAAACGGAGCGCCGCCGCGCTAAACAGAAAGCTTATAACGAAGCGCATGGCATTACGCCTAAGAGTGTTAAAAAAGAAGTTCGCGACATTATTGACGGTGTTTATAGGCCTGACGCGCCCAGCCGGGAAGATATCGCGGAAAATGTGGGTTCGATGACTGAAAAAGAACTCTCAGCCCGAATTAAGAAACTCGAAAAAGAAATGTTCGAGTACGCTAAGAATCTTGATTTTGAAAAGGCGGCCGCTGTACGTGACAAGCTGGCTGAATTAAAGAGCCGGGTGTTGGGGGCAGGAGCGCCGACGGAAACCTGACAAAATTGACCGATTGTGTATACGTCTAAGTCAGTCGGTTTGCGCCAATAGACTAAAATGACAAAACTGTCGAATGATCAAAAAGGGACTTAAAAATGTCGATTACCACAACGATTCATACGGAAATGCGCCGCCAAGATCGGGCGGTGGATGATCCCACCATCATCAAAGCGTTTTTGCATCGCTGCAAGATGGTGACATTGGCTATTCACGATGAGCCTTTCCCGTACATTGTTCCGTTAAGCTATGGCTACGAAGTCAACAATGACGGCTTGATTTTTTACTTCCATGGCGCGGCTGAAGGCCACAAGATTGAGCTTTATAACAAAAACCCTCATGTCAGTTTCTGCGTGGCCGAACCGGCAGCAACCATCATCGAAGATAACCCCGCATGCCGTTCCGGTCAGAACTATTTTTCTGTGGTGGGTCGTGGTGTGATGGAACGTTTAACGGGCGATGATCGCGTTAAGGCCATGGATGCCATCATGCATCACTACATGGGAGATAACGGAGAGTTTTCTTGGACCTATCCTCAGGAGATGCTGGACAATATGGCCTTCTGGGCTCTTCGTGTACATGAATTGTCCGCAAAGACTCGTCAGGAAATGGCTTTCAGAAAGTAGTCTGATATGCAAAATTTTCACGATTTAGTGGGAGGCTTTCACCATTTTCGGGCCAACTATTTTCTCAAAGAAAAAGAATTCTTTGAGGCCTTGGCTCATTCGCAAAGTCCCAAGACGATGGTGATTGCCTGCTGCGACTCGAGAACGGATCCGGCTATTGTTTTGGGATGCAAGCCCGGAGACTTATTTGTCGTCAGAAGCGTGGCGGCGATTGTGCCTCCTGCTGAAAAAGCCGGTGAGTATGATGCGGTCATGGCAGCGGTGGAGTACGGTGTCAAACATCTTAACGTGGAAAATATCGTTGTCATGGGGCACTCAAATTGTGGAGGCATTGCCGGACTTTTTAATCCGCACGCTTTAAAAGATGAGCGATATATTAATCGTTGGGTCTCCTTAGCGTGTCCTGCTGTCCATGAAATCGAAGAAGAAAATCCGGATGAATCTCAGTCAGAAAAAGCCCGCCTTTGTGAAGAAGCCACGGTTTTGTTGTCAATAGAAAATTTGCTCTCGTATCACTGGGTGGAGGAAGCGGTTCAAGCGGGCACGTTAACCTTGCACGCTCTATATTACGATATGCTCAAAGGGTCATTAAACGTGTGGAACGGTGACTCGGAGAATTTTGAGCCTATTGCAAAATAGATCTAAATTATGGAGCCGAATGGTAGGCTATTCGGCTCCACCGATCTATTGTAAAAACTCAATTACACGTTTTCTCGGAAGACGAGATTTAGGCCGACTGGCATTAGAGTCGTTTTCTGCACGGTAACCCAGGGCAATGCCTACAACGGAACGTTCGTTTTTAGCTTTAAAGCCGAGGATCTCATCGAGCTTATCAAAATCAAACCCGCCCAATATCGTTGAGTCAACACCAATCGCTGCAGCCGCCACAGTCACGCATCCTAAGGCGATAAAGGCCTGATTGCTCGCATACCGAAAGAGTCCTTCCGGATCATTATCAAATTTGTGCGAGTAAGTCAGACGGATCACATCCGGCCGTTCAGGACTTTTCCACCCGGTATAACGGCCATCCGCTTCTTCTTGGCGGTAAAGCTCCTCGAAAAATTCTTCGCTAAAGCAAGTCGGAACCGTGAAGATGATCAGTTGCGGAGCCTGCATGCGTTCAAAGTTAAAGTCCTTAACAGCCGGCATGATTTTTTCTTTCATCTCAGGCGTATCGATGACGTAGAACTTCCACGGCTGAATATTTGTCGAGGAGGGAGACAGTCTGAGCACTTCCAGAAGCGTATCCATGTCCTGGTCGTTTACTCGGCGACTGGGATCGTAGTGCTTCGTGGTGTAGCGAGTGCGCATTAATTCGAGAATATCCATGGCGAACTCCTAAAACTTTTTAGCAATTAGAACACGCAGGGCACCGGATCCGCCTTCTTCAATCGGAGCTTGAACAAATGCCTGAACTTCTCGCATTTGTCGCAGCCACCGTCTGACAAGACCTTTGAGAACCGGTCCTTCTTCGCCGCTGTTAATGCCTTTTCCCGTGACAATGCGAACACAGCGGATATGAGCTTCGCGAGCCTGAAGGATAAAGTCCACAAGGGCACGTCTGGCTTCTTCGGTACGGTAGCCATGTAAATCAAGGTGCGCTCCGACAGGCCAAAGTCCCCGGGATAATTTTTGCGCAAGGTCGATACCGCAACCCACAGCGATGTACTCACGATCACCCCAATCGTCAGCGCTGGCCCCATCGTAACTGTCCGAGAGACCCACTTCGGCACGCAATTTCAAAGGGGTTTGCTCAACTTTGGGCCGAGGAGGCTTTTTTGTCGACACCGCCCGCACATTTTTGTTTTCCAGCTTAGTGACACCCAGGCGTTGCATTTCTTTTTCAAAAAGATCGATTTCAGAAACATCCCTTTCGGTTGGTGTAACCCCGATGCGCTTCATCTCTGCGGCAAAAAGGGCGCGATCATCGTCTTCTTTTTCGCGTCTTTGAAGTCGGGCGGCGGCTTCCTTTTCCCGGATGATCGACTCTTCCGAAAGTTTTGTTTTAATGCCTTTTAAAGCTTCAAAACCTTTTGCCCGCATGGCTTTTACTCCAGGCTTTCCAAGTAGCGTTGGGCGTCCAAGGCGGCCATGCAGCCGGTGGCGGCACTGGTTACAGCTTGACGGTAAACAGGGTCTTGGCAGTCACCTGCGGCAAATACGCCTTCGATGTTGGTGGCCGTAGCGGCGTGATGACCGGTTCCTTGGGTAACAATGTAGCCGCCCTCAAGAGTCAACTCATCGGCGAAAATCTTCGTGTTGGGGGAGTGGCCGATGGCGACAAAAAGGCCATCTACAGAGATGCTTTCATCGGGTTTTCCGTCGGTGCTCTTTAACAGAACGCCGGTAACGCCCTGATCGTCACCGAGCACTTCTTTGACTTCGGCAAACAGATGTAGCACGATCTTGCCTTCCTTGACGGCATGCATCAGTTTGGTGACCATAATAGGCTCGGCTTTGAAAGTGTCGCGGCGGTGGATGAGGTGCACGATGCTTGCGATATTGGACAGATAAAGCGCTTCTTCAAGAGCGGCATTGCCTCCGCCCACCACCGCAACGGGTTTCTTACGATAGAAAAAGCCGTCGCAAGTGGCGCAAGCCGAAACGCCGCGTCCCTTGTAGCGGGTTTCTGATTCCAAACCAAGGTATTTGGCACTTGCGCCGGTGGCGATGATGAGCGCGTCACACGTAAAAGTCTTGCCGGAATCGGCTTCCAAGCGAATCGGCTTTTCTTTTAAGTGCGCGGCTGTGATGACATCAAATTCAATTCGCGTGCCGAAACGTTCCGCATGATCCATGAAGCGTTGCATGAGATCGGGACCTTGAGCGCCGTTGACATCTGCCGGCCAGTTTTCTATTTCAGAGGTTGTCATCAGTTGTCCGCCCTGCTCCATGCCGGTAATTAAGAGAGGATTTAAATTGGCGCGGGCAGCGTAAATGGCGGCTGTGTAACCTGCGGGACCGGATCCGATGATAATAAGCTTTTCATGTTGAATGTTTTCTGACATTTTTAACCTCTTTTCTCAGTAGATCAGTTCATTGTATCCGAGTGCCATTGCGAAAAGCACAGAAAAATTGAAAACAATAGTCAAGAAGCGTTCAAAATGAAAACAAACCCCGTAAAATGGTAGGGTTGATTTCAGACGATAGATTGATGAAAAAACCAGCTCTCATAAAAGAAAAAGCTAAGAAAAACATATTGCAACCGTCAGCCCGCAAATCTTCACGTACGAAGGCCGCAACCGCTCCTGTCACGGTGAGCGCCGTTGTTAACGATCCTGTTCCCGTTGAGGATAAACGCAGAAAAGTCAGGCTCGGATCGGTGGCAGGCGTTTGCCTGCTCGTTTTCTCCGTTCTATACCTTTTGATGTTGATCTCCTATAACCAGGCAGATCCGTCTTTTACACACGCGGCTCCCAATGTCGCGCCTAAAAATTGGATCGGTCTACTGGGGGCTTGGGTATCCGACATTGCTTTGTTTGCGTTAGGGTGGTCGGCTTATTGGCTATTTCCGGTTGCGTTGATGAGTGCCTGGCGCTGCCTGAGTCCCCATTACAGAAAGCTCTCTTTTGGCAGAATTTGGCACCTTTTCGGTTTGTTGATCCTGTTGTGCGCGAGCACATCTCTTGAAGCGCTCAGATTGTATTACTTGGCAGATCCCTTGCCGGGACAGGCGGGCGGTGTTCTGGGTCAATCCGTTATGACCGCTTGCGTTCCGGTGGTCGGCGCTTTGGGCTTGACGCTTTTGATGGTGGTGCTTGCCATGAGCGGCGCGGCCATCTTTTTCGACTTTTCATGGTTGGATGTGACCGAGAGAATCGGCACGCGCTTGGATCGCTTTTGGCATTTCTTTACCGATCGGCATGAGGCTAAGGTTGATCAGGAGCAGAGAAAAACCGCTCAGGAAGAATTGGCTCAACAGTTTAAGCAAGACATCCCTGCGTTGAGAAATTCGGATGATGTCATTGATGTGCAACCGGAACCCGTGCTTCCTGCCGTTAGCCGCCCGGTAATTAATCCGCAGGCAAAAGTGAAAAAGTCGGAAGTGGCGCTTGAAGCTCAACAAGACACTTTGTTTGAAGACGCTTCTCAGCCGATCCGTCCGTCGCTCCGTTTATTTGATCCGGCGGGTAATACCGAGCCATCTATTGATAAGGCTTCACTGGCTGTTATGAGCGGATTGATTGAAAGTAAGCTGGCCAGCTACGGCGTGACAGTGAAGGTGAAAGCCGCCAACCCGGGTCCCGTTGTTACCCGTTACGAAATTGAATTGGCCGAAGGGGTGAAAAGCTCAAGCGTTAAAAGTCTTGAGTCTGATTTGGCTCGAGTTTTGTCCGTTCAGTCTGTCCGTGTGCTCGACACTGTGCCCAATACGCCCTACATGGGTATTGAAGTGCCTAATCCGCGTCGTCAGCTCGTGAGAATTTCGGAGCTTTTAGGCTCTCAGGACTTTGCAAAATCCAAGGCGCTTTTGCCTTTGTGTTTGGGCAAACGCATTACCGGTGAGCCGTTTGTTGTTGACTTAGCCAAGATGCCTCACTTGCTCGTAGCCGGTACCACGGGCTCAGGAAAATCGGTTGGCGTCAACAGCATGATTTTGTCCCTTCTTTACAAGTTTGAGCCCTCAAAGTTACGTCTGATTTTGATTGACCCGAAGAAGGTGGAATTTGCCTACTACGAAGACATCCCGCATCTTCTCTGTCCGGTCGTCGACCAAATGAATGAGGCAAAGCACGGTTTGCAATGGTGTGTTAAGGAGATGGAGCGCCGCTATAAATTGGCCCATAGCATTAAGGTGAGAAACCTTGAAAGCTACAACGCCAAGGTTAAAGAAGCGCGTGAAGCGGGCACGCCCCTCATGAATCCTCTGGCGAAAAATGCCGGCGAGGAAGTTGAACTTGAAGAACTGCCTTATATCGTCGTCGTGGTCGATGAATTGGCGGACCTTTTGATGATTGATAAAAAGGGTGTGGAAGAGTCGCTTATTCGTCTGGCTCAAAAGGCTCGCGCGGCCGGCATTCATTTGATTTTGGCCACGCAGCGCCCCAGCGCCGATGTCATCTCCGGGCTTTTGCGCACCAATATTCCTTCTCGCGCGGCGTTTCAGGTGGCCACCGGTTCCGATAGCCGCATCATTTTGGATCAGACAGGAGCTGAAAATCTTTTGGGTAACGGGGACTTTCTCTTTAAGATGCCAAGCCTTCAAGTGCTTGAACGTATCCAGGGGGCTTTTGTTACGGATGAAGAATTGGAACGCGTTGCACAAGCCCTGCGTCAGATGGCTAAACCCAACTATGTTGACGATGTTCTCGTGTCCGAAGAAGAGGAAGCGGCAGATTCCGATGAGCCGCGCGGCACAAACGGCGGCAGAAAAGATCCGCTATTTGATAAAGCCGTTCAGATTGTGGTTGAGAGCAACAAGTGTTCGGTTACCTATTTGCAAAGACGGCTTGGAGTGGGTTATCCGAGAGCGGCCAACATAGTCGAAGACATGGAAGCCGAGGGGATTGTCAGTCCGGCCGATTCCAGCGGTCGCCGAACCATTAACGCCAGAAATAATGAGGGCTTGTGATGAAGAGCTTTGTGAGTGCGGCCGTTTTGACAGCGCTTGGTTGTTTCAGCGTGGCTTCTTTTGCCGCTGCGACTGATGATTTGAGTCGTTTTTTAAAGAATGTGACGAGTGCACAAGGCTTCTTTGAGCAAAAGGTTTTTACTCGTGAAGGCGAAAATAAAGACGCGGCCGGTACCGGTGACTTTGCATTTCTTCGCCCGGGCAAATTTAAGTGGCATTACAACGCGCCTTTTGAAGAGCTCATTGTGACCGATGGGAAAACGCTTTGGCTCTATGACACGGAACTTGCGCAGGTCACACAAAAACAATTGTCAGGAGCGATTCCCGCTTCTCCTGCTTCGCTTTTATTTGGAGCACAGGATTTCCGTAAGGATTTCAATGTCGAAAATTTAGCTTCAAAAGACGGATTGGATTGGTTAAAGGCAACACCGAAAGACGACAGCAACGCATTTTCTGAAGTGCGAATTGGCTTTAAAAACGGTTTGCCGCAGGAAATGACACTTAAAGATAACTTCGGGCAGGAAACACGCTTGTCTTTTGAAAATTTCAAAACCAATGTCAAATTGCAGTCTTCAGATTTTGTTTTCAAGATTCCTAAAGGCGTAGAAGTGCTTAAAGACGGCAGTTCTTTTTAGTAGTTTTGATTGTTCAACTTTTAACTCACACTCATAATCGGAGGCCCGCCCGAAATAGAATGGCATTTCCCGGATGGTTTTGCGTTGCTGATGTGGGTTAACAACTAAAATTTTCTACAAACAGTACCCGAAGTTGGTCGAGTACTGGGTGTGAGAAATTCGGGTGGTGCCAGAATCGAATATCATGATAAGGAAGAAGAGTACACAGGCTGTATTAAGGCCCTGCACGATGCCTCTTATCTGAATAAGCCTAAAAATGCTCAAAGTTTTACGGTGACTCATCAAATGGAGAAACTTGAAGAACCACTTTTTTCAAAAGAACTGAGCGACTTAATGTTTGTATTGTTTAGCCCACTATTGAAGTTTTCTAATTTTGGCGTCGTAAGCATTACGTTCCAAGTGAAATTCGAGACCATCGTAGATGTATGATGCTCATGCTCTTTGATAAAGGTACTTCAATTTCCAATCGTCATGTAATTTATTATTGTCCATAGCGAAATCCTCCTTAGAACTCTCGAGAAATATTAGACTATCTATTGCACTTGAGATAGAAAAAATGGCCTTTTGAAACCTGAATACCTTTGAATTATTACTTGTTGAAAAAACTTTCTTTAAAATCAAATAGATACGCTATTTTTAACAAGTACTTGTTAAAATAAATCCGTTCAAAATCAATAAGATAGATAATTTTCGACAAGTACTTGTTAAATTTTTTAACAAGTCGTTTTGATCTTCAGTCTGTAGCTTTATAGAACTGTTTTAAGTATGGTAGTTTTCACCCCTTCAAATAGTGCAATTTTTTAATTAACTGGCCCAATCAAGCAATTGTTTGACTAGTCAAGTTATTAGGCTATCTTTGCAATTTCTCTTTCAGTAAATATAACGCTCACTTATCGATCAATTACACGTATTTAATTGAGTACGGGAAGTTAAAAAATAATCATACAATTCTCGAATGGCTACTTGTTGAAAAAACCTTTTTTAAATCAATAAGATACATCATTTTTAACAAGTACTTGTTAAAATAAAACCATTTAAAAACAATAAGATAGGAAATTTTTAACAAGTGAAAGACTGAAGGTTTTTGAGGATACCGTGTTGTTCGGCGATCTTAGTGGCTGTCCAAGTCAAACCGTAGTGAACAACCGGTTCGCTCCAAGAGATGTCAGGAACCTGTTCACGATTCACGGTCTGTTGATCAAATTCTTCCTTGTTCAATAACTCGTTATGTCCCCAATAAAGATCAATTCCTTCGAATTCAGGGAATTGAGTCAAGAAACCGCCTACGACTTTAGTGCTGCCATTGTCAGAGAGGACTTGATGTGAATCAGGCACTCGTATAGCAAGTGAAACAGGAAGTCAGGATAGAAACTCCCGCTTAAAGCAAATTCTCAAAGCGGGAGTTTTTTTCGTCCTAAGACCTGAAGTTATCTCCAAGCCCACAGGAAAGTTTTAGACGAAGCGGCAAACGTGATCAACGGCGATATCGGAAAAACCGTAAGCTTCAGCCTTTGTCAGTTTGCCGTTGGCGATAGCGACGATCTCGTCAAAAAGTTCCGCTCCCATCGCTTGGTAGCTTTTTTCGCCGCGCACGATAGGCGAGAGATCGTAGTCCATGTTGTCTTCCATGCACCGATAAGTCCGCTCATTAGCAGTCACTTTCATCACCGGAGCAATGGCGTTACCCGTGGGAGTGCCTCGTCCTGTCGTGAAAATTACCACTTGACAGCCGGCCGCAACCATTGATGTGACCGATGAGATGTCATAGCCCGCGGTGTCCATGACAATGGCGCCTTGGCGAGTGGGGCGTTCGGCTTGCTGAAGCACTTCAACGATGGGACGCGTGCCGCCTTTTCGAATGCAGCCTAAGCTCTTTTCATCCAAAGTCGAGAGGCCTCCGGCTTTGTTGCCTGGAGTGGGCTGGCCGGCCCGGCAGTCCTGACCGACAGCTTTGAGATGATCTTCGTAGTCGCGGCAGATTTTGATAACTTCGTTGTGCAATTTGGTGGTCGCGGCGCGTCGGGCAAGCACATGTTCACCCCCAATCCATTCAATGGATTCGCTTAAAAGCGTACTGGCTCCATGATCAACCAAAAGATCGCTTAATTCACCCACGGCCGGATTGCTGCCGATACCGGAAGTCGCATCCGATCCTCCGCATTCAATACCTAAAAAGAGTTCGCTCAGATCAAAAAGTTCTTTTTGTTGCATGCCGGCTTGGGCGGCCATTTCGCGTGCGGCTCGTACCGCTTTTTCAATCGTCTTGAGCGTGCCGCATTCTTCCTGAATGCCAAAGGAGACAACCGGTTTTGAGGTCATGGCGCAGATCTTTTCGCGCAATTGTTTGTGTCCGACCGTCTCGCAGCCAAGACCAATGATGACAACACCGTAGACATTGGGATTGCAGGCAAACCCGGTGAGAATTTTCTGAGACATGGCCGTATTGGCGGCCACGTCCGAGCATCCAGTGTTGAAAATGATGTTGACAGCGCCGCGCACTTGGCTGGCTACGATGCGAGCGGTTTCGCTGCCACATGCGCAGCCCGGCAGAATAAGCACGTGGTTGCGGATGCCGGGACGGCCTTCTGCGCGACGATAGCCCCAGAATTTAACGCCGCTCTTTGTTGGTACAAACTGAGGAACTTCTTCGTCAGTTTCTTCAATGAGTTCGCTCTCGTAATCACGCGGAACGCTGTAAATATTATTGTGATCAACCAATTGGCCGACTTCAATGGCGCAGGTGCTGCGACCGATGCGTTCGCCATACTTTAAAACATCCGCTCCTTTTTCAATCGGTTTAATGGCGACCTTGTGACAGGCAGGAATATTGTCTTTAGCGCTAAGAGTACAGGGTTGACCGTTTTGCGAATAAATAACTTTTGAACCCAAGGCAACGTCTTTAACACAAACGACGATGTTGTCCTTAGTGTCCATTAACAACGCATTGATGTCCATGAAGCGACCTCCGGGAAGTTATAGTTTTTTCGCTCCATAGCATAACGCTGATTTTTATGGACGCATAGAAAAACTGGTTTTCTTTAGACAAAACTCAAACTCCCGTTAGACGAATGCTAAACGGGAGGTTGAGTTTTTAGAGGAAAGGCAAAGAGCAATCAGCCGGCAATGGCTCGTGTTTGATTGCCTTGACTCTTTTGAGACAAATTGCCTTTTTTGACTTTTTGTGTGAGGTGGTAAATCACGTAGCACAGAACCGTGAAGGGCACGCCGCAGTAAAGGGCGATGCGTTGTGCCGGATCGATTCCCATACCCACCATGACGATGACACACATGGTTCCGCCGACAATCGGCACCCACGGGAACCACGGGCTCTTGTACTTGAGTTCAGACAAGCTGTGGCCGGAGGCAATAAATTGCTTTCTGAAGCGGTAGTGGGCCACGCAGATACTGAGCCACACGGCCACGGTGGAAAAGCCCACAATCGAGGTGAGAATCACAAAGACCGTGTCAGCCGCCATGACGCTTGAAGCCAGAGCCAAGAGACCGCCCAGCATGCTAAAGGCAAGAGCGTTGACCGGCACGCCGCGCTTATTGAGCTTGGCAAGACCGGCGGGCATCATGCCGTCGTGTCCCAAGGACCAAACCATACGGCCGGACGCAAATAAGCCCGTGTTGGCCGAAGACAAAATCGCCGTGATAATCACGAAATTGAAGATGTCGGCGGCATAGGGGATGCCCATTTGTTCAAAGACCGTGATAAAGGGGCTCTTGGAGACTGTGGCCGCTTCTGAGGGCAAAAGCGTTGCGACAATCAAAACCGTACCCACGAAAAAGACGACCAGGCGCAAAAGCGAAGCGCGCACGGCCATCGGAATAACCTTTTCGGGGTTATTGGTTTCGCCGGCGGCCACGCCGATCAATTCCGTGCCGGAGTAGGCAAAGCAGACCGTTACCATGGTAAACAGAAGCGGTGTGATGCCATTAGGCAGCAAACCTCCTTCGCCCACCAAGTGCGTCAGACCCGGAGAGCCGGTTTCACCGAAGGGAATCACGTCAAAGAACGCGCATGCGCCCAAGACGATGAAAACCTGAATCGTCACGACTTTGATAATGGAGAGGAAAAATTCGCTTTCAGCAAAAAAGCGCGTATCCACCACATTAAGTAAGAAAATAATCGTGCCGAAAATCAAGCACCAGGACCACCCCGGCACCTGCGGGAACCAGTATTGCATGGCAAAGCCCACAGCGGTAAAAGCCGTGCCGAGGGTGACGGTCCAGTTAAGCCAATACAGCCATGCCACGGCATAACCCGAAGCAGGGGAGATGTATTTGCTTGCATAAAGATGGAAAGAACCGGGATCAGGGTGAGCGACGGAAAGTTCGCCTAAGCTCAACATGATCAGGTACACCATAAATGCACCGATCAAGTACGCAAGCACGGTACCGAAAGCACCGACGTTTGCGATGATATGACCCGTTCCAAAAAAGAGTCCGCTGCCGATCACGCCGCCAAGACTCAGCATAATCAAATGGCGCAATTGCATCGAGCGTTGAAATTGGGACTCGTTGTTCGCCGTAATGTTTTGGGAGTTCATAATGCCTTTCCCCCAAAGTGCTGCTATTGCGTTCTAGCGCCGAGGGTACACAGGCTATTACCCAAGGACTCAGGATCTTGTCTTCGACGAGTAGTTTCTCGCTTCGAAGCTAGTCCGACAATAACAACTTGTTTTAAAAAGATGTCCGTCGTCCAAACGTTCATCTCGCGTTTTCTCGGAGGTTGTCTCCCCCGATACGGTGGTCAACACATTTAACAGTTTTTGGTTGTTTGACACCGCGATATTAGGGATAAATGACCGCGATATCAAGAGCAGGACGAAATATTTTTTCTAACTGTCAAACTACACACAATATATACCATGAATAGCGATCAAAAGGGCATATTTTCCAATCTATGGTGTGTGTTTTTAGGGACAGAAATAAGACGCTTGTAGGCAAAATCGACTACAAAGTTCGGATTTAAGGCGATTAAAATAGTGGATGTTTTTGTGTTAAGCGGAGAGAGAAATGTCCGATGCTATGTGGGGCGGGCGATTTGACCTGCCGATGGATCATTTGGTTCAGGAATTCAATGCGACGATTTTGATTGAAAAGCGCGTGACGCCTTTTTCGATTATCGGCAGCACGGCGCATGTGCATATGCTTGCTGCGCAAAACATTCTGACGCAGTCAGAAGCCGAAGCGATTCTCCAGGGTTTGCAAGCCGTCCGTCAAGAAGTTGAGGACGGCAAATTTGTATTTGATGTAGCGGACGAAGACATTCAGATGGCCATTGAGCGGCGCGTCACGGAAATCGTGGGACCGGTGGGCGGAAAGATGCACACGGCCCGTTCCCGCAACGATCAGGCGCAGTTGGATGTCAGACTTTACACGAGACACGCAATCGAGGAAATTATTAAAGCGATCCGTGATTTGCAGCGAACGATTATCGCCAAAGCCGAGCAATACATGGGGGTGATGTTTCCGGGCTATACCCATTTTCAAACCGGGCAACCCATCTTGTTTTCCCATTGGATGATGGCTTATTTTTGGATGCTTGAGCGCGATATCGGGCGTTTTGAGGACGCTTATAAACGCTTAAATGTCTGCCCATTGGGGGCGGCTGCCATGGCGGGAACCACTTTCCCGATCGATCGCGACATGACTGCTAAAGAAATGGGGTTTGCGTGGCCGAGTGAAAATTCAGTCGACACCATCGGTGATCGAGATCATTTGATTGAAACAGATTCCGCTGCCGCCATTTGCATGATGCATTTGAGCCGTTTGTGTGAAGAGATTGTGCTCTTTACCAGTCAAGACATTCACTTCTTTGAATTGTCTGACGATTTCTGCACGGGTTCTTCCATCATGCCTAATAAGAAAAATCCGGATATCGCCGAAAAGATTCGCGGCAAAGCCGGCCGAGTGTTCGGCAATCTGCAGGCGATGCTCACGATGATGAAGGGGCTGCCCTTGGCGTTTAATACCGATATGAGTGAGGATAAAGAGCCGACGTTTGATTCCGTGGATACGCTTCACATGAGTCTTCGTATATTGAAACCCATGCTTGAGAAGATGACGGTTAACGCAGAGCAAGCTCGATTGGGAGCGGGCAGGGGATACTCCAATGCAACGGACTTGGCTGACTACCTCGCCCGTAAAGGCATTCCTTTCCGCCAGGCTCACCACATCGTCGGTCATATTGTGAATTACTGCATTAAGCACAATACGGATCTTGAACGCATGACTCTTGAGGAATACAAACAATTTTCCGATGCGATTGAAGACGATATTCATCAATTCATCACGCTTGAAGCCTGTGTGGCCGCGCGTCGTTCTTTCGGCGGTACAGCCCCGGAACGAGTTAAAGAACAAATTGAACGCGCTCGCGCCCGTTTAGCCCTCACTCATTGCGGAGTTTAAAAATGTCTGTTTTAACGCTGACTCAAGATGATGTTCTCGGTGTTTTGCCGAAAGTGGATGTTTTTTCAACGGTTGAAGCCATGTTTGATGCCTTGGGGCGGGGAGAGGCCGTGCAGCCAAAACAGGTTCAAACGCTCTTTCCTCAAGGCAAAGGCGACTTCATCAACTATAGTGGCGTGTGGATGAGTGCCGGGGTGTATGGTTTAAAAACCTCTCCTTTTATTGTCCAAGAAAAGGGTTACACAGTTACCGCTTGGACTCTTTTGATGTCCACGCAAACGGGCAATCCTTTGCTTTTAGTTGATAGCTCCAGGCTGACGCTTGAGAGAACAGCGGCAACAACTGCCGTTGCCGTGAAATATTTGGCTTGCGCTAAAGCTCGCCGTCTGGCCGTAATCGGTACAGGCCCTCAAGCGTTGGCGCATATTCGCTACGTACAGGGTCTTCGCGATTGGGACAGTATTCGAGTGTGGTCCCTGAACAGTCATGAGTTATCCGAAGACAAGCGGGAAGAATTCTTTAAAGCCGGTCAAGGCAAGTTGCAATTTGTGCAGACGAAAGCTCAGGCGATAGAAAAGGCCGATGTGATCATGCTTTGCACCAGCGCGGCCGCCTCCGTTCTTGAAGCCAAAGATATTGACGGCGCTCCCTTAATTACGTCGATCTCTACCAATGCACCGGGAGCCCACGAAATTGATCCTGCCCTGTTGCCCGTGATGGACGTTTATTGCGACTGCTCGGCTACGACCGCTACGGTGGCCGGCGAAATGAAACAGGCAATTGAAGCCGGAATATGGAGCGCAGAGCAAGTTAAAGGCGATTTAGGAGCCCTTGTAAATCACACCTGTGATTGTCCCGTCTATGACAAACCGGTCTTTTTCCGCTCAATCGGTCAAGGTTTGGAAGATATTGCCGTGGCTTTGGCAGTGTTCAAAGAAGTTCAAAAGAAGGATAAATAAAAATGAAAATTGAAGCGTTCGGTGTAGAACAATGGATGAATGAGTGGGAAACGAAGTGCGCCTACAACGTTGCGGAAACCTGCGTGGAGTCCATTACGGTTAAAGAACTTCTTGAATTAGCAGGAGTCAGCGAGCAAAAGATGACTGCTGACCTTCTGGATAAAAAATTAACCTACGGTTGGATCGAAGGCAGCACGAAAGTCCGTGAGTTAATTGCTGGGCTGTATCAAAAGCAAACGCCAGAAAACATTCTCACAACGCATGGCTGCATCGGTGCGAACATGTTGGTGCATGAAACGTTGGTGGAACCCGGTGATCATGTGATTTCCGTGATTCCGACCTATCAGCAGCACTACTCCATTCCGGAAAGTTTCGGCGCACATATTGAAACCTTGAGATTAAAACCGGAAAACGGTTTCTTGCCGGACTTAAATGAATTGCGTGCCATGGTCAAGCTGCACACCAAACTCATTTGTATCAACAATCCGAATAATCCCACGGGCGCTTTGATGGACGAGGAACTGCTTCGCGATATTTGCGAGATTGCCCGCTCGGTTGGTGCTTGGGTTCTTTGTGATGAGGTCTATCGTGGTTTAACCCAAGACGATGTATATAGCCCCTCTGTGGCTGATCTCTACGAAAAGGGAATCAGCACAGGCAGTATGTCCAAGGTGTTTAGTTTGGCCGGTTTGCGTTTCGGTTGGATCGCAGCGCCCAGAACACTCATTGAGGCGGTTTTGCATCATCGTGACTACAACACCATCAGTGTTGGCATGCTCGATGAATACTTTACGGAAATCGCCTTTGGCGCTAAAGACAAAATTTTGGCCCGCAATCGTCAAATCATTCGTGAGAACCTTCAGATTTTGGACGAATGGGTTAAAAGTGAGCCTCGAGCCTCTTATGTCAAACCTAAAGCCGGTACAACCGCGTTCGTCAAAATCGATACGGTCTTGTCTTCACATGAATTCTGCGAACGTTTGGTCAAGGAAAAGGGGGTGATGTTTACACCGGGCTCTGCCTTGCATACCGAAGGGTACGTCAGAATCGGCTACGCTAATAACAAAGAAGTCTTGAAGAAGGGGCTTGCCTTAACGAGCGAATTTTTGAAAGAAATTCCGTAGCGCGGTGCCAGAGAGGCCGAATTCTGTACTAAGCGATGGAATTCGGCACAATTCGTTGAATAGGCACTGAAAAAACAAAACCTGCACTTCGCTAAAAGTGCAGGTTTTCTATATGGCTCCCCGAGTTGGGTTCGAACCAACGACCTGCGGATTAACAGTCCGTCGCTC
>ERZ791868.255-NODE-255-length-54827-cov-4.441667_pt1 | contig 54827 bp, 42 predicted proteins | sample MGYA00510281_ERZ791868 | MGnify/ENA primary metagenome ERZ791868 (study PRJEB30046, sample SAMN00792046) | human gut metagenome | study: EMG produced TPA metagenomics assembly of the A metagenome-wide association study of gut microbiota in type 2... | reverse complement strand
CGAATCTCGTTTTCCGCTCCACTTGAATATTGGCCCGGCAGAAACCTGCCGGGTTTTTTGTTGCTTCTTGTCAACTTTAGATCCTTGTGATATGATATTATGAGCGATTTATGTCAGTATCTTTTGATATTGGCCTTGAACAAGCTGTTAATTTTGTACACATATAAAACCTAAGGGAGGATTTTTTAATGAACGTATCTGTTGAAAGAGTTGTGAATGACGCAACCCTCAAAATTACTTTACCCGCTGAGGAAGTGAATAAAGGCTTTAAAAAAGCTATAAGCAAAATCGCTAACAGCGTAAACATTCCCGGTTTCCGTAAAGGCAAAGCACCCCGCAACATTATTGAAATGCACTATGGCAAAGATGCCATTAAACAAGAAGCATTCGAAATCGTTGCTAATGATTGCTATACTAAAGCACTTGATCAGGAGAGCCTGATTCCTGTGTCCGACCCCAAAGTTGAAGAATCTGTTTTTGAAGAAAATAAAGATATGGAACTGACTATCAAAGTCACTTTGAAACCTGAAATAGAACTGGGTGAATACAAAGGCTTGTCTGTAGAGAAAAAAGAAGCTGTTGTTGAAGATGCAGATGTTGACGCTGCAGTAGAAGAACTGCGCAGCCGTCAGGCCAAAATGGTAATTGCTGAAGAAGGTACAATTATTGAAAAAGGTGATTTTGCAATTATTGATTTCGCCGGTACTGTAGACGGTGAAGCTTTCAGCGGCGGTGAAGGTAAAGGCTATCCTCTGGAAGTTGGTTCTAACTCCTTTATCCCTGGTTTTGAAGATCAGCTGGTTGGCCTAAAAAAAGGCGATGCTACTGATGTAGAAGTAACTTTCCCTGAAGATTATTTCGTTAAAGAACTGGCTGGTAAAGAAGCTGTGTTCAAAGTTAACGTTCAAGATGTAAAACGCAAAGAGCTGCCTGAGCTGAATGACGAATATGTTGCAGCTAACAGTGAATATAAAACTGTTGCTGAACTGAAAGCTTCGTACAAAGAACGTATGCAGCAGAATGCTGAAAACAATGCGAAGGTTGAATATGAAAAAGCATTGATTGATGCTGCTGTTGCCAATGCTAAATTTGAAGTTCCTGAGATTATGGTCGAAGACCGCATCAGCCAAATGGTTGACGAAATGCGTATGAGTCTGGAAAGCCGTAAAATGACTTTAGAAATGTATATGCAGTATACTGGTATGGATATGGCTAAGATCCGCGAAAACCAGCGTGCGACTGCCGCTGAAAACGTAAAAACTGATCTGGTTCTGGATGCTATTGCCAAAGCAGAAAACATTCAGGTATCTATGGAAGACGTTGATGCTGAATTATCTGCTATTGCTGCTCAACATGGTGCTACGCTGGACGAAGTAAAGAATATCATTAAATCCAATGGTAACATGGGACTTTTGCTTGCAAATATTCTGCGTCGCAAAGCTGCTCACGTTGTTATTGACAACGCAAAATAATGGCATTTTGCCGCCGGCGCTTTAAGCTCCGGCGGCAGATGTGACTTTATTAAAAAATATAACCTTAAAGAAAAGGGGTGTAAGACATGAACTATGTGCCTATCGTTGTAGAGCAATCCAGCAGGGGTGAGCGCTCTTATGACATTTATTCCCGCTTATTGAAAGACAGAATCGTTTTTGTGACCGGCCCTATTGACGACGCGATGGCAAATGTCGTTATCGCCCAGCTGCTCTTCCTGGAATCCGAAGATCCTAATAAAGATATACATCTTTATATCAATAGTCCTGGCGGCAGTGTAAGTGCCGGCTTGGCTATTTATGACACGATGCAGTATATCAAACCTGATGTTTCTACCATTTGCATGGGTATGGCGGCCAGTATGGCATCTGTACTTTTAGCTGCAGGAACTCCTGGAAAACGTTACGCGCTCCCTTATTCCCGCGTGATGATTCATCAACCGCTGGGAGGGGCTCAGGGTCAAGCTACAGAAATTGAGATTCATGCGCGCGAAATTCTGCGTATCCGTGAAGAGATGAATGGTATTTTAGCTAAACATACAGGTCAGTCGAAAGAAAAAATCGCACAGGATACTGAACGCGATTATTACCTGACCAGCGAAGAAGCTAAAGCTTATGGGCTTATTGATGAAGTTGTAACCCGTAAGGCAGCAGCTGAAGAAGCGAAATGATGCATACTAAGGAGATAACAATATGAACTTTGGCGAGGGGAACGACAGCAATATAACTTGTTCCTTCTGTGGAAAAAGAGAAGGCCAGGTCCGCAAGCTGATTGCCGGTCATAACGTCTATATCTGCGACGAATGTATCGAACTTTGCAATGAAATGCTGACAGAAGACCTGAAAGAAACAAATGCTGCTGTTGTCAGTGTAAACGAACTGCCGAAGCCGAAAGAAATTAAAAATATTCTTGACGAGTATGTTATTGGTCAGGAAGAAGCAAAAAAAACTTTGGCTGTAGCGGTTTATAACCACTATAAACGTATTAACTATGAATTAAATAATCCTGCGAAGGATAAAGAAGTAGAACTGCAAAAATCAAATATTCTAATGCTGGGGCCTACCGGCAGCGGTAAAACTTTGCTGGCACAGACGTTGGCAAAGATTTTGCAGGTACCTTTTGCAATCGCTGATGCTACTGCTTTGACAGAAGCTGGTTATGTAGGTGAGGATGTTGAAAATATCCTGCTGAAATTGATCCAGAACGCTGATTTTGATATTGAGCGTGCTCAAAGAGGCATTATTTATATTGATGAGATCGATAAGATTTCTCGTAAATCAGAAAATCCTTCTATTACACGTGATGTATCAGGTGAAGGTGTGCAGCAGGCACTTCTGAAAATTTTGGAAGGCACAGTCGCCAGCGTTCCGCCGCAAGGAGGACGCAAACATCCGCATCAGGAGTTTATTCAGATCGATACTACTAATATTTTATTTATCTGTGGCGGTGCTTTTGCCGGACTTGAAAATATTATCGGTGCACGTATCGGCAAAAAGAATCTTGGTTTTGGTGCTGATATCAAAACAAAAGAAGAAGCAAAAGCTGATACGATCTTTAAAAAAGTTTTGCCTGAAGATTTAATGAAATTCGGTTTGATTCCTGAATTTGCAGGTCGTCTGCCTGTTGTTGTGACACTGGATTCTTTGGATAAAGACGCTTTGATCAAAATCCTGCAAGAGCCTAAAAATGCTTTGATTAAACAATATCAGCATTTCCTGGCTATGGATAATGTAGAACTGGAATTCGAAGACGGTGCTTTAGTGGCTATTGCAGAAGAAGCTCTTAAACGTAATGCCGGCGCCCGCGGTCTGCGTTCTATCATCGAAGAGGTAATGCGTAATGTGATGTATGAAGTGCCTTCACGTATCGACGTTGTGAAATGCGTAGTTACAGAAGCGGTAATCAGAGAACACATGGAACCGAAAATGGTGGTTGCTAGTTAAGCAATTAAAAAAAGAAGGGGAAAGGGCATAGCCTTTTCCCCTTTTTATGTTAAAATAAAGTTGAGTAATGAAAATGCTTTTAAAATATCGTTTGCTGCAGTTAATACTGTTGGCAAAGGAGGGTAATATATGGAAACAAAACCACGTTTAATGCCGTTGCTTCCTTTAAGAGGAATGCTGGTATTTCCAGGTATGATTATAAATCTTGATGTAGGCAGGGAGCGTTCCGTTCATGCAGTAGAAGCGGCTATGACTTCCGATAAGCAGATACTCCTGGTATCACAGAAGGAAGCCGTAACGATGGAACCAGGGCAGAAGGATTTATTTAAATATGGTGTTATAGCGGAAATCAAACAATTATTGAAATTGCCAAGTGGAGCTTTGCGGATACTTGTAGAAGGATTAGCCCGAGCTAAAGTAGAAACTATTATCGAAGCTCCGGCTGTCGATACATATTTCCAGGCTAATGCACTGCCGATGGATTCTGTTGTCAGTGGAGATAATGAAGTGGAAGCGCTGCGCAGGATGTTGATTGAAACGTTTGAGCAATGGATTATTGCCAGCAAGAAAGTCAACAGTGAAGTGCTGCTGACCTTTAAGGACCAAACTGACCCGGGACGGGTTGCGGATATGATTGCCGGTTATCTGTCGATCAATATCGAAGAAAAAGAGCAGCTGTTAGAAGCTGTTGATGTTAAAGAACGTATGAATAAGCTCTATACGTATTTATGTAAAGAACTGGAAATTGCCGGTCTGGAAAAAAATATTTCACAGCAGGTGCGTAAACAGATAGAACAGAACCAAAAAGAATATTATCTGCGTGAACAGATGAAAGCTATTAATAAAGAACTTGGCGAAGGTGATGAACGTCAGGCCGAAATAGATGAATATAAGAAGCAGATGTCAGAGCTTGATCTGCCAGCTGAAGTTGTTGAAAAAATCAATAAAGAACTTGACCGTCTTTATAAAATGCCGCCTATGATGGCTGAAAGCGCCGTAATCCGCAATTATATCGATGTGCTTTTAAGTTTGCCCTGGGGTAAGTTTACAGAAGATAATTTTGACCTTGAAGTGGCTGCTAAAGTACTGGATAAAGACCATTACGGTTTGGAAAAAGTAAAAGAACGTATTTTAGAGTATTTGGCAGTACGTGCTTTGACCAAACAAAGTAAGGGACCGATTTTATGTTTAGTCGGACCTCCTGGTGTGGGTAAAACTTCTCTGGCACATTCGGTTGCCAGAGCGATCGAGCGTAAATTTACCCGTGTTTCTTTAGGTGGCGTTCGTGATGAAGCAGAAATCCGCGGTCATCGTCGTACATATATCGGCGCAATGCCAGGCAGGATTATTCATGGTATGCAAACCAGCGGTTGCATGAATCCTGTTTTTCTTCTGGATGAGATTGATAAAATGGCTTCTGATTTTCGGGGGGATCCGGCTTCGGCTTTGCTGGAGGTATTAGACCCGGAACAAAACAACACTTTCAGTGACCATTATATTGAATTCCCTTTTGATTTGTCACATGTTTTCTGGATTGTAACGGCTAATACGGTAGAAACTATCCCTCCTGCTCTATTAGACAGGATGGAAGTGATTCAACTTACCAGTTACACTGAGGACGAGAAAGTGAAAATCGGCGAATTGCATTTATTGCCGAAGGAACGTCAGGCACATGGCTTGACTGCAAAAACTTTGAATATTACAGAAACAGCTCTGCGTCATGTTATACGCGAATATACACGTGAGGCCGGTGTACGTAATTTAGAACGGAAAATAGCGGCGATCTGCCGTAAAACAGCACATCGTATTGTGACGAAACAGGTAAAAAGTGCTAAAGTTACCGAAAAAAATCTGACTAAATATTTAGGACCGGTTATTTTCCTGGAAAGCGATCTGACTGCTAAGGCAGAAATAGGTATTTGCACAGGTTTGGCCTGGACCAGTGTTGGCGGTGAATTGCTGAAGGTAGAAGTACTGGCTACTAACGGTAAAGGCGGTCTGGTATTGACTGGGCAGCTGGGTGATGTTATGAAAGAATCTGCTCAGGCCGGTTATACTTATATTCGTTCCCGGGCTAAAGAGCTGCATTTGGATGAAAAGTTTTATGAAACCACTGATATCCATATTCATTTACCGGAAGGTGCAATTCCGAAAGATGGTCCTTCTGCCGGCATTACTATGGTGACAGCTATGGTTTCTGCACTGACTAAACGTTGTATAAAAGCGGGTATTGCCATGACTGGAGAGATAACTCTTTCTGGCAAAGTGCTTCCGGTAGGCGGAATTAAAGAAAAAATGCTGGCGGCGCATCGTTATGGTGTAAAAACCATTCTGCTTCCAGAACAGAATATGCAGGATCTGGAAGAACTTCCTGTCAATGTGCGTGCGGCAATAAAATTCATTCCTGTTAATCATATGGATCAAGTGTTGAAATTAGCTTTGGAGGAGTAAGATGAATAAAGGAACCTGGGATATTATTCATGCCCAATATATCACTTCTGCTGTCAGAGCAGACCAATATCCGACACCACCGTTGATAGAGGCTGCTTTTATAGGGCGTTCTAATGTTGGCAAATCTTCACTGATCAATTCGCTCTGCAGGCGTAACGGCTTGGCAAGAGTGAGCTCGACTCCAGGTAAAACACAGACGATAAATTTCTATGGTTTGCAGGCTAAACGTACTACTGAAGGGCAGGAAGAACGTGCTGATTTTTATTTGGTAGATTTACCAGGTTATGGTTTTGCCAAAACAGCTAAAACGAACAAAGATAAATGGTCAGGATTCATCAGTAAATATCTTTCCGGATCTGATAATCTAGGACTGGTCTGTCAGCTTATTGATATCAGGCATAAGCCGTTGGACAGCGATATTGAAAGCTATCACTGGTTACTGGACTGTGGACTGCAGGTTCAGGTTATCCTGACTAAAGCAGATAAATTGTCAAAAAATGCAGCGATGGCTCAAAAAGCATTATTCAAACGGGAACTGGGACTGGATGACAGCCGTATTATGACTTATTCTGTAACTCAGAATACAATGCGCAGTGAATTGATAGGGCGGATCATGACGGCACTGGAAGGGCATTATTAAGCGAGGGAAATATGTTGAATCGTTTGCTGCTGTTTGTTATGGCAGCTTGTTTGGGAACATTATTTTTAAAAATGGAATTGCCGATACCATATCTTTTAGGCGGTATTTTTGCTGCAGTAGCCTGTAAGGTAGCTGGTTCGCCTGTTACCTGGCCTAAGAATTGGCGTGAATTGGGATTGCTTGTCGCTGGGTATGGGATTGGCCGTAATTTTACAGCCGATACATGGGAGAAAATGACACATCAGACTTTTGGAGTGCTGGAAGCCACGCTGGTAGCTGTTGCCGTTGCTGTTTTAATTGCCTGGTGGACCGCCAGGCATACTTCGGCTAATCTGATCAGTTGTGTGATGGGTATTATGCCTGGCGGGCTGACGCAAATGATGCTGATGTCGGAGGATGATCCAAGGGCTGACGCAAATGTTGTTGTCGTTATGCAGACTCTGAGGCTGGTAGGCGTTATTGTAGCAGTACCCTTTCTGGTAATACATGGTTTAGGCGCACAGGTCATGCAAAATAGTGCTGTTGTTCAGACAATAGACGGTACGCATTGGCTTATTCTTGTCCCATTGTCGTTTTTAGGCGCTTTTGTTGCAACTAAGTTAAAGGTGCCAACGCCGCGTTTGCTGGGGCCGATTTTGGCAACAGCGGCAGGGTCGTACTTTTGGGGCGGTTTACAGCCTGTGCCTTGTTTGCTTATGGTGCTGGCACAGGTAAGTATTGGATTATACATGGGCGTAATGCTGGATCCCAAAAAACTTTCGGCTACTAAGGAATTGATGCCTTATATTTTTAGCGGTATCGTTTTGATGATTGGTGTCAGTGTTGTTGTTGCCTGGTCCCTGTCAGAACGGTATGGGTTTTCTTTAGTAACCGCTTTTTTAGCAATGGCTCCCGGCGGAATTGCGGAAATGTGCCTGGCTGGAATGAGTATGGGAGAAGATGTTTCAATCATTCTTACTTACCAATTAGTACGGTTATTGTTTTTGAATATCTGTGTTCCTTTAGGAATTACTATGTATTTCAAAAATAAAAGTCTTGATTAGCAGCATCATATCTTACTGAATTTAACAGTAAGATATGATGCTGCTTTATTTGCGCAAAATAATATATAAAAAAATATATCAAAAGCCTTGACAAAAGAAATAGTAATAAATATAATTAAGTTAACAAATGAATATTGTAGGCTAAAGGTGCTCTACAGAGCTTAATAGAGAAGTCGGTGTAATTCCGACGCGGTCCCGCCGCTGTAACGAGGAGTAAACTTCAAATGCCACTGGTAGTAATACCGGGAAGGTGAAGTGAGCTATGAATCGGAGTCAGAAGAACTGCCTTAGCTACATCGCTGATTGACCTGCGAGAGACGGGGAGGAGATGCTGCAGAGTTCGTATTTTGGGTGAATACGAAATGCGAATCTTTTGCTATGAATTTCTGACCGTTTTTCTTAATATTATTTTAAGAAAACGGTTTTCTGTTTTTCTGTGCTTTTGTAAGTGCATTGAGGTCGAAGTGTGATGGCTAGACCTCGGAAATAAGGTCAGCCATCAGTGTATATATTTATTTGTGGCAGGTCTGGACAACCTGCTGGGTTTATTGCCATTCTCAAGTTCTCTTTGTGCAAGAACCTTCTTCTCAATTGCCTGCGTAGGGGTACGCGGCAAGAGCAACCATCACAAAACATGTGATGGTTGCTTTTTTTTGAGAAGGGACTTATAGAGGCAGTTTAGGTAGGAGATTCTCGAACCATTCTGCGATACATAAGTAAGCAAAGTACAGGAGGTGAACATTTACTACCCCGGCACAGAAAATAATTAATGAAAGGATGCCGTATATGGAACAAGATAAAAACCTTACAGCAGAGATTCAGCAGGAAGAAACTTTAGAGGGAGCCATTCCCCCGGTTACTTTCGATGAATTTACGCCGCCGTCCTATGAGGAATGGAAGCAAGAAGTAGTGACTGCGCTTAAAGGCGGTTCTTTTGAAAAGAGTATGTTCACTAAAACTTATGAGGGTATCACCCTGAATCCTATTTATAGATTAGAGGATCAGGAGAAAATCACTCACAATAAAACCTATCCCGGCATGGAAAGCAACCTGCGCGGTGCTAATGCAGGAGGTTATATCCATAAAGTATGGACTATTGCTCAGGAGTGTGATGGAAAAACTCCTGCCGAAGCCAATGAAATGGTTAAATACGAGCTTTTGAAAGGAACTACTGCCGCCAGTGTCGTTTTAGATACTGCGACACGCAAAGGCTGCGATCCTGATAAGGCAGAAGTGAAAGATGTTGCCGATATAGGCGTATCTTTGGCTACCGTAGCTGATGTTGAAAAATTGCTTGATGGAGTAGATCTGGAAAAATTCGAAATCGATATTTATGCCGGCGCTTCTAACATCGCTCTTTTGGCTGCTGTGATCACTGCCTGCGAGAAAAAAGGTCTGGCCCCTGAAAAATTACATGGCGCTATTACTGCCGATCCTATCGGTGAACTTGCTTTGGACGGCGAATTAGTTCGTCCGCTGGATGAATATTATGACGAAATGGCACATAGCATTGCTTGGGCTGAAAAAAATGCTCCGCAGCTTAAAACAGTAGTTGTCAATACCGATGTTTATCATAATGGCGGTGCTAACGACATTCAGGAAGTAGCATATGCTATGAATGAAGCTGTAACTTATATGCGCGCTATGGAACGCCGTGGTATTGATGTCAATACTTTCTGCCGCCACCTGCGTTTTCATTTCAGTATCGGGGCTAATTTCTTTATGGAAATTGCTAAACTGCGCAGTCTGAAAATGGTTTGGGCGCAAATCGTTAAAAATTGCGGTGGGGATGAAGAAGCACAAAAGATCAATCTTTATGTCAGCACTTCTACCTTCTGCCAGACGAAATACGATCCTTATGTAAACCTGCTGCGTGCGGCAACACAATCCTTCTCCGCAGTTGTTGGCGGTATGGACGGTATGTATGTCAAACCTTTTGACCATTGCATTCGTCCTAGTGATGTGTTTTCGCGCCGTATTGCACGTAATATCCAAATCATGGAACAGCATGAATTCAACTTTATTCAGCCGATCGATCCTTCCGGCGGCAGCTGGTATATCGAACCACTGACAGAGGAATTTACGGAAAAAACCTGGGCTAAGTTCCAGGAAATCGAAAGTCAGGGCGGCTTATTGGCAGCACTTGAAAGCGGCAAAGTACAGGCAGCGATTAAAGTTATTTTGGAAGAGCGTTTTAAAAATCTTGCTACCAGAAAAGATCGTGCCGTCGGCAATAACATGTACCCGAACATGACTGAAGAACTTTTGGAAGTTCCTGAAGTTGATTTCGCAGGAATTCTTAAAGCACGCAAAACTGATTTGGAAGTTAATGTAAAAGTACGCGACAATGCTTATGTAGAAGCTGTACTCAGCGACCTTGGTAAACGTGATGCCAGCGAGTTGGGTTCTTTGATCGCTGATGCTGAAAAAGCATTACTGGCCGGAGCAACTATGGGTGAAATTTCAGCAGCTCTTACCGGCAGTGCACAGGGCGAAAAGGTTGAAGCTATTGCTCCGCATCGCTGGACTGAACGCTATGAAGAACTGCGTATGCGTACGGAAAATTTTGTTGCTAAAACCGGTGCAAACGTTAAAATTTTCCTGGCCAATATGGGACCGATCCCGCAGCATAAAGCACGTGCCGATTTCGTTACATCTTTCATGCAGGTTGCTGCCTTTGAGGTTGTGACAAATAATGGCTTCCCTACTGTAGAAGAAGCTGTTAAGGCAGCGCTTGAGTCCGGTGCAGATGCAACCATCGTCTGCTCGACCGACGCTACTTATCCTGAGCTGGCTCCAGCTGTTACGAAAGGGATTAAAGCTGTAAATCCGGAAATGAAGGTATTCCTGGCAGGTGCTCCAAGTGCAGAACTGAAAGAGATCTGTGATGCTGCAGGTATGGATGATTACATCAGCGTCAAATCCAACTGCTATGAAACCTTGCTCCGTATGCAAAAAGAAAGGGGGATGTTCTGATAATGTCCAGAATTCCTGATTTTAGTCAAATTCCCTTTCAGCAGGCACCCACACAAGGCGATGCCGAGTTTGCTGCCTGGAAGGAAAAATTAAAAACTGAAACCGGTAAATCCTTTGAAGAAAATTTTTACCGTACAATGGAACAAATCAACGTAGCGCCTTTATATGATGTGAATGCCTATAAAGACTGTGAACATCTGCATTATATGGCAGGTATCCCGCCATTTTTGCGTGGACCTTATTCAACGATGTATGTGACCAAACCCTGGACAGTACGGCAATATGCAGGCTTCTCCACTGCTGAAGAATCGAATGCTTTCTATCGCCGTAATTTGGCAGCAGGGCAAAAAGGTCTGTCTATCGCATTTGACCTTGCCACTCACCGCGGCTATGACTCAGACCATCCGCGTGTTGTCGGTGACGTAGGTAAAGCCGGTGTTGCCGTTGACTCTATTTTGGATATGGAGATTCTTTTCTCTGGTATTCCTCTGGATCAAATGTCTGTATCAATGACAATGAACGGTGCAGTGCTGCCTGTATTGGCCTTCTATATTCTGGCCGGTGAAGAACAGGGCGTAGATAAATCAGTTATGGCAGGTACGATCCAAAACGACATTCTAAAAGAATTCATGGTTCGTAATACCTATATCTATCCTCCTACAGCTTCCATGCGTATTATCGGTGATATTTTCGAATATACTTCCGCTTATATGCCCAAATTTAACAGTATTTCGATTTCCGGTTATCATATGCAGGAAGCAGGCGCTACTGCTGATATCGAACTTGGCTATACATTAGCCGACGGTCTCGAATACCTGCGTACAGGTACTGAGCATGGTCTTACTATTGACCAATTTGCACCGCGTTTGTCCTTCTTCTGGGCAATGGGCAAAAACTACTTTATGGAAATTGCTAAAATGCGTGCAGGACGTATGCTGTGGGCGAAAATCGTTAATTCCTTCGGCCCGAAAAAAACCAAATCTATGGCTTTGCGTACACATTCGCAAACTTCCGGCTGGAGCCTGACAGAACAAGATCCGTTCAACAATATTACGCGTACCTGTATTGAGGCTATGGCAGCAGCTTTGGGGCATACCCAGTCGCTGCATACTAATGCTTTGGACGAAGCTATCGCTTTGCCGACAGATTTTTCGGCTCGTATTGCTCGTAATACTCAGTTGTACATTCAGGACGAAACCAAAGTCTGCAAAGTTATTGATCCGTGGGGCGGTTCCTATTATGTAGAGGCGCTGACCAATCAGCTGATCCAAAAAGCCTGGGCACATATCCAGGAAATCGAACAGCTCGGCGGTATGTCCAAAGCTATCGATACCGGTCTTCCTAAAATGCGTATCGAAGAAGCGGCAGCACGCCGGCAGGCTCATATCGATTCCGGCGCCGAAAAAATTGTCGGCGTAAACGATTACCGTCTGGAAAAAGAAGATCCGCTTGATATTCTGGAAGTTGACAATACTGCAGTTCGTTTAGCGCAGATCGAACGTCTTAAAAAATTGCGTGCTAACCGTGACAACGATGAAGTTCGCCGTTGTTTGGACGCTATCACCCATTCCATGGAAACCGGTGAAGGCAACTTGCTGGAGCTGGCAGTTAACGCAGCTCGTGCACGTGCTTCCAAAGGTGAGATTTCTGACGCTGTCGAAAAAGTCTGCGGCCGCCATAAAGCTATTATCCGTTCCATTTCCGGCGTCTACAGCAGCGAATTTGCTGACGAAGATGTTATCAAGGAAGTTCGTCAGATGACAGATGATTTTGAACAGCGTGAAGGCCGTCGTCCACGTATCTATATTGCAAAAATGGGACAAGACGGACATGATCGCGGGGCGAAAGTTATTGCTACCGCCTTCGCAGATATGGGCTATGACGTAGATATCGGCCCTCTGTTCCAAACTCCGGAAGAAGCTGCGCAGGATGCAGTAGATAATGATGTTCATATCGTTGGTATGAGCTCATTGGCAGCAGGTCATAAAACCTTGATGCCGCAACTGGTAGAAGAACTTAAAAAACGCGGACGTGAGGATATCATGGTCGTTATCGGCGGCGTAATTCCTGCCCAGGACTATGATTATCTCTACGAACACGGTGCAGCAGCTATTTTTGGACCCGGCACCATTATACCTGTCTGCGCTAAAAAAGTACTGGAAGAGCTGAATAGACGCTTAGCGGATTAAGCCATGACAGATACTTATAAACCTTCGTGGGTGCCTGAAGAAGAAAACGATAAATTTGCCTGCCGGGTAATGTACGGTGTTACAGGCGGTCATGAAGGAACTCCAGGTGTAACAGTAGATAAAAAAGACAAAGTAGCTCCGGCTATCAAACGCCGTAAGCTGGAAGTCGACGATTACGTCGAAGGTGTCCTCAAATGTGACCGCGCAATTTTATCACGCGCCATCACTTTGGTTGAAAGTAATGCTGCTGCTCATTTTGAGACGGCACAGCAGGTTATTCAAAAACTGCTGCCTTACACTGGTAAATCGACACGCGTTGGGATCACTGGTGTGCCTGGTGCAGGTAAATCCACCTTTATTGAGGCTCTTGGCACAAACCTGTGCCGTGGCGGACATAAAGTTGCAGTACTGGCGGTTGATCCCTCCAGTACTGTTACCAAAGGCAGTATCTTGGGCGATAAAACACGTATGGAACAGCTTTCACGCGAACCTAATGCTTTTATCCGTCCGTCTCCTTCGGGAGGAACTTTAGGTGGCCTGACTCGTAAAAGCCGTGAAACGCTGCTTTTATGCGAAGCTGCCGGCTATGACACCATTTTAGTCGAGACCGTAGGCGTAGGGCAGAGTGAAACTACCGTACGCTCGATGGTAGATTTCTTTCTGCTGGTCGTATTGACAGGTGCCGGTGACGAATTGCAGGGGATGAAAAAAGGCGTAATGGAACTCGCCGATGCAATCGTCGTCAATAAAGCTGACGGTGATAATAAACAGCGGGCAATGGTTACCAGAGCGGAGTATGAACGTATCCTGCAATTTTTACGTCAGGCTACCGAAAACTGGACGACTCATGCCTATACCTGTTCTGCTTATACAGGAGCGGGAATTATGGAACTGTGGAATGATGTTATCGAAGCCTTTATGAAACAAGGCTGGGAAAATGGCGTGTTAGCTGAACGCAGGAAACAGCAGACGCTTTCCTGGGTATATACCATGGTTGAAGAACATTTGCATAATCTGTTTTATCGTTCTCCAGCCATTATTGGCTGTAAAGAAGAGATCGAGCGTGAAGTAGTAGGCGGAAAAATTTCGGCGACTATGGCGGTTCAAGATCTTATCAACAGATTTGCCGCTGCTGAGCTGAGCGGTGTTAATGTTAAAGACAGTTCGCCTTTTGAAATCAAATAAAAGATTTAAATGCTCTATGGGGCGCGGTCTTATGCGGCCGCGCCATTTTTTAAGGAGGCAGTAGATATGAATGATAACCCGGCTATTAAAGGACTGATAGAATTAATCGAAAAGCGTTATGGATTGGAAGTTCTGGATTCTCACTACGTTCTGGTTGATGAAAAATTTGAACAATATAATATGATGCTGTATGTCAAATTACCAAAACAGATGCTTGCCGAATTTAAACGCTTATATTTGAATAAAACCAGCGCCATGCATGTAGCCTGGAGTGTTGATGATCAGGATAATATCAAATTCTATGCAACGATTGGCAATAATATTCTTTTACTTTTAGATTCCTTATTGTCGCAAAAATAAAAGAGGTGAAGGATAATGTCCGAAGATTTTGTAGGAACGGGCGGAAGTTTAGAAGAAGAATTTGTTTATGCTCCTAATAATAAGCTAAGAACAGAGGCTTTTATCAGCTTTGAACAGCGAGCGGCATTGGAAAAGCCTGTTTTGCTGCCCGGTTTGAAATTATTGAAAGAAAAAATGGGCACATTTGATTTTGAAAAATATATCAATAGTCTTGAAAATATCAACATTAGCGGTAAAGCGATGATTATTCTGACCGGAAACGAGAAAGTGCGTACTATTCTTGTAAGTCGCTGGCTGCCTCAGATCAAGGAAGCTTTTGCAGTTGAGAATATACGTATTGTAGGTGGGGGTCGCGGCGGTGTTGATGCCTATTAAAAAATATGCTTATCCTTGTTTTTAATAAAGGATAAGCATATTTTTTAATTTGACATATCCGGGGTGGGGGGATAAAATAAAGGTGCAATAATTGTGTAAAGTTGGTGAGTGGATGGAGCTTACACACAGAAAATACCTTGCTGTAACCTTGCCTTTCGTTATATCATCGATCGCAGTTCCTGTGATAGGGGCCGTTGATACTGCCGTAGTGGGCAGACTTGGGTCGCCTGATTATATTAGTGCTGTGGCACTTGGGGCTGTTATTTTCAGTACTATTTACTGGTTGCTGGGGTTTCTTCGCATAACTACTGCTGGGATGACCGCGCAGGCGGTTGGACGGCAGGATAATCAAGAAGTGTTTTATATATTGTTGAGAGCACTGGTTATGGCAACGGCTATTGGTATTTTTTTGTTGATCTGCAGGAAAGCTATTTTTAATACAGCATTGCTTATTTTACAACCGGAAGTAAATATTGCTGAGTTAGTGAGACAATATTTTGAGATTCTTGTTTGGGGCTTTGTACCTTTTTTACTTTATCAGGTACTCGCCGGATGGATTACTGGAATTTTACATATAAAAATAATTGTTGCTGTTGAACTTGGTATCAGTTTGCTTAATTTTATTTTAGATATTGTATTAGTAAATGTATGGCATCTTTCAGTTCAAGGTGTAGCATATGCATCTTTATTGGCACAAGTAGCTGGTTTTATTTTAGCAGTTTTATTTTTCTTTTGGCAAAGGCAATATCTTACATCTGTAAATTTACATTCACTTTTTGCAAAAAATGCCTGTCTAAAACTAACCAGATGCTGCACACATCTGCTGATAAGGACTTTATGTATGCTGATGATGGTCAACATTTTTATGAGTGAAAGCGCTGCTATGGGTGGCAGTATTTTAGCAGCGAATTCTATTTTGTTTCAAATACAATATATTATGGGTGATGTATTTGCGGGAATGTCACAAACAGCCGCTTTATATGCGGGGATAGCTGTAGGCTCCGGCAATAGTAAACTGTTTAAGGATAATCTTAAACTTAGTGGGTTTTGGTCACTGTTTGTAGGTTTTGTCATGTCTTTGGGCTATTATTTACTTCGTGAATCTGTTTTATATTTTTTTACTGATCTTTCGGATGTATTGTCTACAGCATATGAAGTTGATATCTACATCATGCTTTTCCCCGTGATTTCTGCACTGGGTATTGTTTATTATGGTATATTTAATGGCGCTTTGGTTACAGCGCCAATATGTTATTCTATGCTGCTTACTGGCGCATCATTTTTGGCTACCAAAATAGCCCTTGTACCAGTTTTCGGCAACACAGGGCTATGGCAGGCATTTTTGATTTTTTACATTGCGCGAACAAGTTTTTTGCTTATTTTTATACCTTATCTTTGCCGTAAAACACTCTATAACATAAAAAGCAGTAATGGTTAACGCAAGTAACGATCGATCGCTGTTTCTAGGTCATTTAAAGCTCCGGTGTCACGATCTTCTTTAATAGCATGGAAAATGCAGTGCTCCAGATGATCTTTGAGAATTATTTTAGCGCAATTATCTAAAGCTTTGCGTACTGCTGCAATTTGGATTAATACCTCTGGACAGTCACGGTCATTATCAACCATATTTTTTATGGCTCGGATATGTCCTTCGATACGGGCCAGTCTATTAATAACAGCTTTTTTATTTTTGTGGATGTGCTTATACTGCATTTCCATAATATCACCTCAACTGCATTATAGCTTTTATATACTTATAATGCAATTCGAAAATAAATTATTTATTAGCACAATATTGCGAAGGAAATATTGTGCCGATTTTCTACTAAAAGTGTTGACAAGATAATTAGTAATGCTTATAATTAATATAACAAATCAATATTTCATATGGGTGTTCTATGAACTTAAATGTCGATCGGTGTAAATCCGATGCGATCCCGTCACCGTAACAGGTCAGTCCTTGCACAAGCCGAGGTAATACCTGAAGCCGGACAGCAGCCTATATAAGCATCACTGCTTGACCTGCGAGAGACAGGAAGGAGATGTTTTTAACCAATGAGGTTCTGTTTATGTGAGAGTGGCAGAACCGCTTTGACTGATAACATTTGACCGTCTTCGCGCCTTGAGAAGACGGTCTTTTCTTATGATTGTCGTTTTATTCTTGCTGGTCGAAATATTGATTGTTCTACAGAGTAAAAATGCCGGACACATTTTCACTCTGTCCGGCAGATATATTCTGATTTATTTGCTGTTTTCAAGGCTTTCTTAAAAGAATAGAAAATCCTTTCTCTCCTCCTTCGTTGGCAGGCGTAGGGGTGCGCCTGCCAAAAACCATCACTGTGACCAGTGATGGTTTTTTTATTTTAGTTATGATGTATTTCACTGCGGGGGTTTACATGGACCATACAATGTTTTACTTCTGAAAAATTGCGCTCGATTACTTTATGAATATTTTCGGCTATGGCATGTGATTCCAATAACGTAAGGTTATCATCAGCACTTACTTCTACGTCTACATAAATACGGGAACCAAATTTTCTGGTTTGCAGTACGTCTATGTGGTCGACGCCTTTCTGGGCCTTGATTAAAGCGGTCATCGTATTGATTGTTGCTGCGTCGCATGAACGGTCAACCATCTTATCTACAGCATCTTTAAAAATTTCGTATGAAGCATAAACAATCATCAGACAAATGACTACACTGGCAAGAGGATCTAAAACAGGATAGCCCATCCGAGCGCCTAAAATGCCAATAAAGCTGCCTATAGAGGAAAGAGCGTCACTGCGGTGATGCCAGGCATCTGCCATCAAAGCGCCTGAATTTATTTTGTCGGCTGCCTTTTTAGTGTACCAGAACATACCTTCTTTAACGATAATAGAAATAACAGCGGCGATCAGTGCCAGACTGCCGGGTATTTCCAGATCGCCAGAAGAAGAATGAAAAATTTTTTCCAGACCAGTATAACCTATGCCTATACCCGTCAGCGCTAAAACTATTGCTAAAATGATTGCGGCGACACATTCCAAACGTTCGTGCCCATATTGATGTTCTGCGTCAGAAGCCTTATTGGATATTTTTACACCTGCCATAACGATAAAAGTACTGAAAACATCAGAAGCAGAATGAATGGCATCAGAAATCATCGCTGCGGAATTGGCTAGGATTCCTGCGGCTAATTTACCAACTGAAAGAATTAGATTTACGATGATACTGTTAATAGAAACTTGCATGGCCAGACGTTCGGACTGGGCAATTTTGTCTTGCATGGTGGATAACCTCCCTGGTGTTACTCTTGCAGCGGAACAGATATAATAAAAACATCTGCGGAACTACACTGTCCCGCAGATGTTTGTTTTCGAATCTGCTGCCCGATGGGCCCGGCCGCTAAAACCAAAGGTTTACCGCCTGTTCAGTTTGTACTGTAGCGATATGCAGTGCAAAGAGATTAGTTTGATTGTAATTGATTAGCAATAGCTTTGTCAAGCAGTATTTTATTTTGCTGCCAGCTTCCCGTAGGTTACTAATATGGTGCCTTGAGGTGCTGCCAGAGTTGGACAGTGGTAAAGTACGACGCCGTCTTGCTCGGAGATATATTTGTTTATCAGCGTGCCAAAAAGATCGGTCAGATGGCCCAGTTCATCACCCTTTTTAACCAGCTCGCCGCTCCGGAAATTAGGGAACCAGCAGCCGGCTGTCTCATTTTCCAGGTAGATGACATTAGATACGTCACTGGGGTTGTGTTTACGGGGCTGAATTGGATCGGAGCAGAGGCCAAGTTTTCTCAAAATATTATGTATATCGGCTTTGTAGGCGTCAATATCTTCACGCAGACATAATCCGGCCCCGCCCCGCTCGATGAGGATAGAAGGAACTCCGGAAATGGCGGCATAATTGTAAGCGCCGCTGGTAGCCATTGATTTTACCATAAATTTCATGTCTAAGATCTTGGCTATCTCCCGTGATTTTTCCGAGATTTCTTCATTGGGGAGGCCAGGATAGTAAACGTAGGGATGCAGCTCTTCGTGGATATCCCCACTGTGCATATCTACATAAAAGTCAGCTAAAGGGAAGAAAAATTGGCTGAGCAGATAAGCTGTTTTTTGTGAAAGTGTACCGTTGACATCGCCGGGGAATTCCCTGTTGAGATTTCTGCCGTCTTCTGGGATTACAAAGGCGCGTCGAGCCCAAAAGCTTTGAATATTTACCGGGTGCATTAAAATAAGGCAGCCTCGGATATCCTCCGGAGAGATGTCCCGTCCCAATTCCATTGCAGCGGCTATACCAGGATATTCTCCTCCGTGAATGCCGGCAGTGATTAAAAGTGTAGGTCCATCATTCTGGCCGTTGATAATAGTAACAGGGATTTCAGTTTTAGTGTCCAGTACCGGCAGATAAGTACGCAGTTTTTGACCGCGTTCCACTTTTAAGCCGCAGATATGCAGAGTATCAGACATTTTTACAGCTCCTTTACAATAAAAATTTTGTAACTTATGATACGATTATTTAATTTTATTCTTGTAAATCATTATAACATATGATAAGATACTCATACAATAGACATTATCAATTAATTTGTTGGATAATTAGGATGAAAAATAAAATACTAAAGCCTGTAATGAAGGGAAGTATATCAATGCGTACGGACGTTTTAACAGACAGGGAATATCTTGGGATTACGATACCCTTTATGCTTTCAACTATGACGCAGCCTCTGATGGGAGCTGTGAATACGGCAGTAATGGGGCAGCTGCCTGATCCAAAGTATATAGCGGCTGTATCCCTGGGAGCTATTCTCTTTAACAACATTTATTGGTTTTTTGGGTTTCTCAGGGTCAGTACCTCCGGTTATGCTGCACAGGCTCTGGGGTCAGGCAGTAAAGATGAAAACTTCCTGGCATTTTTAAGACCGCTTTTTATTGCGATGCTTGTCAGCTGCAGCTGTATTATTCTACAAGAGCCTGTTCTGACAGCTTATCTTGGTCTGGTTGCCCCTGCTGCAGATGTCGCAAAGCTGTGTGCTGAGTATTATGAGATTTTGATTTGGGGTGCGCCGCTGGTGCTTTTTAATTATGTATCTTTAGGCTGGCTGATGGGGCAGACAAGAGTAAGAGCTTCTGTATTTATGCAGGTGTCAAGTAATGTTTTAAATATGATTTTGAGTATATGGTTTGTTTTTGGATTGCATTTTGACATTGAAGGCGTAGCCTGGGCCACCTTGTTAAGTCAATTTTATGGGGCGGTAGTCGGTTGCTGGCTGATGTGGATTTATGGTGATTTTGACTACAGAAAATTTAATTATAAAACGGTCCTGGAGGCAGGAACTTTGGTGAAGATGTTATCAGTAAATGCTAACTTGATGATTCGCACAGCCTGTCTGCTGACTGTAAATAATATTATTGCCGCCGCAGGTGCAGCTTTGGGGACTGTATTTTTAGCTGCAAATGCAGTCCTGTTCCAATTAAAAGACATTATGTCATTCCTCGTAGATGGAATGGCTAACGGTGCATCGATTTTTTCAGGGCGTGCTTTGGGACAGAATAGTAAAGAATTAGTTTGGCAGACGCTGAAGATGACCTATAAATGGCTGTTTGTTTTGGTTGTCCTGCTTATGTCGGGCTTTGCTTTGAGCAGTACATTTTGGATAAACTGTTTCACCGATATTGTTGAAGTTGCTGCGTTAGCAGAAACTTACAAGTGGTACGTGTTTGCCTATCCTTTGTTCGCTGGTATCGGATTAGCTCTGTATGGTATGTTTACGGGAGCAACTTGCACAGCTCCGGTAAGGAATATGATGATTATGGCATTAGCTGTTTTCTGGCCGGCAGAACATGTTTTAGTCCCTTTGTGGGGAAATGATGGTTTATGGATATCATTCCTGTTATTTGTTGGTAGTCAATCTTTAATATTATTTTTATCGTTAAGTAAATTAAGAAAAATATTTAAAAAATAACATAGAAGTGTTTACTAAGTATATACTTTGTGCTAATATTAAATTAACTTAATAATATGGTCAAAGGTGCCGCAAGGTTAAATTAGGGAAGCTCGGTGTAATTCCGACACGGTCACGCCACTGTAAACGTGTAATGCGTAAGTCAGATCGCAGCCTTTGATGTTGCCATATCCGCGGGTGACGGATAAGCAGTCAGCTCTTGAAAATTGCATAAATAGGATCGTCGTGCCTGTTTATATAAATTTTGTGATCTCCTGCACCCATGGTTTATGGCTGCAGGAGATTTTTTTGTAAGGAGATGGAAAGTGTTGAAAAACAAACAGATTTGGGGCAGGATAGGGCAAATCATACTGGTACTTTTAGGGATCAGTTTTGTAACGTTTGCTTTGGTTATGCTGTCACCTGGTGACCCGGTCAGGCAAATGATTGCCGGTAATGAGGATATTGTTGTCAGTCAGGTCGAGATTGATGCCCTGCGGCATGAACTTGGTCTGGATAAACCGTTTATTTTCCAGTATCTGGATTGGCTGGGCAGAGCTGTGCAGGGAAATTTTGGCTTTTCTTATATGGTCAAAAAGCCTGTAGTAGAAGAGCTGATGCAGTCTTTGCCGGCTACAGTGATATTGGCTTTAGCCTCGACAGCCTTTATGCTGGTAGTTTCACTTCCTTTGGGGATTTATTCCGCAGTGAAACGCAACAGTGTTTTTGATTACATTGTACGCGGACTGACCTTTTTTGGTGTGTCGGTACCGAATTTTTGGATGGGACTGATGCTGTTGTGGATATTTGGGCTGCAGCTGGGATGGCTGCCAATTGTTGGCGGCAGAGTAAGTTTAGAAACTTTGATTTTACCTGCAGCGACCTTGGGCATAGTTATGGCTGCTAAATATACACGTCAGGTACGAACCACTGTTCTGGAGGAGTTGAATCAGGACTATGTTGTGGGCGCCCGTGCCAGAGGTATGAGTGAAAGCTACATTCTCTGGAAAGAGGTACTGCCGAATGCTATGCTGCCGCTGATAACCTTGCTGGGCTTATCATTTGGCAATCTTCTTGGCGGTGCAGCAGTTGTTGAAATTGTTTTTTCCTGGCCTGGACTCGGCTATTTGGCTGTGCAGTCTATCATTTACCGTGATTTTCAATTGGTACAGGGCATTGTTTTGTGGATCGCCCTGATGTATATGGTTATTAATCTCGTAGTAGATATTTCCTACAACCGTTTAGATCCGCGGCTGAGAAAGGTAGGGCGGTAATATGGAAAATCTTATCAATGGGTTAAAAAATAATCGCGCTTTTGCTTTTTCCAGTTTGTTAGTACTGCTTTTGCTTGGTATCGCGCTGGCGGCTCCTTGGATAGCGCCGTATGATCCGTTGGAAGCGGTCATGAAAAATGCCTATCTTCCTCCTTCCGGTGAGCATCTTTTTGGCACGGATAAGCTGGGCAGAGATAATTTTAGCCGTGTTTTGTATGGGGCCAGCTATTCGCTCAGCAGTGTGCTGATTCTGGTCGCAATAATCTTTGTTGTAGGCACTTCGCTGGGTGTTATTGCCGGTTATTTTGGCGGCAAAGTCGATACTGTTATTATGCGCATTTCTGATATGATGATCTCTTTTCCGGGAATGATCCTGGCCATTGCTATTGCAGGTATTCTGGGCGGCAGTCTGATCAATGCTATCATTGCATTGACAATTGTTACCTGGACTAAGTACGCAAGACTGGCACGCAGTATGGTTTTAAAAATCAAAAAACGTGATTTTGTTGAAGCAGCAGTAGTCAGCGGGGGCAAGCCTACACATATCCTGTGGCAGCATATAGTTCCTAATATCCTGCCGTTGATGGTCATTACTGCAGCGTCTGATATCGGGGCCATGATGATGGAGCTTGCGGGCCTTTCTTTTCTGGGGTTCGGTTCACAGCCTCCGGCTCCTGAGTGGGGCTTGATGCTGAATGAAGGCCGCCAGCAGCTGCAGACTGCTCCCTGGTTGATGGTTTTTCCAGGGCTGGCAATTTTTCTGACAGTTGTTGTTTTTAATCTGTGGGGCGATGCTTTGCGCGATGTTCTTGATCCCAGGCAGGATGACTAAAGGTGTGTTCAATTAAATTTTATATAATAAATGAATTTGAAAGGAAGATGAATCATGAACAAAACTCTTAAATTTACTGCAGCGGCTGCGATGATCGGGCTGCTGGCTTTTGCGGCCGCGGGCTGCGGAGGCAGCGGCGACAAAAAAACAGCTGCTGCTAAAGACACTTTAAAATTTGGCGTCACTAATTTTGCTGACAGCCTGGAGCCTACTGATAATTATTTCGGCTGGATCGTTATGCGTTATGGCCTGGGCGAGTGTCTGGTTAAATTTGATGATAAAATGAATTCTACTCCCTGGATAGCAGAAAGCTGGCAGGTAAGTGATGATAAACTGACATGGACTTTTAAAATTAATGATAAGGCTAAATTTTCTAACGGCAATAAAGTAACAGCGGATGCTGTCAAAAAATCCATTGAACGTACCTTCGAAAAGGCTGCTCGTGCCAGAGCAATGTTTGAATATGACAGTATCAGCGCTGATGGACAAACTCTGACTATAAAAACACATACGCCTGTGGCTACTCTGCCGGGAATGCTGGGCGATCCGCTCTTTATTATTATCGACACCAGTGTAACAGATCGTGATTATGCTAAGCAGGGACCTATCTGCACAGGCCCTTATATGGTTAAAGAATACAGTAAAGCTAAAGCGGTGATGGATGCTAACCCTAATTACTGGGATGGAGAAGTTCCGTTCAAACATGTTGAAATTCCTACTATTGATGACCCTAACACTCGTGCTATGGCCTTGCAGTCTGGTGAAATAGATATGGCTATCAATATTGCTCCCGGGGATATGTCTTTATTCAACAATAAAGATAAATATAATATCAGTACAATTGCTTCCCTGCGTGATGTACTGGCACGTATGAATGTTAAGGAAGGCAAACCCATGAGTGATAAACGCGTTCGTGAAGCACTGCTTTCCTCCTTGGACCGCGAAACCTATTGTAAAGTACTGCTGAAAGATACTTTTACGCCAGGCGGACCGCTTATGCCTCCTTCTGTTGATTATGGTTTTGATAAATTGAAGGATCCCAATACCTATAATGTAGAGCGTGCTAAAAAATTACTGGAAGAAGCAGGTTGGAAGGATACTAACGGCGACGGCTATGTAGATAAAGACGGTAAAAATCTGGAAATGGACTTTATTTTCTACAGCGGTCGGGCAGAGCTGCCGTTGTTCGCTGAAGCTACCCAGTCAGATGCGAAGAAAGTCGGTATCAAGGTTAACCTGAAAAACGTTGATTATAATGTTTTGGATGGCATTGGTGTCCGCGGTGAATATGATCTGCTGATTTCCAATATTCTTACCCTGCAGGCCGGAGATCCGGAGGTCTTTATCAATCAATACTGGAAAACTAATGTTAACGGCAGTAATCCGCAGAATGGCAGCGGTTACAGCAATCCTGCATATGATGCTCTAAGCGATAAGCTCGCTGTAGAATTTGATCCGGCTAAACGCCGTCAGCTGGTAATCGATATGCAGCAAATCATTCTTGACGACGCTGCAACGATTATCTTTGGTTATCCCCAGACTAATATGATCAGCAATACTTCTATTGCGCATGCAGAAATTTTACCATGCGATTATTACTGGCTGACTAAAGACATTAAACCTGCCCAGAAATAAATCGCAGGAAGAAGGGACACTGTAATGCTTTTAAAAGTTACAGATTTGGAGATCAGTTACGGCAGCAAAGTTACCGTAACTGATGCCAATATAGAATTGGAAAAAGGTGAGATTTTATCTATTGTCGGTGAAAGCGGCAGCGGTAAAACTACAGTTATTCGTGCCATTATGGGCTGCTTGCCGGGTAATGGGAGCGTTAGCGGCGGTGATATCATTTTCACCGGCAAAAGTCTGCTTGCTAATACACAGGAGCAATGGCGACAAATGTGCGGAACAGAAGTTTCAATGATTTTTCAGGACAGCGGCAATATGATCAATCCGATTCGCCGTATCGGAGAACAGTTTATCGCCTATATCCTGACTCATGCTCCGCAGACTTCCAGACAGGACGCCTATCAGCTGGCAATAAAGATGCTGGATGACGTGCGTCTTCCCAATCCTGATAATGTTATGCGCAGTTATCCATTCGAATTATCCGGTGGTATGCGTCAGAGGGTTGGTATTGCTATGGCGATGACCTTCAGTCCCAAACTGCTGCTGGCGGACGAACCGACAAGCGCATTAGATGTTACAACGCAGGCACAGATTATCAGACAGATCGTTGATGTTCGCAATGAGTATAATGCTGCAGTTATTATTGTTACTCATAATCTTGGCGTAGCTTCGTATATGGCCAATAAAATAATTGTTATGCAAAATGGCAGAATTGTAGAAAGCGGACTGCGGGAAGAGGTCATCGGTAATCCGCAGCATGAATATACCAGGGAATTGCTGGCAGCTGTTCCTGTTGTGGGAGGTAAGCGTTACTATGCTTGAAAATGTAAGATTACACCCGCATGAAAACTGTACTTGCACTTACGATAGTTCCGCGGAACAGGCAGAAGTAGTTCTTGAGGTTAAACATTTGACAAAGAAGTTTCCTGTAGAAGGCGGTAAAGTATTGACAGCCTGTGACGATGTCAGTTTACAGGCTTATAAAGGGCAGACATTGGGTATTATTGGTGAAAGCGGCTGCGGGAAAAGTACGCTTGTCAGAACCATTCTGCAGATACATCCGGCTACAGCTGGTGAGGTAATTTTTGAAGGACAGGATATCTTGCAGTTAAAAGGTGAAGCTTTGAGGCAGAACCGTAGAAAAATCCAAATGGTTTTTCAAGATCCCTCCGCGGCTTTTAACCCTAAAATGCGTGTAAAGGATATCTTGTGCGAACCGCTGCTTAATTTTGGACTGCTGCAAAAGTCAGAAGTTGATGCCAGGGCGTCAGAGCTGCTGCAGATGGTAGAATTGCCCGTAGAGTTTAAAGACCGCTATCCGCACAGTATGAGCGGTGGACAGCGGCAGCGTTTGGGCATAGCACGTGCGCTTTCTCTGGAACCGCAAATTATTGTCTGTGATGAAGCTACGTCGGCTTTAGATGTTTCTGTACAGGAAAAAATCTGTGAATTATTGGTACGTCTGCAGAAAGAAAAGGGCGTAACCTATCTTTTTATCTGTCATGATATCGGTCTTGTAGATCTGATGAGTCACCAGGTTGCTGTTATGTATTTAGGCAATGTCGTGGAACGATTGGAAGGCTGCCGATTATCTACTGGCAGTGCTCATCCATATACCAAAGCTCTGATTAAGTCTATTTTTAAGGTGGATTTTAAACCGGGCGAAAAAATTGAGCCTTTGGAGGGAGATATTCCCAGTCCATTGGATCTGCCCCTTGGTTGTCCGTTTCAAAGCCGCTGTGAAGAATGTCAGGATATCTGCCGGCAGGAAAAACCTCAGCTGCGAGAAATTCATCAGGGACATTTTGTGGCCTGCCATTTAGTAAAATAAGCTAAAAAATATTGCAGCCGCCTTTATGGCTGCTGCAATATTGATTGCCTTAATAAATGAATAAATGCTTATTACTTCATTTAAAATATTTGAAAGCATAAAAGCATAATGGTACGTTTTTGTTAAAACAAGGCGCAGCGAAAACGTATATTATAATATTCAATCTTTTAGGAGTTGATTTATGGTGAAAAAATCTTTAGTACTTGCAATGGCAATGGCGCTTGGCGTAACAGCATCTGCCTATGCAGCCAATCCCTTCTCTGATGTGCCTGCAGGCCATTGGGCGTATGACTCGGTGAACAAACTGGCAGCAGCTGGTATTGTTGACGGCTACGGCAACGGCACTTTTGGCGGGGATCGTCTGATGACCCGTTACGAAATGGCACAGATCGTAGCAAAGGCAATGGCCAAAGGAGCTAACGTAGACCGTTTGGCAGCAGAATTTGCTGACGAACTGGACAGCCTTGGCGTACGCGTTGCAGCTTTGGAGAAAAAATCTGACAACGTAAAAATCACCGGTCAAATTCGTTATGAATATGCCGGACGTGATGGTGATTTAAAAAAGACTAAAGGCAGTATTGCTCAAAACCGTCTGCGTACACGCTTGTTTGTGAATGGTCAGATCAACGAGGATTGGACATATACTGCCCGCATTCAAAATGACCAAAAACTTAAGGATGATGTTGGCAACGAAGATACTTGGCTGAATCAGGCGTATGTGACTGGTAAATTAGGTGGGATGAAGGTTGTTGCCGGCAAGGCAGACCAGTATCTTGCAGAAGGTAATCTTTATGATGACACTGCAGAACTGGTGGGAATGACTTATGGCAAGGATGTTAAAATCAATGCTTATTATGGAAAACCGACCGATTATGGTTATGATAAGTTTTATGGTGCCAATCTTACTGGTAAAATAGGTCGATTAACTCTGGCGGCTGGATATGATAAATTTGAAGACGCTTTGGCTGGCAGCAAATGGTTCAGTACACCATCTGCGTCCGTTGGTAAGGACAATGCCGTTTGGAATGCGGGTGCAAATTATAATTTTGGCGATTTTATCTTAGGCGCTATGTATTTGCATTCTGACGTAGGCTCAGAAGAACTGAAAACCGGAGCTGATACCGATGGCTTTGTCATCAGTGCATCCTATAAAGGTGCTAAGGCATCTCAACAAGGCTCCTGGGGATTGTGGGGCAAATATTATGACCAGGGCGCAGGTACTTTTGTAGCTCATACTATGAAATCCGCCGATTGGAGTGATTTTATGAATGAAGGCTTCAAAGGTTATGGTGTTGGTGTGACCTATACCCTGGCTAAAAATATGGTTTATAATCTGGACTATTATGATCTGGAAGGAAAAGTTTCCAGCCAAAATTCCCAGGTTCTCTGGAACCGTCTGCAAATTACATTTTAAAAGATGAATAAATAAAAAATCATCGACAATCTTTTTTAAGAAGTTGTCGATGATTTTTTTGAAAAATTTTTTAAAAAACTATATATGAATATTTGCTCATGTGTTATAATGATGTAACAGCAAAAGTAAGGAGGCTGAAAAATGAGCAAATCACAACATCGTTTAGAAAGTTTACATGAAGGAGCACATGGACATGATCACAGTGATAACTGCGGCTGCAGCCACGATCACGGGCATGAAGAAGTGCATGGACATAACCACAGTGACAGCTGCGGCTGCGGACACGATCACGGGCATGAAGAAGCACATGGACATAACCACAGTGACAGCTGCGGCTGCGGACATGATCACGGGCATGAAGAAGCGCATGGACATGATCACAGTGACAGCTGTGACCGTGACCATCATGTACCTGGACATCCGGCCGATTGCCAATGTGAAATGTGCCACCCGCATGAAGAATATTGTGATGTCTGCGGTGAGAGTTTGGAGAACTGTACTTGCCGGATGCCGGATGCGGATTGTATCAAAAAAGTTTATACTCTAAAAAATCTTGGCTGTGCCAATTGTGCGGCAAAAATGGAATATAAAATTAAAGAACTGCCGGGAGTAGAATATGCAGCAGTCAGCTTTGTTACTAAGCAGCTGCGGTTGTCTGCGAAGGATCATGAGGCATTGCTGCCAGACATTCGTGAAATTTGTACCGCTATAGAATCGGATGTAGAAGTTGTACCACGTAGTGGGATGATGCCGTTCAATTTTGAAAGTAAGGTATACCTGTTGGAGAATCTTGGCTGTGCCAATTGTGCCGCAAAAATGGAGAAGGCTATCAATGATTTGCCGGATGTTTCTGCTGCAACGATAACCTATGCTACGAAACAACTGCGTTTAACAGCGAAGAATCACGCACAACTGCTGCCTCAGGTTCAGGCAATTTGCAGTACGATCGAAACAGATGTAAAAGTAGTTGAACGTATAGGCAAGCCGGTATTGGCCGAAAATATTAATCAGCGTAAAAAAAGCGGGGGAATACTTTCAATGTCGGATGAACAGCGTTCACTGGCAGAAATAGTGTTTGGCGGAATTTTGTTTATAATCAGCGAAATTGCCGGACTAGTGCCGGAAGCTTATCATATTTATTGTCTTGTTGCCGCATATATTCTCTTGGGCGGAAGGATAGTTCTTACTGCTGTAAAGAATATTGGTAAGGGACAGATCTTTGACGAAAACTTTTTAATGACAGTAGCTACTCTTGGTGCGTTTGTAATCAATCAATACGAAGAAGCCGTTGGTGTAATGTTGTTTTATCGTATTGGCGAATATTTTGAGCATCGTGCGGTTGAAAAAAGCCGTGGCCAGATCATGGAAGCTGTCGATATGCGTCCGGAAGTAGTTAATTTGCTGATTGGGGAAGAGGTGCGTGTTATCCCGGCAGAGGAAGCCAATGTTGGTGATATTTTACTGGTGCGTGCCGGTGACCGTATTCCTTTGGACGGAGTAGTTATAGAAGGTGAAAGCCTGCTGGATACTTCTCCGGTGACAGGAGAACCTGTACCGGTAAAACGCAGTTTTGGCGATGAAGTTATTTCTGGTTGTGTTAATACGTCAGGGATGCTGAAAATCAGAGTAGAAAAAGTCCTGTCTGAATCTATGGTCACTAAAATTTTAGACTCTGTAGAAAATGCTGCTGCCAGCAAACCACAGTTGGACAGGTTTATAACACGTTTTGCGCGGATCTATACTCCATTTGTTGTGGCAGTAGCTGTTTTAACTGCTGTGATACCCGGTTTTATAACAGGAAATTGGGAATATTGGATTTATACAGCTTTAACATTTCTGGTTATCAGCTGTCCATGTGCATTGGTGCTGAGCGTGCCTTTGGCGTTTTTTTCAGGCATTGGAGCCGGTTCGAAATATGGAATTCTTTTTAAGGGCGGCGTTACAATGGAAGCCCTGAAAAATGTTAAAGCAGTGGTTATGGATAAAACAGGTACTGTTACTAGAGGCAATTTTGTTGTTCAAAAGCTGATACCGGTAAGTGGCTTGGAAGAAGATGAGCTGTTGAAGCTTTGTGCTTCCGCAGAACTTGTTTCCAGTCATCCGATTGCTACAAGTATAGTAAATGCGGCCAAGGAACGTGAGTTGAAACTTGAACGGCCGCATACGTTTGAAGAAATTGCCGGTGAAGGATTAGTTGTCGAGGTTCCAGATGGAAAAATTTTGTGCGGAAATAAAAAATTGTTAGAACGGTTTGAAATTGATTTTTCTATCAGAGAAGAAGATAATTCTGGTACGGAAGTGCTGGTTGCAAGAGCTGGAAAGTATTTAGGACAAATAATTATTGATGATACGTTGAAAGAGGATGCGGTAGCTGCTGTTGCCTCCCTTAAAAAGATGAACTTAACTACAGCCATGCTTACGGGTGATGCGGAAGAAAGCGCACAGGCAGTGGCACGTGCTGCTGGAATTGACGAAGTAAGAGCCAAGCTTCTGCCGCAGGATAAACTTAATGAGTTGGGCCGCTTACGCAAACAATATGGTGGAGTGATGTTTGTCGGTGATGGTATAAATGATGCTCCCGTTTTAGCAGGCGCTGATGTTGGCGCTGCAATGGGCAGTGGCGCTGATGCTGCTATTGAGGCAGCAGATGTTGTATTTATGAATTCGGAAATGCAGGCTATTCCTCAGGCAATTACTATCGCGAAGGAAACAACCAGAATTGCCTGGCAGAATGTATTTTTTGCTTTGATAATTAAGATTATTATCATGGCTGCTGGTTTGGCAGGCTATGCTTCTATGTGGGCAGCTGTCTTCGCTGACACTGGTGTTTCCATACTCTGCGTTTTGAATTCTATTCGTATTTTGTATAAAAAAATATAAAGATTATTATTCAATTATTATCAGGACAGCAGATCAAAAGCCGCTGTCCTGTTTTTTGAAAAACTTTAAATTTTAAAATGTGAAGAGTAATAAAATCATTATACAGGTAAATAAATTTGTTGAAATATTGTGAAAATATCAGAAACAATAAATTATTGTTGACAAAATAAGTTAGTAGTAGTAAACTTTAAGAGGTTAGCGAAAGCTAACTTTTTAAAAGTGGGCTAGTTAGCGTAAGCTAATATGAGGAGGGCAAAAGTATGATGACATTAAAAGAAGTTCCTATCGGTTCTACCGTAACTATCAAAAAAGTTTGTGCCACCGGACCTTTGAAACGCAGAATTGTTGATATGGGGTTGACAAAGGGGACACCTGTGACCATCAGAAGAGTCGCGCCACTGGGAGATCCATTGGAAGTAACTGTGCGCAGCTATGAGCTTTCGCTGCGTAAAGCAGATGCGCAGAACATTCTGGTGGAATAAATTTTGATTTAAAGTTAGTGAAAGTTGGTTCGAGGAGGGACTATTTTGAGTAAGACATTAGCACTAGTGGGTAATCCAAACAGCGGTAAAACCACACTATTTAATAATCTTACAGGCAGTAAACAATACGTTGGAAACTGGCCTGGTGTAACCGTTGAACGTAAGGGCGGCAAACTTAAAAAACATGACGGCTTTGAGGTCATGGATCTGCCGGGTATTTATTCTTTATCTCCGTATTCTCCGGAGGAAGTAATAACCCGTAATTATCTTTTGGAAGAAAAGCCTGATGTTATAGTTAATATAGTTGATGGATCGAACCTGGAACGTAATCTGTATTTAACGATGCAGCTTTTGGAAATGGGCTGTAAAGTTGTAGTTGCGCTTAATATGATGGATCTTGTCAGAGCTAACGGTGATGTACTGGACACGGAGCTGCTCTCTAAAGAGTTAGGGTGCCCGGTTGTACCGATTACAGCTACCAGCGGTGAAGGTGTGGAACAGCTCGTGGCAAGGGCGGTGCAGATTGCTCAAACACAATGTGACAGAAAAGACCCCAACAGCTTCCCGGAAGAAGTGGAGCGCGTATTGCAGGAAATTGGCGAAATGGTAGCGCCTATGCCGCAGATAGAACGCCGTTGGCAATTAGTCAAGGTATTGGAACGTGATGGGCAGCTGCTTGAAAAACTGAAATTATCTCAAGGTGTACTTGACAAACTAGAGGTCTTGATTACCCGTTTTGAACAGCATGCTGATGATGATGCGGCAAGTATTATTGCTTCCGGACGTTATCAGAAAATAGACTCAATGCTACGCAGCTGTTATAAAAGTGCCAATGTCGATTATGCAAATACTGTTTCAGAAAAAATAGATCGTGTTGTAACTAACCGTGTTTTGGGATTGCCTATATTTTTAGGCATCATGTGGGCTGTTTATTATATTTGTATCCAGACCTTGGGCGATGAAACTATCGGCTGGATGGAAGAATTATTTGAAGGCATCAGTGAATACGTAGGTACTTTGCTGGAAGCAGCTGGCGCTTCTGAAGTTATGTCTGGGCTTGTACTTGATGGAATCATTGGCGGTGTCGGCGCCGTACTTGGCTTTGTACCGCAGATTTGCCTTTTGTTTTTATTTTTGTCTTTTCTGGAAGACTGCGGCTATATGGCACGTGTTGCTTTTATTATGGATCGTATTTTCCGGCAATTTGGGCTTTCCGGCAAGTCGTTTATTCCGATGTTGATCGGTACCGGTTGCAGTGTTCCCGGTATCATGGCAGCACGTACGATTGAAAATGAACGTGATCGCAAACTGACGATCATGCTGACGCCGTTTATTCCTTGTAATGCTAAACTTCCGGTATTTGCTCTGTTTGCGGCAGCTTTTTTCCCAGAGCAGTCTTGGGTCGGCCCTTCGATGTATCTCTGGGGCATAGTGATGGTTGTAGTTTCAGGTATTCTGTTGAAAAAAACCAGGGCTTTTGCCGGTGAACCGGCGAACTTTGTTATGGAATTGCCTGCATATCACTGGCCTCGGGTAAAAGATATTCTTATTCATACTTGGGAACGTGCCCGCGGTTTTATTGTTAAAGCCGGTACGATAATTTTCCTGGCCTCCGGATTGGTATGGTTATTGCAATCCTTTGATTTTTCGTTTGAAATGGTTGATGCTCAGGACAGTATGATGGCTGTTATCGGTCATTATCTGGCACCTGTGTTTGCTCCGCTTGGGTTTGACAGTTGGCAGACTGCTTTTGCAGCAATTACAGGTTTTTTAGCTAAAGAAGTAGTTGTTTCTACATTTGGTATCCTGGCTGGAGTTGCTGAAGCTACCGAAGAAGATCCGACTTTGATTACCACTATTCAAAGCATGTTCACGCCTGCCAGTGCGTATGCATTTATGATTTTTACATTGCTGGCATCTCCGTGTTTTGCTGCTATTGGCGCAATCAGGCGCGAGATGGGCAGCTGGCGTTGGACTTTCTTCGCCCTCCTATATCAAACAGGCTTGGCATATTGCATGGCTTTGCTGATATACCAGATCGGCAGCAGAATGTAATGACTGTGCTGTAGTTTGATGTTTACTTTAAAAACGCAGGCTTTTGCCTGCGTTTTTATTTTTCATATTGTTCACAAATATGAAAGATGTGTTGGCAAGGGCATGTTTACTGAATTTTTTAGGGTGTTTTTATATAAATAAATTTTAAAGGTATAGTATTTTTATGGCTGATGTGAGAAAATAATATATGTCTGAGTTTAAAAGTTTGAAGTTGTCAGGAATCAAAGGAGCGCAGAATATTGGAACCGATAAAGAGACAAAGAAAAGAGTCTGATTCAGTATATACGATTATGTTGATACCTCATAAAGGGCACGAACCCAGGAGTATCCATTTTCGCCTCAGCCTGTTGAAAAAGGTTGGTATTGTCTGCGGTCTGCTCTGTTTACTTGGTGCAGGTGTTCTTTTTCAGTCTTCGCATATTTTGTACAAGGCACATCAGGATCAACAGGAACTGTTGACCTACAGGAGTGAAAAAGCTGTTCAGGAACAGAAAATAGGTCAGCTTTTGCAGGAAAATGAAGCTATTGAAAAAGAAATGGCAGAGCTTTCCAAACTGGAAGAGGAGGTCCGGCGAGAGCTTGGTGAAGGCGCAGTGCAGCCTTCCCGTTCCGGGATCGACCGCAGTCAGTACCTTGGACAAGGCGGACCTCAGGCGGCTAAAGTAGAAGCTGTTGATATCTATGCTGCGCAGAACAAGGTGCTGCAGGAAAAGGTCAAAGATAGAAAAGCTACGTTGAATGATTTACTTGTCAGATTACGCGAGTTGAACCAGCGCAAAGCAGCACTGCCGACACTTTGGCCAACTAATGGAGGTACTATTACTTCATATTTTGGCGGCCGCAGCGATCCTTTCGGTAATCGTTCTTATGACTGGCATCCGGGAGTTGATATTGCCAATGACTATGGAGCTCCGGTTTATGCCAGCGCGTCTGGTACTATTGAAGAGGCTGGCTGGGTGTCCGGTTATGGACGTTATGTAAGGATTCAGCATGGTTATGGTTACGAAACAGCTTATGGTCATATGAGTGAATTGGCAGTTCAGGCAGGGCAAAGTGTAAGTAAAGGTGATGTCATCGGTTATGTTGGCAGCAGCGGGTATAGTACTGGGCCGCATGTGCATTTTGAAGTGTTGGTCAACGGGCAGACAACAGATCCGTTGGAATTAGTAAGATAATCAAAGGAGAAAACTATGTTTGGGAAAAATAAAAAAGATGTAGTAGCAGTCAGTACCTTGCCTTTGGAAGAATTTGAGTTTTTGCTTGGAAAAAATTCGATCCTGTGCGGCAATTTGCAGACTAAGGGCGCATCGCGTATTGATGGTCACTTTAAAGGTATTATTGTTTCGGAGAACGATGTTTTAATCGGGCCAAACGGTGTGATAGAAGCGAATATTTTTGGGGAAAATGTTACTGTGGCTGGGAATGTTACAGGTAATATAGTGGCCCGCGGTACTTTAGAGATTTTAGCCTCAGGAGTTTTAAATGGAGATATTAAAGCGGGAAGTTTAGTTGTTGAGCCGGGGGCCGTTCTGCGCGGCAATATCGGTGGTATCGAAGGTATTGAAAACCCTGAGCTGTCTCAGGCTGGCGTTTCTGAGTAATAATAGAATTTTGTTTTTACAAATAGCTGATTCGAGAAGAAATGCTTGACACTGTAAGCGGCAATTGATAATATTATAGCTATCTAAATTTATATTTAAAATGACGATGACCGGAAGTAGTAAAAGTACAGAGCTTACAGAGAGGGTATGCCAGGCTGCAACGTACCTAGCTTTATGGCTTTGAAGTCGTCCGTGAGTCGGTAGGCTGAAATCAAAGTAGGTTTATCCGTTAGCGCACGTTACGCGTTTCAAGCGTCCGGACTAAACTTTGATTTTAGTCTGGGAAAATAGGTGGTACCGCGGAGTTTTTCGTCCTGTTCATAATTTGGAACAGGACTTTATTTATTTTTAGGAGGAAGTAAAATGGCAGAAGAACACAATATTCCCAAAGTTTATGATCCGGCTTCGGTCGAGAAAAAATGGTATAAATATTGGGAAGAACACCGTTATTTCCATGCTGAGGTAGAAGCAGATAAAAAGCCGTTCAGCATTGTGATCCCCCCACCGAATATTACCGGTCAGCTGCATATGGGACATGCGTTAGATAATACTTTACAGGATATTTTGATCCGCTGGCATAGAATGATGGGCGATAATACTTTATGGATGCCCGGTTATGATCATGCGGGGTTGGCTACTCAGATCAAAGTAGAAGAAGTTTTAAAAAAAGAAGAAGGAAAGACCAGGTATGACTTGGGCCGTGAAGAATTTATTAAACGTGTCTGGGAATGGAAAGATAAATATGGTGACCGTATCATCGAGCAGTTAAAAAGCCTGGGTGTTTCCTGCGACTGGGAACGCAAACGTTTCACGATGGATGAGGGCTGTTCACAGGCAGTTCGTGAGGTTTTTGTTTCTTTATACGAAAAAGGGCTTATTTATCAGGGCAGCCGTATTACTAACTGGTGTGTTAACTGCAATACTGCTTTAAGTGATATTGAAGTTGAACATGAGGATGATGCCGGAAATTTGTGGTATGTCCGCTATCCTGTTGTTGGTGAGCTGGAAACTTATCTTACGATAGCCACTACACGGCCTGAAACGATGCTGGGTGATACTGCTGTTGCAGTCAATCCTGAAGATCCGCGCTATGGTCATCTGGTCGGTAAAATGCTGCAGCTGCCGTTAACCGAACGTCAGATCCCCATTATTGCTGACAGTTATGTCGATTTAGAATTTGGTACGGGTGCCGTAAAAATTACTCCTGCTCATGATCCTAACGATTTTGAAATGGGTATGCGTCATAATTTAGAGAGTATCGTAGTTATCGGTATGGATGGCTATATGACTGAAGAGGCCGGCAAATTTGCAGGTCAGGAACGTTATGAATGTCGTAAAAATCTGGTAAACGAACTGCAGGAAAAGGGTTACTTAGTAAAAATAGAAGAGCATAATCATGCTGTAGGCCATTGTCAGCGCTGTCGCAGTGTAATAGAGCCGTTGGTTTCCAAACAGTGGTTTGTAAAAATGGAGCCGTTGGTAAAGGCGGCTGTAGATTGTGTTGAAGACGGCAGAACACAGTTTGTTCCAGAACGGTTTACTAAAACTTATACCGGCTGGATGGAAAATATTCGTGATTGGTGTATTTCCCGTCAGATTTGGTGGGGGCACCGGATTCCTGTGTGGTATTGTGATGCTTGCGGCGAAGTTATTGCATCGCGCGTTGATATTGATAAATGCCCGAAATGCGGCTGTGCGGTACATCAGGATGAAGATGCTTTGGACACATGGTTCAGTTCAGCTTTATGGCCGTTCTCTACTATGGGCTGGCCTGAAAAAACAGATTTGTTAAAGCAGTTTTATCCAACCAGTGTTTTGGTGACAGGTTATGATATCATTTTCTTCTGGGTTGCAAGAATGCTGATTATGGGTATGGAGTTTATGAAGGATATTCCTTTTGATAAAGTCTTTATTCATGGTTTAGTGCGTGACAGCCAGGGACGTAAAATGAGTAAATCACTCGGCAATGGTATCGATCCGCTGGAAGTTATTGAAAAGTACGGTGCTGATACTTTAAGGTTTATGCTGATTACAGGCAATACTCCCGGTAATGATATGCGTTTTTACTGGGAACGCGTAGAAGCAACACGCAATTTTGCTAACAAGATCTGGAACGCATCACGTTTTGCGTTGATGAATATGGAAGGTTATGATGCAGAAGCCAAGCAGGCTCCATATACACTTGCTGATCAATGGATACTTTCGCGGCTGCAGCATACGGTTAAAGATGTTACTGAACTTTTGGGCCGATTTGAGCTGGGTGAAGCAGGGCGTCTTATTTATGATTTTATCTGGAGTGAAGTTTGTGACTGGTACATTGAACTGGCTAAGCCGCGGCTTTATAATAAGGAAGATCCTGAGGCAAGAGCTACGGCACAGCATGTCCTGGCAGAGGTACTGACATCGGCTATGAAGTTACTGCATCCATACATGCCGTTTATTACTGAAGAAATCTATCAGTGTCTGCCGCACGAAAGTAACAGTATCATGATTGCACCGTGGCCTATTGCTGATGAGAGATTGTTTGATGATAAAGCAGAAACTGGCATGACGGCAATTATGGAAAGCATTAAGGCTATTCGTAATATGCGTGCGGAAGTCAATGCTGCTCCAGGCAAAAAGGTGCCGGCTATTTTGTTAGTGAATGCAGAACTGCGTGAGATCGTTGAAACTAATAAAAATTATATCAATTTGATGGGCAGTATTGATGAGCTTACAATTGATGATATTGGGGCTGGCAAGCCTGAAAATGCGATGGCCGCTGTTATTGCCGGAATCGAGGTATATTTGCCTCTGGCAGGATTGATCGATGTAGAAAAAGAAATCCAGCGTCTTAACAAAGAACTGGAAAGTATGGATAAAGAAATCAAACGTGTTACCGGTAAGCTAAATAATGCAGGCTTTTTGGCGAAGGCTCCGGCTGATGTAGTTGAAAAGGAAAAGGTTAAAGCAGATGAACTGAGCGGTAAAATGGAAGCCGTGAAAGAACGTCTGACTTATTTGGCAACTTTAAAGTAACAGCCGAAGCGGCGCGGATACTCCGCGCCGCTTTTTGTGTTTTTACTGCCGTAATTAATTGGAGGTTAAAATGAATTATCAGGAGACATTGGCATATCTGGATAGTTTGGGGAAATTTGGCATTCGTTTGGGAATGGAACGTATTGAAGGATTATTGCGGGAATTAGGGAATCCTGAAAGAAAAATAAAGACCATTCATGTTACAGGAACAAATGGCAAAGGTTCTGTCAGCAGTATGATAGCGAATATTTTGCTTGCTGCTAATTTGAAAACAGGCAAATTTACGTCACCGCATTTGGTGAAATATAATGAAAGATTTGTTATCAACGGCCAGGATATTGATGATTGTAGTTTTGCAGTTCTGATTACTATTGTGAAAAAGGCGGCAGACAGTGTTGTGGCAAAGGGCATTTGTGATCAGCCGACACAGTTTGAGGTTTTGACTGCTGCGGCTTTTATGTATTTTGCTTTGGAAAATGTAGATTATGCAGTCATTGAAGTTGGCATGGGTGGACTTTGGGATTCAACTAATGTTATCATTCCGGTAGTTTCTGTTATTACTAATGTCAGTTTGGATCACACTGATCGCTGCGGTGCGACCGTAGAACGGATTGCGATGCAGAAAGCTGGAATTATTAAGGAAAATGTTCCGGTAGTAACGGCCGCAGATGGAGATGATGCATTGGGTCCGATTAAAGCTGTTGCGATGTTCAAGCAGTCCAAATTGTATATTTATGGTAGTGCTTTTTGGGGCAAAGAAGTGAAAAGTACTATGGAGGGACAGACTTTTACTTTGCATGCAGGTGAGTATTATAGTTCTGACTACAATATTAATTTGCCGGGTGAACATCAAATAGCGAATACATCTTTAGCTGTAGTTGCTGCTAAACTTGTCTCCAAACAGGATGACAGGATCAATGAATTAGCTTTGCATATTGGTGTTGCTAAGACTATTTGGCCAGGCAGACTAGAGCGTATTTCTCAAAATCCTGACGTGATTTTGGATGGAGCTCATAACCCGGCTGGAGCAGATGCTTTAAGAAATGCTCTCGATAAATATTATCCGCAGCAGAAAAGGACGTTTGTTTTTGGGATGATGGGTGATAAGGATATGAAAAGCGTCATAGGGAAGCTTTTCAGACCTATGGATACAGTTTATACGGTAAAGGCAGACGAAGGTGGCAGAGCAGCATCTGCTGAAGAATTGGCCAGCCTTATTGGAAATCAGGCTGAAGCTATGAACAGTTTGGCATCTGCGTATGAAGCCGCTGTAACCGGAGCTGATGCAGACAGTGTAATATGTGTATGCGGTTCCCTTTATTTGGTAGGGAATTTTAAGAATATGCTTTTGAAAGCGAAAGCTGGGTGTCATTGATGACTGCTGCGGCCGTAAAATATGCCAATTTAGAAAAATATGTATATTGGCTGTTGTTGGCGACAATAGCTGTTATCCCGCTGCAGCAGGAAGTTTCTTCGGCAATGGTGGCAGTCACTGGCTTCAGTGGCTTTATTGTTGCGTTTTTGCGGCGCCATGAAAAAAGGAAGCCTGTTTTACCACGTTTTGTACAGATTTTATTATGGTTACTGTTATTACTTGGTTATTGGTCGCTGCATAATTCAGCTGATGAGGTATTGTCTACCTACAATTTTATTTATGTTGTCGGTCAATACGCGCTATTGGTCTGGCTGATTTTGCATTATGCTGTTGATAAAAAAACATCTGCAGCTAGTGACTTGGATTTGCACAAGTGGCATGAGTGGCCCAGGCCTCTGCAAATAATAAGTGTGTTTTTGGGAATGTCATTGTTTGTTTCGGTATATGGCATTGTACAGCATTTTACTGGGGTTGTACCTACTGAGGCCTGGGTTGATAATGATGCTTTTCCGGAATTGAAAACACGTGTTATTTCCACTCTGGTCAATCCGAATATTTTGGGCGGATATCTTGTACTGGTTATTTCATTGATTACAGGATTGCTTAGTACAAGTAAAGAAAAAATGTGGCAGCTGGTACTTGGCAGCGGAATTTTAATAGCCGGGCTTTGTTTGCTTTACACATATTCACGTGGGAATTGGGTTGCTTTAGCTGTTGGATTATTGTTGTTTTGCGTATGCTTTTGCCGTCGGGCTTTATTGCCTCTCATAGGCATTGGTATTTTGGGAATGTGGTTTGCCCGTGGCGCAGTATGGCATAGGATAATTTCTATTTTTGGGACTGAAGATACTTCTGTTGCTCTTAGATTTGCCTATCTGGAAAGTACGTTATTTATTATTAAAGAACATCCGTGGGGTGTTGGCTGGTATGGATATCAGTTTATTTATCCGGAATATGATTTTTATCTTAACAATCCTGACGTCATTATGTATCATTGTCATAATTTATTACTGAATATTACGGCAGAACTGGGTTGGCATGGATTGGCAGTATTCTTGCTTTTATGGTTCTGTATTATCTGGAAAGCTGCTGAATTGGCCCGTTTTGGTAAAAGCAGATGGCTTCAGGGTTTTGGCAGAGGTTATTTAATGGCGTCTGCAGGTATTTTAGTGGGCGGTTTGACTGACCATGTTTATTTTAATATGCAAATGGGACTTTTGTTTTGGCTTTTTGCAATTTTAATAATGGTCTGTTCAGAATTTAACAGAAAATTAACAAAAGCATAACCATAAGAGGAAGATTTAGATTTAGCTTTACAGGAAAAACTTGGCAAGTTACAATAAATTCAGTGAAATATGGAATCGTAGGGGGAGCGGAATGAATTTAAATGACGTGCGAAAACTTTTAGGCGCTAAAATATGCGTAGGTGAAGAATATCTTGGTCGGCAGGTTGAAACCTGTTGCGGGTCTGACCTTATGAGCGATGTCTTAGCCTTTACAAAATGTAAAACTCTGCTTTGCACAGGGTTGGCTAATATGCAGGTCATAAGAACAGCGGATATGACTGATTTATGCGGTGTGATTTTGGTAAGAGGGAAACTGCCCGGAGAAGATATGCTGAAAGAAGCTGCCCAAAACAAACTCCCGATTATGTCGACAGAATATACATTGTTTGAAGCCTGCGGGATTCTTTATAGTAATGGCTTGAGAGGCTGTTCCAGAAAGGCGGAAGAGCAATGAGTGATTCTAAATCAGTAAAAATGCATTATGATGTTGCCGGTGACGATTTTGACAGGGCTGGTGAAGCTTCTGCCGGATTAAAGCGGTTGCTGCAGAAAATTGGCGTTCCGGCAGATATAATCAGACGTATTGCTATTGGAACCTATGAAGCTGAGATGAACGTAATCATTCATGCCGGCGGTGGTCAGGTTGATGCTGAAATTTTTCCTGAAGAGACGGTTGTATATATTGCTGATCAGGGACCGGGAATCCCTGACATTAAACTGGCAATGCAGGAAGGCTGGTCTACAGCACCGGATCATGTAAGACAAATGGGGTTTGGCGCCGGCATGGGTCTGCCGAATATGATGAAGTGTTCAGATGATTTTGATATCCAATCGACAGTTGGCTCAGGTACTAATATAAAGATGAAATTCAAACATATCAGTGAAGACTTATAAGAGGGGTGATACGATGGCTGGAGGATATTTTCATTCCATACGCCTTTTACGGTCTCAGTGTCAAGGCTGTGTAACGTGCGTTAAAGCTTGTCCGACCGAGGCCATTCGTGTCCGCAATGGTAAAGCAGAACTTATAGAAGCACGTTGTATTGACTGCGGCGAGTGTTTACGGCGTTGTGGCTATCATGCTATCGTGGCGGAAACGGATAAACTGGAAGAAACTGAACAATTTAAATATAATATCGCTTTGCCTCCTCCTTCTTTATATGCGCAGTTTCCGCCTGAAACAAGTGCGGCGGCTATTTGGGAAGGGTTACATAGACTGGGATTTGATGAAATTTTTGATGTAGCAGTAGCTTCTGAATATATTTCTTTGGAAATAGCTGCTTACCTGAAAAATTATAACGGTGGCAGAAAACCTTTGATTTCCTGCACTTGTCCGGCGGTTTTAAGGCTGATTCAGGTCAAATTTCCGGAACTCATCAAACAGGTAGTGCCTGTACTTCCTCCAACAGAAGCTGCGGCTATTTATGTAAAAAATGAAGTTATGCAGCGTACCGGCTTAAAGTCTGAAGAAATAGGTGTCTGGTTTATTGCACCTTGCCCTTCTAAAAATGCTAATATCAGGCAGTCCGTTGATGTCCGGCATACACAAATCAACGGCAGTTTAAGTATTTCAGAGATTTATGGAAAAATATTAAAAATCATGGGCGGAGAGATTCAGCCGGATAAAAAGGTGACTGCTGGATCTTCTTATGGTATGAGTTGGGGCAGTTATGGTGGGGAACTGGAAGCTGCAGGAATTGAAAACGGTCTGGCTGTACACGGTATTAATGACGTGTACGACGTGCTGGAGCAAATTTCCCTGAATAAGATGCGCGATGTCGATTATGTAGAGTGTTCTGCCTGCAGTGGCGGCTGCATTGGCGGGCCGCTGACTGCTGAGAATAAATTTGTTGCTGAGAAAAATTTGAAGCTAAGGCTGAGTATTATGAGGCAGAATGAACCTGATGATCGTCTGGCTACCATGGCCCAGAGTATGATCTGTGAGGATTTTCCCAAATCGGCTTCCTATGTAAAAAAATTAATCCCGCGGCCGATGATGCAATTAGATGACGATATTTTAGAGGCTATGAAAAAGTTTGAAAAGATGGAGGAGGTCCTCAGATCTTTGCCGGGGCTTGATTGTGGAGCATGCGGAGCACCAAGCTGTCAATGCCTGGCGGAAGACATCGTTCAGGGGAAAGCCAATGAAATTGACTGTATTTTTAAATTAAGGAGCAGTGTAAAACGCCTGGCACATGGTATGCTTGAACTGGCAAAGCAGATACCTATAGCCAGCGAGCCGGAAGAAGAACTGCGGGAGGATGGTGAAAGCGATGCAAGTACGTGAAGTTATTGAAACTTTAGGGTTAAAGCTGATGACACATGAGGTTCCTGTGGATGTGGATGTTATTGGTGGCTATGCCTCTGATCTTCTGAGTAATGTTATGGGGCAGGCGGCTCCTGGTATGCTTTGGGTGACAATGCAGGGGCATCAGAATATAGCGGCAGTAGCTTCTTTGATTGGTCTGTCGGCAGTTATTGTGGCAGGCGATGCGCCTATAGAAGAGGATACCCTGAAAAAAGCAGAACAGAACGACGTTTTGATATTGGCTACATCTTTACCTGCTTATGATGTCATTGGAAAGCTTTATGAACTTGGTATCAGGAATGTAAAATGAAAACCGTTATCGGAGATTTTCATGTCCATACCTTGCTTTCCCCATGTGCTGAAATCGAAATGACGCCGCATCATATAGTGATGCAGGCTGCTGAATATGGTATACAGCTGTTGGCGGTTACTGACCATAATGCTTCGGCTAATGCTGTGGCGGCGATTCAGGCTGGTGAACGTTATGGTATTAAGGTGTTCCCGGGAATGGAAGTTGAATGCAGAGAAGAAGCGCATATAGTGGTTTTGTTTGACAATTTGAAACAGCTGCGGCGGTGGCAGAAAATAGTCGATTTTTCAATGCGTGGCCTCAAAAACATTCCTGAACGGTTTGGAGCGCAATTTGTCGTTGATGATGATGATAATTTTGTTGCAGAAGAGGAAAGAATGCTTTTAGGACCATTGCAGCTATCTGCGCAGGAGGTTGTACGAAAAGTAAACGAAATTGGCGGGCTGTGTTTAGCTGCCCATATAGATAGACCGGCATATAGTTTGCTTGTACAGCTGGGATTTATTCCTAATGATATGGGCTTGCAAGGAGTAGAGATAAGCCGTAACAGTTTAGCAGAGTTAGAGCAGCTGAAATTGAAAAGATTATCTGGGAATTTACCTTATGTCACTAATTCTGATGCTCACAGAATGCTTGAATTTTTGGAAGGCCCCAAGAATAAAATTACCATTGAAGAAGCGACTATTTCAGAATTAAAACTTGCACTTGCAGGAAAAGACGGGCGTAGTTGGTTTCCGGGTTATTTTATTAATGATCTTGAATATTAGTTACACTAAAAGTATAAAGTATACACTATTCGTGCTTGAAAATCATAAATAGTGTTGATTATATACGTTTTTTTTGCTATAGTAGTATTCGTACATTAAAGTTTAGGGAAATGGAGAGTGTACTATGAATATGGTTGACAAAAGATGCAGTTGCTGCGGCGGAGAAAATCCTGAAAAGGTGCAGATTGATGCTATTCTGGCTAGATATCAGGGTAAAAAAGGATCTTTGATCCCGATTTTGCAGGAAGTACAGGCTCTGTACAATTATTTGCCCAAAGATGCTTTAGAGTACATTGCTGCCAGTACAGGAACACCCATTGCTCAAATTTATGGTGTTGTTACTTTTTATTCCCAGTTTCACCTTAATCCGCGCGGGCGTAATATTATCCGCGTTTGTCAGGGAACTGCCTGCCATGTACGTGGTGGTAAAGTAATTTTGCAGACTATCGAAAAAGAGCTTGGAATTAAGGCCGGACATACTACGGAAGATCTGCGTTTTACCCTTGAGACTGTTGCTTGTATCGGCGCTTGTGGTTTAGCACCGGTTATGCAGGTTAATGAAGATACTCATGGTCGTTTGACTCCGGACAAACTGTCGGCTATTTTAGCTAAATATCAATAACAATCATGCGTGAATTGTCTTTGCATATCCTTGATTTAGCGCAGAATTCCATAGAGGCAGGAGCTCATAATGTAATAATAGAAATAAATGAGAATGAAAATGGATTTTTTGTTTTTCGTATCAGTGATGATGGACATGGTATGAGTGAGGAAATGGTGCAGAAAATTCGCGATCCCTTTGTGACTACGCGGACTACACGTAAAGTAGGTATGGGAATACCTTTTATGGACATGGTCACTAAACAATGCGGAGGACATTTGTTAATACAATCTCGTAAGGGTAAAGGTACTGTCGTAGAAGCTGCTTTTGCAAAGGATAATATTGATCGCCCGCCTTTGGGTGATATTGTATCAAGTATTAAAGTGCTGCTGGTAGGCACGCCGTATCTGGAACTGAAGTTTATCTATAAGATAGGTACATCGGGATTTGATATTGATACGAGGGTTATCAGATCTCTCCTTGGTGATGAAGCAGACTTTACCAGACCTGAAGTTTATACATGGTTTGAAGAATATTTAAAGCAGGAAATATCGCAGTTGAGGTGTGAGCAGGAGGTATAAAATGAAAACGTTGGAAGATTTGAAGGCCCTACGTGAAAAATTAAAGGCAGACATGAAAGTTCGTCAGAATGACGGCACTAAAATAATCATAGGTATGGGTACATGTGGTATTGCTGCAGGCGCGCGCGAAGTGATGTCTGCCGTTTTGAATGAGCTTGCAGTGCGTAAACTTAATGATGTTCAGGTACAGCAGACGGGCTGTATCGGTATGTGTGAGAAAGAAGTCCTGGTAGATATTGTCCGTCCTGGAGAACCTCGTATTACTTATGGTAAAGTAAAACCTGAGGACGTGAAAAAGATCATTGCAGAGCATGTTGTCAATGGCCGTATTGTTGAAGAAATGGTTGTAGGCAAAATTATGCAAGACTGATTTGATAAAATTTGGAGGGAAATCATATGCAGCACATTAGAGCACACGTCCTGATTTGCGGAGGAACAGGATGTAAATCTGCCGGTTCAAAGGAAGTACAGCTTGCTTTTAGTCGGGCTATTGAAGCTAAAGGCCTGAGCGACGAGGTTATGGTAGTAGAAACAGGCTGCCATGGTTTCTGTGAACATGGTCCGCTGGTTATAGTGTATCCTGAAGGTACTTTTTATTGCCAGGTAAAAGCTGAGGATGTAGAAGAAATAGTTGAAAGCCATTTATTTAAGGGCCGTATTGTTGAACGGTTGCTTTATCATGAACCGCTTACTCATGAAAGTATACCTAATTATTCGGAAATAAATTTTTATAAGAAACAGCATCGGTTAGTTTTAGAAAATTGCGGCGCTATCAATCCTGAACAAATTGAAGAATATATTGCTGTCGGCGGTTATGAAGCTTTAGCTAAAGCTGTAACTACCATGAGTCCTGAAGATGTTATTGAAGAAATCAAAAAATCAGGTCTGCGTGGACGTGGCGGCGGCGGGTTTCCTACAGGAATGAAATGGCAGTTTGCTAAAGCTTCTGTAAGTGATAAAAAATATGTTATCTGTAATGCAGATGAAGGTGATCCTGGTGCATTTATGGACAGAAGCGTTTTAGAAGGCGATCCGCATAAGATATTAGAAGGTATGGCTGTCTGTGGTTATGCCATAGGTGCTGATGAAGGCTACATTTATGTACGTGCGGAATATCCGCTGGCCATTAAGCGTCTGCGCATAGCTATTGAACAGGCTGAAGCTATGGGGTTGTTAGGTGAAAATATTTTTGGTTCCGGGTTCAGCTTTAAACTGCACATTAAGGAAGGCGCCGGTGCGTTCGTTTGCGGTGAGGAAACTGCATTGATGGCATCGATAGAAGGAAAACGCGGTATGCCGCGGCCAAGACCGCCATTTCCTGCAGTTGCCGGACTTTGGGGAAAGCCGACCAATATCAACAATGTTGAAACTTTTGGTAATGTAGCTGCTATTATTACTAATGGCGCTGACTGGTATGCTGGTTTTGGTACTGAAAAGTCCAAAGGAACTAAAGTATTTGCGCTGACTGGTAAAATAAACAACACAGGTCTGGCCGAAGTTCCTATGGGTATTACTATGCGTGAAATTATTTATGATATCGGCGGTGGTATTAACGGAGGTAAGAAATTTAAAGCAGTTCAAATAGGCGGTCCATCTGGTGGCTGCCTGCCCGAATCAATGCTTGATCTGTCTATAGATTATGATTCGTTAACAGCGGCAGGTGCTATGATGGGTTCTGGTGGATTGGTAGTTATGGATGAAGATACCTGCATGGTTGATGTTGCAAAATTTTTCCTGAATTTTACTCAATCTGAATCCTGTGGCAAATGTACTCCCTGTCGTGAAGGGACTAAGCGTATGCTGGAAGTCCTGACACGTATTACTGAAGGACAGGGTAGAGAAGGTGATATAGAGCTGTTGGAAGAACTGGCCAGAAATATTAAAGAGACTGCTTTATGTGGGTTGGGACAAACCGCTCCGAATCCTGTATTGAGTACTTTAAAATATTTCCGTCATGAATATGAAGCTCATATCAAAGAAAAACGCTGTCCTGCCGGTGCCTGTGAAAAGCTTGCCAATTATGAAATTACCGATGCATGCAAAGGCTGTGGGTTATGTGCACGCCAGTGCCCGGTTAATGCCATTTCCGGAGAAGTGAAAAAGAAACATGTTATCGATGTAACTAAATGTATAAAATGCGGTGCCTGCATGGCGGCTTGTCCGTTTAAGGCCATTACTAAGGGTTAAGGGAGGATTATATAGATATGGAAATGATTACCTTAACGATCAATGGGCAGACTGTACAGGCCCCTAAAAATGCTACTATTCTTGAAGCTGCGCGTTCTGCCGGCATTCATATTCCCACGTTGTGCTATCATTCTGAACTTGCTCCGGAAGGGGCCTGCAGATTGTGTGTCGTAGAAGCTACCGGGGCGCGTACGCTTGTAGCTTCCTGTGTTTATCCTGTTGCAGAAGGTATGGTAGTGAAAACGAATACGGATAAAGTCCGCGCAGCAAGACGAATGGTTGTAGAATTGCTTTTGGCCAATCATCCGAAGGACTGCCTTGCGTGCCAAAAAAGCGGTGACTGTGAACTGCAGAAGATAGCTGCTGACTTGGGATTGCGCAAGATCAGATTCGAAGGCGGAGCCCGTAAAGCACATACTATTGACGCCAGTAACCCTTGCTTAGTGCGCGATCAGGAAAAATGTATTTTGTGCGGACGTTGTATACGTGTTTGTCGTGATGTGCAGGGAATGAGCGTCTACAGCTTTGCTGAGCGCGGCTTTGACACAATTGTTTCTACTGCTTTTGAACAGGATCTTGGAAAAGTAGAATGTTCTTACTGTGGACAATGTGCGAGTGTTTGTCCTACTGGAGCTATAGTGGAAAAAGATGATACGGAAAAAGTATGGTCGGCTATCAATGATCCTGATAAGATTGTTATAGTTCAAACAGCTCCGGCAGTACGCGTGGCTTTGGGTGAAGAATTGGGTATGGAACCAGGTTCTATCGTTACAGGGAAAATGGTTGCAGCATTGCGCAATCTAGGGTTCGATAAGATATTCGATACTAATTTTTCGGCTGATTTGACGATTATGGAAGAAGGGCATGAGTTCCTCCATCGTTTGACTAACGGAGGTGTATTGCCGATGATAACCTCCTGCAGTCCTGGCTGGGTAAATATGATAGAGCTTAAATATCCTGATTTGTTACCACATCTTTCTTCTGCGAAATCACCCCAGCAAATGTTTGGCGCTATTGCTAAAACCTATTATGCTGAAAAAGCTGGTATTGATCCGGCAAAAATAGTCAGTGTTTCGGTGATGCCGTGTACTGCTAAGAAGGCGGAAGCAGCACGTCCGGAGATGAATGCTTCCGGATATCGTGATGTAGATGTTGTTATTACTACCAGAGAACTTGGCCGTATGATACGGGAAGCAGGACTGGATTTTAAACATTTGCCTGAAGACAGCTATGATTCTCCGCTGGGTACAGGTACTGGTGCTGCTGTTATTTTTGGTACTACAGGAGGTGTAATGGAAGCTGCTCTGCGTACTGTAGCTGATGTTTTAACAGGTGAAAATTTGCAGACTGTTGATTACAATGATGTGCGGGGGATGGAACAGACCCGCGAGGCGGAACTGACTATTGCAGGAAATACTGTAAAAATAGCAGTTGTTCATACTCTTGCTTCTGCACGCAAGATATTAGAGCGTATCAGAGCCGGTGAGGCAGATTATCAGTTTATTGAAGTTATGGCTTGCCCTGGTGGCTGTATTGGCGGCGGCGGTCAACCGATTCCCGTTAATGCAGAAATTAGAAGAGCCCGTAGAGAAGGGTTGTTTGATTGTGATAGTGCCAATGAGTTACGAAAATCACATGAAAATCCGGAAATTAAAGAGCTTTATGATACTTGGTTAGGTAAACCTCTCGGAGAAAAAGCTCATAGTCTACTGCATACGCACTATCACCAACAGACACGTTGAAAGTACTAATTTGATACCACAAAACACCTCTTGAGTAGTTTTGCTCAAGGGGTGTTTCTTTGTAAATTGTAAAGAAAATGCTTGCCATGTTACAGTTTTACTGATATCATATGTAGTATAGCGTTTTAAAGAAAAAATGTTTAAAAACTAAAAAAAGTAGTGATTTTGCCTAAAATTTACTGCTTCTTTATGTGTTATAATAGAGCTGGACACAAAAAGTTCAAAAAGAAATCACAATTAAAGTTTTTTTTGAAGGATTTTTTGTTGGAATGTCGAAGTAAATTAAGCAGAACTAAATATCTTGGATATGTTTTAGCGGTTGGTAGACAGAAGAACGAAGAAGTTCAACTGAAAGCTTTACCTGCTGACAGTTTGCGATTCAGAGCGTAGCCACTTTGGATAGAAGTAAGCTGGCACTTGGCTATGTTTTGTTTTAGTAAATCAAAACTTCTAAGTGCTCCTTTTTTATGGGTAAAATCTTATTCGGCAAATAATACTTTATGCTTTTATAGTTGGTATTTAGCCGACTAAGTGTATTTTTACTAGTGAAGTTAATAGACTTCGCTGGCATTAGCCACAATTTGTTTTATTTACAAGGAGGAAGGTAAACATGATCGACATTAAAGATCGCGTATGCGAAGCAGTAGCCGGCAAAATTATGAGCGCCGAAGCAGCTGCAGAATTTGTAAAGGATGGCGACAACGTAGGTACCAGTGGTTTTACTCCGTCTGGTTATCCTAAAGCTGTGCCTCTTGCTCTGGCAGAAAAAGGCAAAAAAACTCCTTTCCAAATCAACGTTTGGACCGGTGCTTCTGTAGGTCCTGAAATGGATACCGCAATGACTCAAGCTGGTATCGTTGCTCGTCGTATGCCTTACCAAACTAACAATGATCTGCGTAAAGCTATCAACAACGGTTCCGTAAAATATACTGACCTGCATTTGAGCCATGTTGCTCAAATGACTCGCTATGGTTTCATGGAAAACCGCAGATGTGTAGACGTCGCTATCGTCGAAGCCTGCAAAATCATTGACCTTGGCAATGGCCAGGTTGGTTTGATTCCTACAACTTCCATGGGCAATTCTTCTTCTTATGTTCAATGTGCTGAAAAAGTTATTGTTGAAGTAAATACTTCTCAACCAGTAGAATTGGAAGGCATGCATGACTCCTATGTGCCTTTGGATCCTCCGAATCGTAAAGCTATTCCTGTTGAAAAACCGGAAGATGTAATCGGCACTCCTTATATTCCTTGCGATTTGGACAGACTCGTTGCAGTAGTTCCCTGCGATATTACTGATAAAGTTCGTCCGTTGGGCGAAATCGACGAAGATGCTCAAAAAATGGGTAAAAACTTGGTTGAATTCTTTAAATCTGAAGTTGCTGCAGGTCGTTTGCCCGCTAATCTGTTGCCGCTGCAGTCTGGTGTAGGTTCTGTTGCTAACGCAGTTATCAACGGTTTGGTTAACTCTGATTTTGAAGATTTGACTGTATATACCGAAGTTATTCAAGACGGTATGTTCGACTTGATCGATGCTGGCAAACTCCGCGTTTGCTCTGGTACCGCTTTGAGCCCATCCCCTGATTGCCTCAAAAAATTCTATGACAATGTAGAAAAATATAAAAAATATATCATTCTGCGTCCGCAGGAAGTTGCAAACAGCCCGGAAGTTGCTCGTCGTATCGGTGTCATTGCAATGAACACTGCTATTGAGGTTGACATCTATGGTAATGTTAACTCCACTCATATTTGCGGTACTAAGATTATGAATGGTATCGGCGGTTCCGGCGACTATGCTCGTAATGGTTATCTGACCGTATTCTTCACTACATCTCTTGCAAAAGGCGGAGCTATCAGCTCTGTAGTTCCTTTCTGCTCTCATGTTGACCATACTGAACATGACGTTGATGTTATCGTTTCCGAACGCGGCGTAGCTGACCTTCGTGGTTTGTCTCCAAAAGAACGTGCTTTGGTTATCATTGATAAAGTTGCTAATCCGAAATATCAACCGCTGCTTCTTGATTACTTCAAGAGAGCTTGCGAAGCTTGTGGCAATAGCCAAACTCCGCATATTATGGATGAAGCTTTCTCCTTCCATGATCGTTTCGTAAAAACCGGCACCATGGAAAAATAATTCTTAGTCAAGACGATTGACTGAGATTGTTGTCTGAAATATTTTGCCGGTAGATAGTTAGTTCTGCCGGCAAACTTTACAGCTTATCTGTAAATAAATTCTGTTGACGAGGCCTTCGGGCTTTGCCATATACACCGTCTATGACGGACACTCTCACCATAATTCGGTCAGTCCAAACCGGATTGTGCAAAAACAATATTCTTAAGGAGGATTTGAGAATGGCAAATGAAACTCTGAAAGCTGGATTTGACAAGTACATGGCTGGCGTAGAAGCTAAACTTGCTAAAAATCCCGAACGTGCAAACCTTGAGCCCAACAGGCTCTACACCCCTCTCGACATCGAAGGTTTCGACTATGAGAAGGATCTTGGCTTCCCTGGTGAATATCCTTACACTCGTGGTGTACAACCTACTATGTATCGTGGTCGTTTCTGGACCATGCGTATGTATGCTGGTTTCTCCACTGCGGAAGAATCCAACAAACGTTATCGTTACCTCTTGGCTAACGGTGGCAGCGGCTTGTCCTGCGCATTCGACCTTCCGACCCAAATCGGTTATGATTCTACCGATCCGATGGCTGAAGGCGAAGTTGGTAAAGTTGGCGTAGCTATCGACTCCCTGGCTGATATGGAAATCTTATTTGACCAAATTTCTTTGGATCAAGTTTCCACTTCCATGACTATCAACGCTCCTGCATCCGTACTTCTTTGCATGTACATCGCAGTTGCTGAGAAACAAGGCGTTTCCGCTGACAAACTGCGCGGTACTATTCAAAATGATATTTTGAAAGAGTATGCTGCTCGCGGAACTTACATTTTCCCGCCGAAACCCTCCATGCGTTTGATCACCAATATTTTCGAATATTGCTCCAAAAACGTACCGCTGTGGAATACCATCTCCATTTCCGGTTATCATATCCGTGAAGCTGGTTCCACCGCTTCTCAGGAAATCGCTTTCACCATCGCTGACGGTATCGCTTATGTTGAAGCAGCTATCAAAGCTGGTATGAACGTTGACGATTTTGCTGGTCGTCTGTCCTTCTTCTGGAACGCTCATAACAACGTACTCGAAGAAGTTGCTAAATTCCGCGCTTCCCGTCGTGTATGGGCTAAAGTTATGAAAGAAAGATTCGGCGCTCAAAAACCGAAATCTCAAATGCTCCGCGTACATACTCAAACTGCAGGTTCCATGCTGACTGCACAACAACCGAACAACAACATCGTTCGTGTTGCTCTGCAAACTGCTGCTGCTGTAATGGGTGGTACTCAATCTTTGCACACTAACTCCAAAGACGAAGCTTTGGCATTGCCGACCACTGAGTCTGTAACCATCGCTCTCCGTACTCAACAAATCGTTGCTTACGAATCCGGCTTGGCTGACACCGTTGATCCGTTGGGTGGTTCCTACTATGTTGAAGCTTTGACTAACAAAATCGAAGCTGAAGCTTGGGAATATATCAAAAAGATTGACGAAATTGGCGGCGCTCCTGAAGCTATCGCTAAAGGTTATATCCAAAAAGAAATCCAAGACTCCGCTTACAAATGGCAAATGGACATTGAAAAAGGCGACCGTATTATTGTTGGCGTGAACAAATTCCAACAAGAAGAAGAACCGCCGAAAAACTTGCTGCGTGTTGACGGCTCCGTTGGCAAATTGCAAGCTGATAAGATTGCTGCCCTTAAAGCTCGTCGTGACAATGCTAAAGTTGAAGAAACTTTAGCTGCTCTGGAAAAAGGCTGTGCTGACGAATCCGTTAACCTGATGCCTTTGATTCTTGACGCTGTACGTGCTTATGCAACTGAAGGCGAAATCTGCGGCGTAATGAGAAAAGTATTCGGCGAATATCAATCTCATACTGCTCTGTAATTTAGAGCCAACAATAATAGGGAGGTAAGAAATAATGTCTAATATTAGAGTTTTAGTAGCAAAACCGGGTCTGGACGGCCATGACCGCGGTGCTAAAGTTGTAGCTCGTGCATTGCGCGACGCTGGTTTTGAAGTTATTTACACCGGTATTCGTCTGACTCCGGAACAAATCGCTGAAGCTGCTCTGCAAGACGACGTTAAAGTTGTTGCTTTGAGCCTGCTTTCCGGCGCACACAACACCCTTTTCCCGAAAGTAGTTGAACTGCTGAAAGAAAAAGGTTTGACTGATGTTCTGGTTATCGGCGGCGGCGTTATTCCTGACGCTGACATTCCTGGTTTGAAAGCTGCTGGCATTGCCGAAGTATTCACTCCTGGCACTCCGACTGGCAACATTGTTGAATTCATCAACGCTAACGTAAAATAATTAAGGTTCTCAAAAATTTTGCAGGCCGGGCTTGTCCCGGCTTGCATAATACAATTTTTATTGGACCTCAACAAGGCGGTGTGATCATTGAATATTGTTGAAGGCGTATTAAACCATTCTCGTTTAGCATTAGCGAAAGCTATTACTGCCGTAGAGAACGAGTATGATAACGCTGTTGAAATAATGACAGCCATTTATCCCCACACCGGTAATGCTTATGTCATCGGAATAACCGGACCTCCGGGCGCTGGCAAAAGTACTTTGACCGACAAGCTTGCTAAAGAATATCGTAAACGCGGTAAAACAGTTGGTATTATCGCAATTGATCCTACAAGTCCTTTCTCCGGCGGTGCAATTTTAGGCGACCGTATCAGAATGTTGGACCTTACTGCCGATGAAGGCATTTTTGTTCGTTCCATGGCTACTCGCGGTAGTTTGGGTGGATTATCCCAAAAAGCGGGCGATGCTGTTAAATTGATGGATGCATATGGTTTTGATGTTATTATTGTTGAAACTGTTGGCGTTGGTCAATCTGAAGTAGATATTGTTAAAACTGCTGATACTACAATGGTTGTTGTTATTCCTGGTATGGGCGATGACATTCAGGCTATTAAAGCAGGTATACTTGAGATCGGTGACCTTTTCACGATCAATAAAGCTGACCGTGAAGGTACGGACAAGCTGAACATTGAGATTGAAATGATGTTGGAATTAAATCCCGAACATGTTGGCTGGCGTCCTCCGATCAATCGGACCATTGCCAGCAAGGGTGAAGGTATAGAAGCTGTTGTTGACTCTATTGAAGAGCACAAAGCATATTTGATTGAATCTGATCAATTGAGCAAAATACGCAAAGCTCGTATTAAAAACGAAGTTACTGCTATGCTTAATGACAGGGTCAACCGTTATATCGACAAGAATGTTGTAGCTACTTCCGAATTTGATATTTTAGTTGAAAAACTTCAAATTCGTGAAATTGAGCCGTATTCTGTTGTCGCTGACATTGTTGGTAAAGTTTTAAGATAAAACAACCAAAATTACTTTTAGGAGGAATTTGAAATGTTTAAAACAATTTGTGTTGACCATGTAGGTATTGCTTGCAAAGACCTGGATCTTTCCAAGAAATTCTACACTGAAGTTCTTGGCTTGAGCTGCACTGGTGAAGAAGCTGTTCCTGAGCAAGGTGTAAAAACCGTATTTATTCCCTGTGGCGAAACTTTGCTTGAGCTCCTTGTTGATATCACTGAAAATGGCGATGGCCCTATCGGCAAATACATCGCTAAAAATGGACAAGGTATCCAACATATCGCTGTTCGCGTTGATGATGTTCAAGCAGCTATTGATACCACTATTGAAAAAGGTGCTGCTATGATCGACAAAGCTCCTCGTGGCGGTGCTGGCGGAATGGATATCGCTTTCGTTCATCCGAAATCCGTAGGTATTTTGCTTGAGTATTGCGCTCCGGCAAAAAAATAATTCCGTAAAATACGGAATTACAAAAATCTTTTGAAGATTTTATTTTAAGTTGTTACATACTACACGGATGCGGACCAAAGAGTCTGCATCCGCGTAGATGTATATAAAATAAGGTTCTCCCAATAATGATGGAGGTGTAAGATTTGTCTACTCAAGCAAAAATTGAGAAAATGCTC
>ERZ791868.251-NODE-251-length-55635-cov-3.141832_pt1 | contig 55635 bp, 43 predicted proteins | sample MGYA00510281_ERZ791868 | MGnify/ENA primary metagenome ERZ791868 (study PRJEB30046, sample SAMN00792046) | human gut metagenome | study: EMG produced TPA metagenomics assembly of the A metagenome-wide association study of gut microbiota in type 2... | reverse complement strand
CGGTTGTATTATTTTTCTACCGGTTAAATAAAAAACGTTATAACGAGATTGTGGAGGAACTGAAAAATGGAAGAAAAAGTTGATATCGTTGCATTGGGAGAATTGCTGATTGATTTTACGGAAGCAGGAAACAGTCACGATGGGAGAAAACTGTTTGAACAGAATCCTGGCGGTGCTCCGGCAAATCTTCTAACCGTTGCAAGCCACTTTGGGTATCGCACATCTTTTATTGGAAAAGTTGGAACCGATATGCATGGTAAATTTTTAAAGAAGACACTGCAAACGGAAGGAATCAATACAGATGCTATCGTCGAAGATCCAGATTATTTTACAACACTGGCATTTGTGGAAATCGGTGAAAATGGAGAAAGAAATTTTTCTTTTGCAAGAAAACCGGGTGCAGATACACAGTTAAAAAAAGAAGAACTGGATCAGACATTAATTTCAGGTTGTAGAGTTTTTCATTTCGGATCATTATCGCTGACAGATGAACCAGCAGAAAGTACAACGATCGAAGCGGTAAAAATGGCAAAAGCAGCGGGTGTACTTATTTCCTATGATCCAAATTACCGCCCGTCTCTTTGGAAGAGCAAAGAGTATGCAGTGAAAAAAATGAGATCTGTCATAGAATTGGTAGATGTCATGAAGGTATCGGATGAAGAGAGTGCTTTGTTGACAGAGGCGAAAAGTTATGAGCAGGCTGCAGATCAACTCCTTGCCATGGGACCAAAGCTGGTTGCCATTACATTGGGAGAACAGGGCGTTCTTATGGCAACAAAAAGCAGAAAAGAAATCATCAAAGCATTTCAGACACATGCGGTCGACACGACTGGGGCAGGTGATTCATTCTGGGGAGGCGTATTATGCAGTATCCTTTCTATAAATAAGCCCGTAGAAAAGATGGAATGGGAAGAGATCAGAAAGTGTGCTGCTTTGGGAAATGCAGTTGCAGGATTGTGTGTGCAAAAGAGAGGTGGAATCCCTGCGATTCCGACGAAAGAGGCAGTGTTTGAATTCATGCAGAAATAATGAATGTATGTGAACAAACTCGGAGCTGTAAAAACTCCCCTATTTTTAACAAGGATATAAGCAGGACAACTTTCAATATTGTTTCATGTACCGCTTTGCGTGGGCTTTAGCAAGTTCACTTTTTCCGATGCCGGCGATTCCGTAAAGAAAAACATGACGGTTTTCCTCAAGCATGGTATATAATTCTTCCAGTTCTTTATCTCTTCCGATAAAATGACGGTATGGTTTCGGAACCTCACTGTCCATAATATAATCCAGCACAATGGGGGATAAAGATCCTCTGGCGAGTAGCTTCTGATTTTTGGTATTACGTTTGATGAATTGGCGTTCCATGCTAAAAGAAATCAGTTTTGCAAGAAACAGCAGTCTTGAACTGGCTGGTTTATATAAGGGAGTCAGATTTTTCTTTTTCGCATCTGAGATGCTGTCATCCTGAATGAATAAAGTGTAAATATCTTGTATAGCCATATTACAGTCAGACATCAGTGGAAGAAGATTCTGGTGGATATGGCTAAGAATGTTTTGGCATATTGATAGGACATTTAAAATGACGTATACTAAGCTCAGTGATCGTTCTGTAGAAACTTGCGAAGCCTACAGGCGGGGGAGAGCCTGCGGGTCTCTCCCTCTTTTGTTTTAAGAAGAAAAGATATGCAGACACCGAAAAATTCTCTTCTTTTAGTGAGCAGGTTTCCTGGATCAGTGATGAAAAGGGAATAAAAAGAAATTTAATGGTGCCTGGCATCTTGCAGGAACACGTATGTGGGAACATTGTTGATGCCGCCTGTTTTTGGATTGATTGCAAATCATATCACGGTTGCGTTATTGCCGGTGTACTTGTTTATTATTTTAATTTTGATGTTTGTGATGCATGAGGCGTTGACGAAGAAAGCCAGTATGCATAATAATGGCTAAAATATAGAGTGACTTGGAATGAGCTGTCGTTTTTTAATATTCGACAGTTCCTTTTTTATTTGTTAAGTAAAAATTAACAAAAAGATTGTTAAATAAAAGGTAATATACAAAATGAACAAAAAAACGGAAAAAAATCTATTGAGTTTAGACAATTGTTATCAAGCGATAACTGTGCTATTCTTTAGATACAGAAAAACATAACAAAGTTCTGAATTACAGAACGACCAAGAAGGGGTTATAAATGGCTCAAGATGAAATTAAAGTTAAATCATTAAAAAAAGCATTAGATGTTCTGAATTGTTTCTTGATAAAACCAACCTGGGGGGTTACAGAAATTAGTGATCGCCTTGGTTTATACAAGAGTAATGTATATGATATACTTACTACTCTCAAGGCAATGGATTATCTGGAAAAAGATGAAGAGACAGAACGGTACAAATTAGGAATGCAGGTATTTGCATTAAGCAGAGCAATGGAGGATACATTTTCTATTATCAAGATCGCCATGCCATATATGCAGGAGCTAGCTAATATTACGGATGAGAGAGTATATCTTGCAATACCACATGAAGGAGAAGTTGTATATTTGGATGCTACATATCCAGCAGAGTCAGTAAATTTGATGAGATCCATTTTAGGTGAAAGGGCAGAAATGCATTGTACAGGTATTGGAAAAGCAATGCTTGCGAATCTTTCAGAAGAAGAAATCCAAGAATATCTTGAAAAGGAACTTACGATATATACAGATCATACGATTTCTGATGCAGCTCAATTAAGAAAAGAACTTGAAGTGACAAGACAACGAGGATATGCAATTGATAATATGGAGCATGAATTTGGTGTAAAATGTGTGGCAATGCCAATATTTGATAAATCACATAAATTGTATGCTGCGATTAGTGTCAGTGGTCTGGCTGTTCATTTTACAGAAGAAAAGATTGAGAGTTGGGCGTTACAGATGAAAAAGTATGTAGCGAAGATTGAAAATCGATTATGATGTAAGAATATGTATATTTAATAGAGAATGTAAACAAATGTGAACGTAATAAAAATTGCGTTCACATAAAAAAAGATTGTATACCAGAACGGCGTTCTGACATACAGAACAGAAGGAGGAAGAAATGAAATTAATAATGGAAAAGTGCCCAACGGATATGTGTCATGCTTCGACATTATTAAAATTAGATGATGAAAAATTTTTAATAGCGTGGTTTGGTGGGACAAAAGAGGGGAATGAAGATGTTGCAATTTGGATAGCGCGTGGAAATGAAGACTATTTCGAAAAACCTGCAATTCTGGCACAATCAGATGAGGCACATTGGAATCCAGTGTTATTTCGCATTAATGAATCCAAAATTATTATCTTTTATAAGGTTGGAAATGAAATAAGCAAATGGAGAACAATGTATCGTATTTCTGAGGATAACGGAGAATCATTTGGTGAAGAAAAAGAATTGGTTAAAGATGATTTTGGCGGAAGAGGACCAGTGAGAAACAAGCCGATTCGTCTGGCAAGCGGTAGGATTCTTGCACCAGGTTCTACAGAATCGGGAATATGGAAAGCATTTACAGATTGTTCGGATGATGATGGAGTTACATGGAAAAAATCTTCAGAAGTGGAAATACGACAGTTGGAATATATAGAAGGGGAACGAACAGTAGATAAAAAGGATAGTTCGATTCCTGTAAGTGAACAATCTTTTTATGGAAGAGGGGTGATTCAACCAACACTTTGGGAAAGCAATCCTAATGAAGTACATATGCTTTTAAGAAGCACAGAAGGGAAAATATATCGAAGTGATTCACAGGATGGAGGAAGGACTTGGACAGATGCTTATGCAACAGAACTTCCTAATAATAATAGTGGAATAGATATGATTCGAGCTGAGAATGGACGATTATTTCTTGTTTATAATCCGATTGGAGTGAATTGGGGAGAACGAACACCTATTTCGTTGGCAGTTTCGAAAGATGGAGGAGAATCTTGGGAAAAGCTTAGAGATTTAAGTTCGGGAGATGGTGAATTTGCCTATCCTGCAATTATACAGGATGAGGAGTTCATATATATTACTTACACATACAAAAGGAAGAATATTGCCTTTTGGAAAATAAAAAAATGAGAATAGAAAGGAAGGAGCACAAGATGGAAAATCGATTTCCGGGGGGATCATGGCCAGTTATGTTAACCCCATTTACGGACAGTAATGAAGTGGATTACGAGGCGTTAAAAGAATTGGTAGACTGGTATATTGAAAATGGGGTATCAGGATTATTTGCGGTATGCCAATCAAGTGAAATGTTTTATTTGTCATTGGAGGAAAGAATCAAATATGCAAAAAAAACAGTAGAGTTTGCAGCAGGAAGAGTTCCGGTCATTGCATCAGGACATGTATCAAAAAAAATGGAGGATCAAATTGAAGAACTCAATGCAATTGCGGAAACAGGGGTAGACGCTGTAATTCTTATTACAAATCGTCTTGCCAAGGAAGATGAAAATGATTCAGTATGGATCGAAAATTGTAAGAAAATATTGGATAATATGGATGCTAAAATTCCGTTAGGGTTTTATGAGTGTCCTTATCCATATAAGAGATTACTTTCACCAGAAACTATTTCATGGTGTGCATCTACAGGAAGATTTTATTTCTTAAAGGATACTTGTTGTGATATTAATCAGATAAAAGAAAAATTAAATGTAATTAAAGGCTCAAATTTAAGATTATATAATGCAAATACGACAACATTACTGGAATCAATGAAAGAAGGGGCAGCAGGATTTTGCGGAGTAATGGATAATTTCCATCCACAGTTGTATACATGGTTGTGTGATAACTATAAAGACGAAAAAGCAGTAGAAGTTTCGGATTTCTTGACAGTAGCATCTTTAATTGAAAGACAACATTATCCAGTTAATGCAAAATATCATCTTTCAGAAATCGAAAATCTTCACATGACGATCAACAGTAGGGTGAAAAATAAAGAAGGTTTGACTGATACGTTTAAAAAAGAAGTACATGCATTAGATCGATTAGCAAAAAATGTAGAAAATATGGTAAGAGATTAGGGAGGATAAAATTATGAAGTGTAAAAAATTAGCTGCAATGACAATGGTAGGCGTAATGGCAATTTCCACATTGATGGGATGTTCAAGTGGAAGTTCTGATAAAGCATCGGCAGATGCTTATCCAAGTAAAGATATTTCTGTAATTATACCAAAAGCAGCAGGTGGTGGAACTGATACAGCAGCAAGAGGTCTGATGCAATATATGAAAGAAAATTTGGAGGGATCCAATTTTGTTGCAACAAATAAACCAGATGGTGGCGGTGTTACTGGAATGGTTGAGACATCAGCAGCAAAGGCGGATGGATATACATTGGGAATGGTTACAGTAGAGTTAGCAATGTTTCCATGGCAGAATAAATGTCAGGTAACACCAGAGGATTATGAAGCAATTTGTGCACCAATTGCAGCGCCAGCAGCATTGATTGTACCGGCAGATGCACCATATGATTCTGTTGACGATTTTGTGGCATATTGTAAAGAAAATCCAGGAAAAGTACAAGTTGGAAACTCTGGTATGGGAGCAATCTGGCATGTGGCAGCTGTAAGTTTTGAAAAAGAGTTTGATGTTGAATTAAAACATATTCCATATCCAAATGGTTCAGCTGATATTGCAGCAGCTTTAACAGGTGGTCATATCGATGCAACAATTGCAGATCCATCTAGTTATAAATCACAGGTAGATGCAGGCGAAATGAAGATTCTTGGAATCATGGCAGAAGAGCGTTCAAGCATTTATCCAGATGTGCCTACATTTAAGGAACTTGGACATGATATGGTAATTCGTGCATGGGCAAGTCTTGTAGCACCAAAAGGAACTCCAGAAGATGTTCTTACAAAATTAAGAGATGCAGCAAAGACAACATGTGAGAGTGATGAATTTAAAGAGTATTTTGAAAAACAGGGAATCGATCCACAGTGTATTATTGGTGAGGATTGTCAGAAAATGATGGAAGAAGATTACGCAATGTATGAAGATCTGTTAAAAGATATTGATGTTGAGTAAATAGTAGAATTAAGGGCAAAGGAATTAATTTCTTTGCCCGAATAATAGGGAGGCAAAAAGATATGGGAAACATGAAGAAAGCAAATTATATAATTTCTGCAATCATGTTTTTAGTAGGAATAGGAATTGTGGCGCTTGCTTCATCGTTGAAAATTAAATTAGGTGAAGGAGATCCGGGAGCAGGATTTTGGCCGATGCTTCTTGGAGCTCTGATTATTGTTTTTTCAGCTGTGTTGTTAATTTCAACTATTAAAAATAAAAAGAAGTTGGAAGAAAAAACGTTTACAATATCAACACCAGCAAATATAAGAGTATATATTCTGTTTGGAGTTATTATTCTATTTTGTGTAATCTTATATTTTCTTGGATTCTATGTTGGTATATTACTTTTTATTCCGACAGTAATGTATTTGTTGGAAGTAAGAAGTGTAAAAAGAATTGCATTGACAACAGTAATTACTTTGGTTGCTATTTATGTACTGTTTGGAATGCTGCTTAATATTACATTGCCAGCACCGATATTTTTTAGATAAAGGGGGTAAAAAGAATGACAGATATAATGACAGCTCTGGGAAATGTTTTTACCATTGGAAATCTGGCTGGTCTTATTTTTGGAACTGGAGCAGGTATTCTTATCGGAGCTATGCCAGGACTCTCTGTTAATATGGGAATTGCATTGTTATTTCCATTAACATTTGCATTTCAAGGTGTAGGTGGAATTTTGATGTTGCTTGGTATTTACTGTGGAGCAATTTATGGAGGCTCTATTTCGGCTATATTATTGAAGACTCCTGGAACACCGGCATCTGTAGCTACTACATTGGATGGATATCCGATGGCAACAAAACTTAAACAGCCCGGAAGAGCATTGGGGTTATCTACATTTGGTTCAACATTTGGTGGTGTATTTAGTGCGATTTGTTTGATTATTTTTTCTCCATTGCTGGCGTCGGTTGCATTGAAATTTTCAAAACCAGAATATTTTGCACTTGCTGTATTTGGACTTAGTATTATTACAAGCGTTTCTTCTGGTTCAATTGTAAAAGGATTGCTAGGTGGATTTATTGGATTGTTTATTGCAACAATTGGAATTGATAATTTAAGTGGTTCTATGAGATTTACATTTGGAACGACATATATGCTTGGTGGTATTTCTTTTGTCCCTATTTTAATTGGATTATTTGCTTTTTCACAGGTATTACAAAGTGTTGAAGATTGCTATAAGGAGAAACATGTAAAAACAGATGTGAAAATTAGCAGGGTATTTCCAACATGGGATGATATTAAGAGAGTATTTGTAACAGTATTGCGGTCTTCAATTATTGGAACATTTATAGGATGTGTTCCTGGAACAGGTGGTGATATTGCTTCATTTGTGTCTTATGACCAAGCGAAGAGATGGTCAAAATATAAAGATAATTTTGGGAATGGCGAGCCGGAGGGAATTGTTGCTCCTGAGGCTGGTAATAATTCAGTATCAGGTGGTGCCATGATTCCTATGTTGACACTTGGCATTCCAGGAGATGGTGCAACAGCAATTATGCTTGGCGCACTTATGGTTCAGGGAATGCAGCCAGGACCATTATTGTTTAAAGAACAGGCCAGTTCGGTATATGCAATTTTTATTGGTTTATTACTGGCAAATATTGTAATGGGAGTTATGGGATTTTCATTAATTCGTGTATTTGTTAAGGTAGTAAATATCCCAAAAGAAATATTGCTTCCAGTTATTTTTACACTTACTTTTGTTGGAGCATATGCTTATAACAATTCAATGATAGATGTATTTGTAATGGTTGCTTGTGGAATTCTTGGTTACTTTATGAACAAGACAGAATTTTCAATGTCTGCAATTGTAATTGGTATTATTTTAGGTTCTCTTGCAGAGACAAACTTCCGTGGAGCACTTACAATGAGTGATGGGAAATTTTCTATTTTCTTTACACATCCGATTTGTGCAGTATTTCTTGCTTTAGCAGCAATTTCATTACTTTCTCCAGTGATTGGACCAGTTATAAGGAAAATGTTTGGAAAAAAACTGATAAATAGGAGCGGTGAAGAGGAATGATTTTTGATAAAGTAGAAAATCTAAATAATTATGAAGAAATAAGACCATATGTGGAACAAATAAAAGAATTTATCGCTCGTGTTGAAAAGGAAAAGCTACCAACAGGACGTTATGAATTGCTTGGAGATAAATTGTTTGCACTTGTTCAGTTTTATAAAACCAAAGAATTTGATGGAGGAAAAATGGAAGCCCACAAAAAATATGCTGATTTGCAGTATATAGTTGAAGGAAATGAAAGAATTTATGTGGATTTTTCGGATGAGCTTATATTAGAGGAAGATAGGACACCGAGAGAAGATATTCTATTTTTTAGAAAGAGAAACCATCATGGCTACAATATTCTTAGTTGTGGTACGTTTGGGTATTATGCGCCACAGGATGCACATATGCCTTGTATAGAGAATATAGAAAAAGAATCTGTAAAGAAGATTGTTTTTAAGATTGCTGTGGAGTAGAGTGTTATGATAAAAATGGAACAACGAAAGAATATTATTGAAGAGGGACAGGCAATCCTTGGATTAGAATTAGGTTCGACTAGAATAAAGGCTGTATTGATCGGAAAAAAAGGAGAAATTCTGGAAACTGGTGGATATAATTGGGAGAATCAGCTTATCGATGGCATTTGGACATATCAGCTTTCAGAAGTCTGGTCAGGAATTCAAAAATGTTATCAGAATCTATTGGAAAATGTTGCGATGACATATAATGTGAAAATAAAAAGAATAAAATCAATTGGAATAAGTGCGATGATGCATGGCTACCTTCCATTTGATAAAAAAGGAGAACAATTAGCAGAGTTTCGCACATGGAGAAATAATATTACAGAAGAAGCTGCTGATATTCTAACAGAAAAGCTAAATTATAATATTCCGCAACGATGGAGCATTGCACATTTATATCAATCTATTCTGAATCAAGAAAAACATGTTGAAAAAATTGACTATCTTACAACATTATCAGGTTATGTGCATTGGATGCTAACAGGAAGGAAGGTTCTTGGGATTGGAGATGCATCAGGCATGTTTCCAATTGATATTGAAAAAAAGGATTTTAATCAAGAAATGTTATGCCAGTTTGATCAATTAATTGCGGCGAAAGAGTTCAACTGGAAATTAAAACAGATTTTACCCAAGATTCTTGTTGCAGGAGAAAATGCAGGAGTATTAACAGAAAAAGGTGCGTTACTTTTAGATACTTCTGGAATGCTACAGGCGGGAGCGAAGATGTGTCCGCCTGAGGGAGATGCAGGAACTGGTATGGTTGCAACAAATAGCGTAGAAAAAAGGACTGGAAACGTATCAGCAGGTACATCAGCTTTTGCTATGGTTGTTCTTGAAAGGGAATTATCAAAAGTATATCGACAATTAGATATGGTTACAACTCCGGAGGGGGCATTAGTTGCAATGGCACATGCAAACAACTGTACCACAGAAATTAATACGTGGATTTCAATTTTTGACGAATGTATGAAAGCATTCAAAATGGAAATATCGAAAAAAGATTTGTATAAAACTCTTTTTGAAGAGTCCTTGAAGGGCGAAGAAGATTGTGGAGGATTATTGCCGTATTGCTTTCATTCAGGAGAACATGGCGTGGGATTGAATGAAGGTTGTCCAATGTTTTTACATCCAACAAATACAAAATTTACTCTTGCTAATTTTATGCGAGCACAGTTGTATACTTGTTTCGGAGCCATGAAACTGGGAATGGATATTTTAATGAAAGAAGAAGCGGTTAAAGTTGAAAAAATATTGGGACATGGTGGTATTTTTAAAACAAGAGGAGTTGCTCAAAAATATCTTGCAGCAGCAATGGAAACACCTGTTATTGTAATGGAAACAGCGGGAGAAGGCGGTGCATGGGGAATTGCGCTATTGGCAGAATACATGGATTATACAGAAGAAACGCTTACAGATTTCCTAAATAATCATATTTTCAAAAATTCTAAAAGTGTAAAAATAGTACCGGATCAAGAAATAATATGTGGATACTCTGAGTTTATGAATCGATATAAAGAGGGCCTTGAGGTAGAAAAAGCAGCGGTAGCATATATGAAAAAAATTTAATAGCATGATAAAAGAAAAAAGGAGACTGGTAAGTTGTATTAAACAGCTCTCCTTTTTGTATGTTATATTTACACTCATCTGGGCAAGAATCGCAGCCGTATTTGCAAATAAAGCAATGCCAATTATACTTGTTATTCTGGGAAGTGTGGTGATGTTGTTTTCATGGTTGGGGGAATGTGATTCTCTCAATTAGGAATAAAAAGTGTTCTGTTGGAAATACTTTACTTCAATTGATGCAATCAATTTAAAACAAAAAGATAAATCGTTGCAATTGATTTGCAATGAAAAACAAAATCGTTGCAAATCAATTGCAACGATTTTATAATATAAAAAAAGAATTCTTGTAGAATCCTAATTATGAAGGAGGCACAGAAATATGAGAGAAGGAAAACAATTGGAATACAAAGAAAATCTAGATTCTAATACCTACATGAAAACAATAAGTGCTTTTGCCAACTATGAGGGGGGACAAATAATTTTTGGGGTCAAAGATAATGGAGAGACAGTGGGTGTTCCAAATACTATAGATGCCTGTTTAAATCTCGAAAATAAGATAAATGATAGTATAAAGCCGGTTCCGGAATATTCAGTGCAAATTCAATCGGATTCAACAATATGTCTTACAGTACAAGAAGGGCGTTATAAACCATATATCTTTAAGGGAAAGGCGTATAAGAGAAATGATTCTGCGACGATAGAAGTTGGAAGGATGGAGTATAATCGATTAGTTCTGGAAGGAGAAAATCAGTCGTTTGAAGAAATTACAGCAAAGAATCAAGATTTGACTTTCAATAAACTGGAGCAAGTGCTAATACAGGGAATGAACATAGAAAAACTGAATAGCGATATATTAAAGACATTGGAGTTATATTCAGATAAAACTGGGTTCAATGTTGCGGCAGAACTTCTTGCGGATAAGAATAGTTTTATGGGAATTGATGTAATACGTTTTGGGGAAAATATAGATGAAATTATGGAACGAAAGGCGTATGAATATATTTCTATTTTAGACGAATTAGAGCAAGTGCTTCAAATGTTTCGGAGATATTACCAGTATGAGAAAATAGAAGGGACAGCAAGAAATGTAGTTGATAAGATACCAGAAAAAGCTTTTCGCGAGGCGATTGCAAATGCTTTGGTCCATAGAATGTGGGATGTAAAAGCTTCTATAAAGGTGAGCATGTATTCGGATCGAATTGAAATTAATTCGCCAGGTGGATTACCGGAAGGAATTAATGAGGAAGAATACCTAAATGGACAGATTTCAATATTACGAAATCCAATTATAGGAAATGTGTTTTTTAGATTGAAATATATAGAGAAATTCGGAACCGGAATCATGCGAATTAATTACGCATATAAAGATGCAATCGAAAAACCAAAATATAAAGTGTTTTCGAATTCTATTCAGGTAGTACTCCCAGTTTTCACAGATATGAAAGATTTATCAACAGAAGAAAAGATGATTTGGAAGTTACTAAGAGAAAAGGATGAAATGACACGGTCAGAGCTTGCGAAGGCTACAGGTTTGGGAAAAGATAAGACAATAAGAGTTCTCAATGGTCTTCTGGATAAAAATGTAATTACACGAAGAGGAGCAGGACGCGGGGTAAAATATAGGGTGAATTAGAATGTATCAAGGTCTCTAAAATGTGCATAAACACATAAAAAATGCGAAAAATAAAACAAAACATACAATATGTACAAAAAATGATTACGCTTTTTGAATATAAAATCAATAGATAATTGTAAACAAATATAGTATGATTGTATTAAATTAATTAATGCGAATGCTATTATGTATATGCTGGAGATTGGTCCAGTGTTTCTACCAACTACCGTAAAGAGTTGACTACATAATCCTATGTGGTGACTCTTTTTTTATTTGCCTAAAAAGAGTTTTGTTTGATGACCCTTTTTAGGCTAATGTTTTTTATAGGGAGGGGGAATTTTTCATAACAAGAGCCGAACTGCATAGATGGCAGAATTGTAAAATGTGAAAGTGAGGTTATACTAATGGAAAAAAGGGATAGTTTTTTTGAAAGATTTTTTGGGATTTCACAAAGTGGTTCTACAATGAAAATTGAAATTTTAGCGGGAATAACAACATTTATTACAATCGCTTATATTCTCATTCTGAATCCACAGATTTTAGCAGACCCATATGTAATTATGGGAGATACTGTTATGGCAGGAAAGATTTCCAATGGTGTATTTATTGGTACTTGTATTGGTGCATTCATTGGAACAATATTATGTGCTCTGTATGCAAAGGTTCCGTTTGCACAAGCTCCGGGAATGGGACTGAATGCGTTTTTTGCTTATACCGTTGTATTAGCTATGGGATATACCTATAATCAGGCATTAGTAATTGTATTCATATCTGGTATTTTCTTTATTGTTATTACAGCAGTTGGACTTAGAGAAGCAATCATCCGTTCAATTCCGGATGCTGTAAAAATGGCGATAACGCCAGGAATTGGTTTATTTATTACAATTATCGGTTTGAAAAATTCTGGATTAGTTGTAGGAAATTCAGCAACACTTGTAAGTATGGTAGACTTTGCACAGTGGAGAAGTGAAGGTGGAGATGTTTCATTAATTTGTGGAGCACTTGTTGCACTGATCGGTCTGATTGTAATTGGTGTATTAAATGCACGAAATGTAAAAGGTTCTATTATCATTGGTATTTTAGTGGCAACTGTAGCAGGAATTCCTTTGGGAGTTACACAGTTATCTTCTTTTGATATGAATTTGGGCGCAAAATTCAGTGATTTTGCAGAAGTATCATTATTTAAAATGGACTTTGCAGGTTTATTTGCAGGGGACAATATAATAAGCACATTCTTTACAGTAGTAATGCTTGTACTTAGTTTTTCTTTAGTTAATATGTTTGATTCTATTGGAACTCTGATGGGTGCTGCAAGACAGTCTGGTATGATTGATGAGAATGGAGAAATCCTTCACATGAAAGAAGCATTGATGTCAGATGCGATTTCAACAGCAGCAGGTGCTATGGTTGGTACATCTACAGTTACAACAGTAGTAGAATCCAGTGCAGGTATTGCTGCAGGTGGAAGAACAGGTATGACAAGTTTAGTAACAGCAGTAATGTTTCTTGCTTCAATCATATTTGCACCAATAGTAAGTATCGTACCGGGTCAGGCAACAGCTCCAGCCCTGATTTTTGTAGGTATTCTGATGCTTAGTAATATTAAAGAAGTTGATTTCAGTGAAATGTCAAATGCATTGCCAGCATTCTGTACAGTTGTATTTATGCCATTTACATATTCTATTGCAAATGGTGTAGCAGTTGGATTGATCACATATTGCTTTATGAAACTGTTTACAGGTAAAGCTCGTGAAATCAAAGCTTTGACATGGATTATTTCAATTATATTTATCTTACGTTATGCCTTTATGACATTGGGATAAAGCAGAAGGATGTTATTGTAGGAGGTTTAGTAGATAATGAATGAAAAAACAGATCTTAGAGCTTTAAGGGGGCAGATTGTATATTCTGAATCCTCTAACAAATTAAAGATTTGCGAAAATGGATATCTTGTATATAAAGCAAATAAAATTGAAGGAGTGTATTCGATACTTCCGGAAGAATACGAGGGAATACTGGTAGAGAATTATGGAGACAGAATTATCGTTCCTGGATTTGTAGATTTGCATGTACATGCACCACAATATGCTTTTCGTGGATTAGGTATGGATATGGAACTTTTAGACTGGCTGGAGACAAATACTTTTCCAGAGGAGTCAAAGTATAAAGACATAAGTTATGCTCAAAAAGCTTATCAGATGTTTGTAGACAATCTGAAGAAAAGTGTAACAACAAGAGCGTGCATATTTGCAACGATTCATAAAGATTCAACTATTTTATTGATGGATATGCTTGAAAAAGCCGGGCTTGCTACAATGGTTGGTAAGGTGAACATGGATCGCAATTCACCGGATTATCTGCGAGAAGAAACAGAAGAAAGCGTAAATGAAACAATCTCATGGCTTGAAGAAGTGCAAAAGAAACAGTATCAACATACAAAACCGATTTTAACTCCTCGATTTATACCAAGCTGTACAGATGAACTTATGCATAAGTTGAAAGATATTCAAGTAAAATATCAGATTCCGGTACAGTCGCATCTTTCAGAAAATTATGGAGAGATTGCATGGGTACAGGAATTATGTCCAAAATCAGAATTTTATGGAGATGCATATGATCAGTTTGGGCTGTTTGGAAGAGACAGCAAGACGGTTATGGCTCATTGTGTACATTCAGATGAAAATGAGATCTGGAGGATGAAGGAAAATGGTGTGTTTATCGCACACTGCCCGGAATCAAATACGAATTTGTCATCAGGAGTGGCACCTATCAGACAATATTTGGAAGAAGGAATGCATGTAGGCTTAGGAAGTGATGTGGCTGCCGGATCTACGGAAAATATGTTTGTAGCTATGAGGTACGCAGTTCAGGCGTCAAAGTTACGTTGGAGATTGAAAGATGAAAAATTGACTCAATTAACTATGCCTGAAGTATTTTATATGGCTACAAAAGGAGGCGGAGAATTTTTTGGTAAAGTGGGAAGCTTCGAAGCAGGGTATGAAATGGATGCAGTAGTGCTCGATGATAAACGATTGATTCATCCACAGGAGATGAATGTGGAACAGCGTTTAGAACGAACGATTTATTTGGCGGATGAACGAGAAGTTTATGCTAAATATGTAGCAGGAGAAAAAGTAGCTGATTAAAAAAGAGATTCTTTATAATCAATTAAAGATTGGGGGTCGGCGATAAGAGTTCTCGCAAGAGGCAGCCCCCCCAATCTGCCTCTTGCGAGAGAATACCTTTTTCACCTCTTGGATTAGTATTTAATTAATGCAAATCCAAGAGGTTTATTTATGCAATTTTTACAAAGAAGTACTTGACAAGACCTCTTAAAAGTGAGATGAGTTGATATGGCAAATGATATGGTACAAAATCGCAACAGGCGTTGAAATTACAACAGGAACAGAACAAGCAGGAACGCAAAGAAATTATTGCATCATATGAACGGTGATATATTTTTAGTCAATTTTAGATAATTTGAAGAACGGAATATAAAGGACTTTTGGAATATGGATAAGAAAACAATATATGCAATGAAAAATGCTTTTGATGAAATTGTAAAGATAATACAAGAAGAAGCTGTTGAATTTTGGTATGCAAGGGATTGGATGGCTCTTCTTGGATATGATCGCTGGGAAAATTTTCATAAGGCAATTGAAAGAGCGATAGATTCTTGTAAGGCTTCTGAAATAGAGCCAGCGGACCATTTTCGCAGCGTCACGAAAATGGTTCAAATAGGTAGTGGGGCAGAAAGAGCGGTAAAGGATTACATGCTTACCAGATATGCATGTTATCTTATTGCTCAAAATGGCGATCCTAGAAAAGAAGAGATTGCGTTTGCTCAGAGTTATTTTGCTGTTCAGACAAGAAAGCAGGAGCTGATAGAAGAAAAGGATCTTCAGGGAGAGAGTGCTATTACATCAGAACATGTTCAGAATAATCAGTCAGTACGCAATATGCTTGGTTCTAGGAGGATAAAACCAGAGGAGCTGCCTCCTTCTGAAGACATAAAGAAATTAGAGCGTAGGGTAAAGTCACAGGAAAAGAAGCTTGTTCAAGAATCTAGGGAATTGCCACAAACAAAGTGATTATTTGAGAAAACAGTGTTGTTACATATATACGAGAGTATCTACTGCCATGCAGGTGGACGCGAACATGAAGCAATCCTTAGTGTAGAAGACTGGAAAACTGCATAGAAAAAGTTGACCACATTGGTGCCTGACACCAATGTGGTCAAAGGGAGCATATCATTCTTTCCGCAATGTTAAAAAAATATGTTATTCTTTTGATTTACGGCGTTCCAGAAGATCTTTTTCAATCGTTGGATAGATTTTATCAATGTTTCCGTTTAAGATAGCGATGATTCCAACCAGTGTTACTGCGAGTGGAATATATGTATAAAGTGCTTTAATAGATTCAAGGGCACTTGCACTTTGTACAGTGGCACCACCAACATAATTACCGAGTGCCAGTCCCCATCCTACAACCGCTGAACCAATACCTGTTCCGATTTTCGTGCCGAAGCTTGTAGCGCTGAAAGTTAAACCTTCATTTCGAATACCATTTTTCCATTCGCCGTAGTCCGCAACATCAGCAACCATTGCATATATACCCGCAGAGTTGGGAACATGACCTATTCCTCTGACTGCAAGTCCAAGAAGTACCATTGGAAAACTTGTAGGAGCGAGCAAAATGATAAGATAGCCTGCGGCTTCAAGAATGTACCCAACTAACATACATTTCCATTTTCCAAATTTTCCGGCAAGTCCAGGGAAGGCAAAAAGCCCAATCATGATCGGTATGTAGTTTGCAAATGTCATGGTTCCGTACAGAGCGGAATTTCCCAGAAAATCTCTTGCAAAATATATGCCAACGCCTCCAGTCAAGCCCATATTAATAAAGTTTACCACAAAAAGAATTGTTATTACGATAAAATACTTGTTTTTGAGAAGGAGTATGAATGATTTCGCAATGCTGATATTGTCATCCGTATTCTTTTTGTTCTCAATATTTCTTTCCTTTGTTCCAAAAAATGTGATAAGAAGGCATATCATTCCCGCAATGCCGAATATAACAGACATTCCGGTCCATCCAAAATCTTCTACTAAAGGCATGGTAGTGTATGAAATAAGGATCATGACAGCATAAACAAGGATATAACGGATTGACGTCATACTTGTGCGGTCATCCTGCCTTCCTGTAATCAGCGCGGTTAATGTTGAATAAGCCAGATTACATGCAGTAAAGATAATTACTGCAAGCAGGATGTAAGTGACCACAGCGTAGGCGATTTTCCCATTTTCGGAAAGCCAGTTGGGAACTGAAAAAGTCAGGATAAGTCCAATACCCATGAGCGGTGCTGTAATGAGAACCCATGGCCGGGCCTTTCCCCATCGTGTATGTGTATGGTCAATGATAACACCCATACCCAGATCAGATACGCCATCAAGAATTCTTGTAATCAGCATGATTGTACCTACTACAGCGGCGCTGATTCCTACGCTGTCGGTATAATACAGAGTTAGAAATGATCCTACTACGGTCCATATAAAATTGCAGCCTACATCACCGAGTGCGAATGCGATTTTTTCCTTAAGTGAAACTTTATGATTCATTAAATTATCCTCCTTGTATTTTATATATTTCGGTATAGCATGTTTCTCAGAGGTTCATTACCGATTTGAGCCTTATGAGTGTATTTCGGGACTATTGTTCCGGAAGTGTCTTTTCTTCCAGGATCAAGACATCCCAGTCTTTCAGCCTGATTGCATCTCCCTTTTGGTAAGTGATTTCGCTTATAAGATCTGCAGCGGATTCATATGGGCATGTAAATTCCCGTTCCTCACTACTGTAATGGAGAATGAAATGAAGCTGAGTATTATCTGCGGATATTGCATTTTTGATTGTCACTGGCCATGTAAGCTCCGATACAGGGATGGAAGCATCTGCAAAGGCCTTTTTATAAATATCCTTGAGAACGCTTTTATCCGTGTAGCAGCCTATATAATATGCTACCCCGTTTCCGTAGTTATGGCGTGTTATTCCGGAATAGTTTCCCCAGTATTTGTGTTCATACTCCGCGAGACTTTCTGCTTTATCTGGTATCAGCAATTCAGCCAGATACTTTACCGGATGTCCAAGAATTCTGATTGTTCCCGGATATGTATATTGATTGCAGTTAATACCAAAACATTCCTGAAGGTGATGAGGTTGGGTATCAGAAAAGACTTTGACATATTCATCTGTTATAAATGATTTAAACGAACTTATGAGGACACCGCCGTCTTTTACAAAGTCATTCAAAATCTTCAATTTTTCTTCTGTGATACAGTACAGTGCCGGTGTAATGATAACTTTATATTTGGAGATATCAAGTGCATTGATATCGACCACATCACACTCTATGTTCATTTCATAAAGGCTGTCATACATCCAGCGAACCACATCGTTATAGGTGAGATCTTTATCAATGGGAAACCATTCAAATGCGGTCATAGAATGATTATCTACTATGAGAGCAACTTTGTTTGATTTTTTCAGTCCACACAGCTTTCTGCTGAGTTTTTTCCATGACTTCCCAATCTCACATGCTTCATAGTAAGGGGGATTAGGCTTGAGGTCATGGCTTAGAAGTCCTTTCCAGTATGTCTCGTATCCGCAATGGATAGAATGCCAGTTCCAATACAGGATTCCAAGTGCTCCGGATGCCAGATGGCTGAAGGCATGAAGCTTAAGCTGATCAGGATATGGAGTCCAATATTTAAACGCCTGTGCCTGGCACTCCATCACAAGATAGTTGTTGTCCTTCAGGCTTCTTGTAACGTCTCCTCCAAATGATATTTCAGCACCGGTCAGCTGGTCCTGCGTCGGATGATAGATATCCGATGCTGCAAGTGTGAGGGACTGTGAGGCCTCGTAAAAATTAATACTTCGTTGTACTCCGTATGAGTATCCGTCATGGGCTATAGGGGCTCCGAATTTTTTCCATGAAAAACCCAAGTTATTTGTAATAAACTGATCGGAACGTTTATAATCACTGATAATATCAGCCTGCCATTTCAGAAAATCCGCTGCCATAGAGCGTTGGAATTTTTCAAATTCTGACATTAATCCACCGTTGATACATCCTTTCAAATCCGGAAGATCATCCCAACTGGAGATAGAATTGCTCCAGTAAGCGAGACCGAACGTATCATTAAAGCGGTCTGTAGTAATGAATTTTTGTTTCAGATAATCGAGAAACAGCTTTTGGATTTCTTTGCCCATATTACCGTGGTGTTTTGCCTCATTATCAATCTGGTAACCTATTACATTTTTTTTATCTGCTGTATGTGCCGCTAGTTTACGGAGCATTTTCTCAGCATGATTGCGATAGGTGTGATTTAGCAGATTGATCAGCTGTCGGTATCCATAGCGCGCTCTTCCATCTTTTGTATCTACGAGAATGTCCGGATCTTTTTTAACAAGCCATGGCGGTACGGCATAGGTGGGGGTTCCGATAATGACCATCATTCCGGCTGCCTCTGTTTTCTCAATAACACGGTCGATATAGGAGAAATTGAAAATCCCTTCCTCCGGCTCAAGGGTGCTCCATGTGGATTCGGCAATACGAACTACATTCATTCCCGCCGACATCATCATGTCGATATCTTCGTCCATTCTTTCACTAGGAAGATATTCTGGATAATAAGCTGCGCCGAACAGCAGTGTTTTGTCCATTTGCTTTACCTCCTTCAAGTTTTTATGATAAAGATGATACATGGAAAATATACAATTTTATATTAAAAATTTTGGGGTTTTATCACAAATTTGTGATAAATATGATAATATTATAAAAAATAAATAAAATAAACACCAAAAAAAGGAGATAAAACAGTTGAATGATTGTTATCTTTTACACTATGTAAGCAAACAGCTGAGAACCATCATACGTCAGTATACTTTAGAAGGAGAGATTACAGAAAAATTTACATATTGTGATCAGATGAAGGACGAATTCGGGGAGATGGAAATTTATAATTTATTTATTTCTGAAAAAAAGCGTCCGGTATCTCCGGTACTTTTGTCAAGCGGATATAAATTGACCTATGCGTTTATACCGACAAAAAGTTATGACTGTATTGTTGGTCCTGTCAGAATTTATCAGCAGAATCTGAATATTAAAACTGCCGAAAGGGAGGAGGATACAGGGAAGACAGATGCGTCCCTGCCGGTAGATCAAAGTTTCTTAGAGGACCAGATTCTGCTTATTTATAACCTCTATCGCGATCATCCTATTGACTGCGAAATTTTGTATATTGAGGAACGGCAAAATGTTGCATCGGACAATAAGGTGAAGCGGTATTTTTTTGATCTGATGTTTCAAAACCGTGAAAATGAGAAAAGACATAATCCTTATGATCAGGAAATGAGAGTGGTTCGCAGCATTGAACATGGTGATATCGAAAGATTGAAGCGGAGTATTACGGAGGACTATAAAGGAGAGATCGGAACTCTTGCAAAAGACCCCATGCGTCAGGTGAAAAATCTGGCTCTTGTAATACTTACGCTTGCCAGTCGCGCCGCGATCAGAGGAGGAGTTGTGTCGGAGACGGCATATTCTCTGTTTGACTCTTACAGTATCCAGATCGAGGAAAGCCAAAAAAGGGAGGAGGTAATCCAGCTTTTTCGAGCGGCGGAATTCGAATATGCCTATATGGTGAGGGAACTCAAGAGGAAAAAAGAACGCATGCAATATCCTGGCAGAAATCCGCATATCATTAAATGCAAAGCTTATGTCTCGGCGCATCTTAATGAAAAAATAAGTATTGGCAGCATCGCAGATGCTCTCCAATTAAATGCCAGTTATCTGTCAGGGCTTTTTAAAAAATGTGAAAATATGTCTCTTACAGAATATATCCGTGGCGAAAAAATACGGCAGGCAGAAAGTTTTTTGATGTATTCTGAGTATTCTTACAGTGAGATTGCCGCTTATCTGGGATTTTCGTCTCAGAGTCATCTTGGGAGATATTTTAAGAAGGAAGTCAATATGACAATGAAACAGTTTCGGGCGGCTTATGGAGTAAAAAAGACAATAGACTGATACAGATTGCCGGGAGAAGGAAATCTGTACCGGTCTATTTTAGAAAAATTTCAGAATTCCTTCAGCCTCGATTTCATCGGCATTTGTAAAAATTTATTGGTGCCTGGCATCAATGTGGGCTTTCGAAATAGATATTATAAACGCAGTATAAAAAACACTTGTAACAGAAAGCTATTTATATGATATTATAAGTATTAGTAGAACTCCTTTTGATTAATGCATCTTAATTTTAATAGATTTAAAGTAGCATATTCAGGGGGATTTTTTTTGTCATAAACTTATAAGTATGCTATGCAAAGTGTTTGGCAAAAGAAAAATTTATGTAAGGAGGAATAAAATGGCAAGTATTAAGGATGTTGCTCAAAAAGCGGGAGTGGGGGTAGGAACAGTCTCACGTGTATTGAATAATAGCGGTTATGTATCCGAAGATACCAGAGAAAAAATTGAACAAGCAATGAACGAACTTCAATATACTCCAAATGAACTGGCTAGAAATCTTTTTCATAAAAAGAGTGGAATAATTGCAATAATAGTTCCATCTGTAGAAGTTCCGTTCTTTGCAGAATTAGTGCATGATATTGAGGAAGAATTGTATAAACAAGGTTTTAAGATTATGCTTTGCAATACGGATAAAGAGCATAATGCAGAATCAGAATATTTGGATATGTTAAATCGTCATATTGTGGATGGAGTTATTACAGGGGTACATTCACTAGATGTAGAGGAATATAAAAAGATTAAGAAACCGATAGTAGCGTTAGATCGTTATCTTGGAGAAAATATTCCACTAGTGACAGTCGATCATAAAGAAGGTGGAAGAATAGCAGCTGAAACATTGATTGCCAATGGATGCAAAAAAGTGGTTCATTTCCGGGGGGCGATAGCTGTTGAATCGCCATATCATGATCGCCATTATGAATTCGCACGTATTATGAAAGAACATAATGTGGAGTGTTATGACTATGAACTTGCATGGAATAGATTCGATGTGGAGTATTATGAAGAAGCAGTAAAAGATTTATTTCAAAAGATTGGTGATTGGGAGTTTGATGGGATTTTTGGGTGTGATCGTGTTGCAATAGAATGTATGAATGAAGTTATCCGAAGACATAGGAAGATTCCAAAAGATGTAAAGTGTATAGCTTATGATGGAACTTATGTGACACAGATGGTGGAGCCTAGTGTGACAGCAATTGTTCAGCCGATAGAAAATTTAGCAAGAGAGTCAGCAAAATTAATTTGTGATTTGGTAAATGGGAAACAACACAAGAATAAACAAGTAGTCTTGAATGTTTCGCTGCGAAAAGGGAAAACAACTATAGTATAAGATATGTAAAATCTTATAGTAAATATAAACAAAAAAATAAAAGAAAAACTATTTAAAAGTGACAAAATAACGATAAAAGTGAAAATGAGGATTGACATATGAACACTGAGGAGTTATATATTAACTATACAATCAGTTACGCGTACAATTGATTTTTATTTCAGCAAACATGGAACGGGTTCCATAATATTTTTTTAATGCTTGTGGAACCCGTTCCACAACGAAACTATTTTATCTTTATAGGAGGAACGGAAATGAAGAAGAAAAACTTAAAAAGAATCGGATCAACAGTTTTAGTAACAACCATGGCATTGGGATTACTTGCCGGATGTGGCGGAAAATCTGGTGACAGCGCAAACTCAACCACAAAAGATGCTAATGGAGCAACAGTAATCAAATTTGGCATCCATGTTGCAAATCCAAAGGAACAAGAATCTGTAACATATAATATCGTTGAAGCTTTTAATAAAGAATATGAAGGAAAATATAAAGTTGAATTTGTGGCGGCTGATACAGAATCCCACTCAAAGAATATGAAATTAGCAGCACAGGACGGAACATTGCCAGAAATCATACATTTAGATTCAGCAGAAGCTCCTGAATATAATGAGGCGGGATACTTATTAGATCTTTCAGATTTTCTAAAAGAGAACGCAGATATTGATGAAGCACTTAATGGTATGGAAGATGCCTTTGCTACAGATGATGTTCAGTATGGTCTTCCTTATCAGTGTAATGTACAAGGTTTCTTCTATAATAAAGAGTTGTTTGATAACGCAGGGGTAGAATATCCTACAGATGATACGACATATGAAGAATTTATTGAAATGATTGCAAAATTAAAAGAAAGTGGTGTTACACCGATTGCAATTGGAAGTAAGAATAGTGGTTTCGCAATGTGGGAGTTTAATGAGTTCCTTTCAAGATATGGTTGGGAAGATAATATTGATTCATACACAGGTGATAAAGCCAGCTATTCAAACAATGATTTAAAAGCTTGTTATGAGAAAATGAAAGGACTTGCAGATGCAGGTGCATTCCCGGATAATATGGCCACAATAGAGTATTTTGATGCAAAACAGCTTTTCAATGAAAGCAAGGCTGCAATGTTCGGAACAGGACAGTGGGATTGTGCAGAATTTGACCAAAATCTTGGTGATAAGATTGGATTCTGGTGGGGACCAACATTTGAAGATTCTTCATATAATCAGGAAATTGATATGAAAGTACCTTCAGCTCCATTAGTAGTCAGTGAAACAGTTGGGGACAATGATACAACAAAAGAGGCTGTATATACTTTTCTTAAGTTCTATTATGGAAAAGATGCAGCAAGTATTTCTTATGAAGGATCCATTTTCCCGGCAACTAATTACGAAGGTGTTGTAGCAAATGATTCTCAGTATGCAATGAACGCAATGATTGAAGCACTTGGAAATGGTTGGGAGACACCGGAAGCAGCTCCAGATCAGACTGTAAATTCAGCAGTTCAGGAAGCTATGTATGATGGCATGTTTGGTGTAATGCAGGGAACATATACCCCAGAAGAAGCGCTTTCAAATATGGATCAGGCAGCAGCTAATTAGCAGAAGAATAGAATACTAATTAAACAAGATTATAGATTCGGAGGGTGTATCTGACACCATGTCGGATACACCATTTAAAATTGAAGGATGGTAGTATGCATTGGTTAAGTAAAAAGCGATACAAAATATGTCTAGTAGTTCCGACGTTGTTAGTATATATGGTGTTTATTATTCTTCCAATAGGAATGGCAATTGGATATAGTTTTACAAAATATTCTGGAATTGGAAAAGCTAAGTTCAATGGAATTACAAATTATATACGATTATTTAAAGATCGCTTATTTTGGATATCATTTAAAAACACAATGATTATGTTTATTTTGGCGTTTTTGCTGTTGCTGACGATATCATTTCTGATTGCTTTGTTATTAAATAATAAATTAAAAGCAGTAGATTTTTCAAAGGCATTGATATTTTCACCAGCAATTATTGCTCCGATTATCGTAGGTATTATCTGGGTATATATCCTAGATCCTAATATAGGTATTATCAATAGTGTCTTGGATGCAATCGGTGCTTCGGCATTAAAACATAAATGGATTGGTGGAAGCGTCTTATCACCATATAGTATTGCTGTTATTTACTTCTGGCAGCAGTTAGGATATTTGGTAACAGTATTCATTGCTGGATTAAAAATGATCCCGGAAGAAGTAATGGAAGCAGTGAAAATTGATGGGGCGAGTTTTTGGCAGAAAACATTGTATGTAACAATTCCCATGATGAAATCGACGATTTCTACAGTTTCAGTGTTAATCATAACAGGTGTATTTAAAATTTTTGAAATTGTGCAACAAACAACGGGAGGTGGTCCGAACCACCTATCTGAAACATTAGTAACTTATAGTTATTCAATGACTTTTAGCAGTAGTGATGGCATTGATTACTGCAATTGTTGTATTTCCACTCCTTTGGATGGTTTTACTTTCGTTTAAAACCAGCTCTGAAATCATGTCTAATCCGCTGGCGTGGCCAACAGCATTTAATGTGGATAACTTTAAAAATGCACTGAATACATTGGATTTTCCGAGGTTGTATGCAAATACTTTTGAAGTTTGTATAGTATCATTGGCACTTGAATTGATTATTACATTTTGCAGTTCATTTGTAATTGCACGGATGGAATTTAAGCATCCTAAGTTAAAACAATTATTATACGGTTTCCTCATTATGGGATTAGCTGTATCGCCATTTATCTTATTATTCCCAGTATATAAGATTAATGCTTTTATGGGGCTTAGAGGAAAATGGGCATTAGTATTCCCATATGTAGCAAGTTCTATTTCGTTTAATACGTTGTTATTGACTGCATATTTAAAACAGCTTCCGGTAGAAATTGATGAAGCAGCAGTAATTGATGGATGTAATCTATGGGATTTAATAACAAAAGTTGTACTTCCAATGGCAAAACCTGTTATTGCAACAGTTGTAATATTTAATGCACTTTATATATGGAATGAATATCCGTATGCATCTGTAATGCTTCGGGATGTATCGGATTATACATTATCTATGGGAGCCTCATTCTTCAAAGGAAATTATACGGTAGATTATGGCGGAATCGTAGCATCAAGTCTTATGATTATTATTCCAGAGTTGATTTTCTATGGAATTTTCCAAAAGAATATTGTAGAAGGCATGACTGCAGGTGCGGTTAAAGGTTAAAAATAGAATTCAAAAATCAGTAGAAAAGGAGAACAATTATGAGTAACGTATCAGGATTATTTAAAGATTTGACAACAATTAAAAAAGCAAGAAATGGTAGATTGGCAAGTTGGGATCAAAGAGGTAAAAATCAAGATTATTGGGAAATACCAGCTGGTGAAACAATTTCTTTAGGAGAAATAGAAGGACCTGGATGTATTACACATATTTGGATGACTTCTTCATGCAGAAAAGTAGTTGCACCAAGTATTTTAGATCCGGTATTGAATGCTTCTGCAGCACCTGTAATGGAGATACATCCGGCGCTTGGTGTTATCTGGGATGACTATGATCCATTCTATTATAGAAAAGTTTTAATCAAAATCACATGGGATGATCAGGATACACCGAGTGTATTAGCACCATTAGGGGATTTTTTCTGTATAGGAAATTGCTACCCGGGGAATTTTTCATCATTGCCATTTAATGTTTCATTAAAACCGGAGGAAGCAGGACGATATGGAGCACCATGTTCTGTATCATGCTATTTTCCTATGCCATTTAACAAAAAGGCAAAGATTGAAATAGTAAACGAAAATGAACTTCCATTTATCTTATATTTTAATATTGATTATGAAATGTATAAAGAAGCATTAGATGAAGATACAGCTTATTTTCATGCAAGTTGGAGAAGAGAAAATCCTTGTAAAGGATGGGGACCGGATTTGCAGACAAACTGTCCGGAAGTAAATAATGTAACCAATTTTAAAGGTGAAGATAATTATACAGTTCTTGATGTTGAAGGAACAGGACATTATGTAGGTTGCAATTTGACAGTTAAACATTACCAGGGTAGCTGGTGGGGTGAAGGAAATGATATGTTCTTTATTGACGGTGAAGAATATCCTTCATTAAATGGAACAGGAACAGAAGATTATTTTAATCATGCATGGGGAATGCAGAAGAATGCATATCCATTTTTTGGAACAATAGTACATGAAAGTGATACAGATGGTTTTCAGGTATCTTACCGCTTCCATATTACTGATCCTGTCCGATTTGAAAAGAGCTTGAAAGTTACGATTGAGCATGGACATGCAAACCATTTATCTGATGATTGGAGTTCTACTGCTTACTGGTACCAGACACTTCCAACATCAAAGCCGTTGACAATTTTACCTGTAGAAGAGCGATTGCCAAACGTAGCTACTATACCAGAGCGCAACCTGAAGTTGCCAGAGCTTACAGAAGAAATGAAGGCAGCAAGAGATTCATGGGCAAAGCGTTGGGAAGAATATAAACCGGCAAGAGAAGAACAGTTTAGAATTAAAGAAAGTAAAGCACGCCGTGAGTCTAAACTTAATACTGAATTTGCAAAAAAACTTCGTGAAGATTATAAGTAATATATGCATGGAGGATTATTATGTCACAGAAATTAATGCTTGAAAAAATAGAGAAGGCTCAAAGAGAGATTGATACAAAAAGAGAAGTAGTGAAGCATGGTAAGATGCGTCAGTGTTATCATTTCATGGGAGAAACGGGATGGATTAATGATCCGAATGGTCTGATTTATTTTAGAGGTAAATATCATTATTTTTACCAGCATAATCCATTTAATGGATTTTGGGATTCTATGTATTGGGGGCATGCAGTTAGTGATGACTTAATTCATTGGGAATATCTTCCACTCGCGCTTGCACCAAGTGAATACTATGATAATCATCTAAAAGGTGGATGCTTTTCAGGTAGTGCAATAGAACACGATGGAAAATTATATCTTGTATATACCGGAACTTGTAATAATGGAAATGGATTTGAACAGGCACAGTGTATTGCATATAGTGAAGACGGAATTCATTTTGAGAAATATAAAGGGAATCCAGTGATTTCAGCTCCTAAAGGAGTGCCGACAGATATGTTCCGAGATCCGAAAGTATGGAAACATGAAGATACGTTTTATTTGGTATGTGGTGCAAGCATGAATGGGTTTGCGCAGGCACGCTTATACAAATCAAAAGATATGCTTAATTGGGAATTTGTAAATGTTCTCGCTGAAAGTAGGGGAGAATGGGGATTTATGTGGGAATGCCCGGATTTCTTTCAAGTAGGAAATAAATATGTTTTGATGTTTTCACCGATGGGCGGAAAAGAACGAACAAGTGTATATCTTGTTGGAGATTTTGATTATAATACAGGAAAATTCTTTTACAAGACTTCTGGAGAAATAGATTGGGGATTTGACCATTATGCACCTCAGTCATTTGAAGCAGCTGATGGAAGAAGACTTCTGGTAGGATGGGCAAACGCATGGGATTGGATGCCTTTCTGGAAAGATTGGGGTCCTACATATAGAGAAGGATGGTGTGGGTTTTTCAATGTTCCGCGAGAAGCTGTTTTAAATAAAAATGGAACTTTAAGCTTTATTCCAGTGAAAGAATTGGAAGTTCTTCGCAAAAATAAACTGGAGAGAAAAGAAATTTTATTGGAAGACGGAAGAGAAGAAGAAATTTGTGATGGTAGCATTTATGAATTAAAACTAAAAGTAAATCTTAAAAATACTACTGCCGAAAAAATCATTTTAAAACTTCGAGTATCTGATCATAAAAGAACAGAAATTGTGTTTGATCTTAAAAAAGCTGAAATTCGTTTTGATCGAAATCATGCCGATGACTGGAGTAAGGGAATAGCAAGAGGACCACTGAATTTGATGAATAAAGATTGCTTAGATATACACATTTATTCAGATAAAATATCAGTAGAGTTGTTTAGCAACGAATATCAAAATAATTTTTCATGCAATATTTATAACGTAGAAGAAGGCCAGAAAAATTATATAGTAGCTGAAGGCGGCGTTGCAGAAATTGATACGTTAGAGAAGTGGGATTTAGAAAATGTAATGCAATAAGTAGTTTTCAGAAATTTGAAAAAATAAAAGATATAAAGAAATCATGGAGGATTATTAACCATGAAGCAAATGATTGATATCGTAGCTTTGGGTGAATTATTGATTGACTTTACAGAAGCAGGAGTCGGTGCTGATGGAATGAAATTATTTGAACAGAATCCAGGAGGGGCACCGGCAAATCTACTGACTGTGGCTAGTCATATGGGATATCGAACAGAATTTATAGGCAAAGTTGGAAAAGATATGCATGGAGCTTTTCTGAAAAAAACTTTGGAGAAAGAAAAGATAGGTGTTTTAAACTTGATTGAGGACGAGCACTATTTTACTACGTTAGCATTTGTTGCAATTGATGAAAATGGTGAGCGAGAGTTTTCTTTTGCAAGAAAACCTGGTGCAGATACCAAATTACAGGCGGATGAATTGAATTTGGAGTTATTACAGAACTGCAAAATTTTTCACTTTGGTTCCTTATCTTTGACGGCACAGCCTGCACATGAGGCAACAGTAACAGCAGTCTCACATGCTAAAGCAGGAGGGGCATTGATTTCTTATGATCCGAATTATCGAGCTTCTCTTTGGAACAGCGAAGATGTTGCCATAGAAACAATGAAATCGATGATTTGTTATGCAGATGTGATGAAAATATCAGATGAAGAAAGTTTGCTTCTGACTGGAGAAAAAACTTATGAAGCTGCAGCAGATCAATTCTTACAGATGGGACCGAAGTTAGTTGCTGTTACGCTTGGTAGCGAAGGCGTTTTAATAGCATTTGGAGAACGAAAAGAACGTATTGCAGGATTTCAAGTGAAGTCAGTAGATACCACAGGTGCAGGAGATTCTTTTTGGGGCGGTTTCTTGAGTGCTTACTTGGAATTTAGAAAACCTGTTGAGGAACTATCTTGGAAAGAAATAAAATATTGTGCAGAATACGGAAATGCTACGGCAGCACTTTGTGTGCAGAAACGAGGTGGTATCCCAGCTATTCCGAAAAAAGAAGAAGTAAGTCGAATGATTCAGCGTTAAAACAATGATGAAAAACTCAATCTATTTTCTAGTGCATTTACTGGTAAATAGATTGAGTTTATTTCTTTTTGAGAAAATGAAACATGTTACAAGAATAAAAAAATAGAATTGAACAATAGATGTCTCAATGATAAACTGATTGTATAAGCACATAACGATAAATATGATGCACTAATAATAGGTACAACAGTGAAAGAGATGAAAATTATGTTATCTTTACAGGACAGAGAAGTGAATACAGGCCGACAGCGGGAACTTGATCTGGTAAAAGGTTTCCTAATGATCATGATAGTATTTATACATTCATTTCAGACAATAGCAGGCGTGGAAGCAGCAGAATCGAATGTACATAAAATTATGTTTGCACTGTTTATGCCGACAGGTGCTTGCTTATATTTATTTACTATGGGATTTGGAAGTGTTTTTACACGACATTCTAAGCCTGAAGATATGGTAAAAAATGGTGTGAGACTGTTATTGTATCAGGGATTAAGTAATTTATGTTATGCCGCAGCTTTGTTAATTAGTTTCAATATTAGAAATATGATTACAGGAGAAGTTGCAGGCAGCAGAGAATTATATGCACAAAACATGTACGCAGCACTTACATTTGTAAATATATTTTTTATATCAGGTATGTGTTATCTTGTGCTTGCGATATATAGAAAATTAAATGTAAAGATCAGTGGATATGTAATCAGTGCTGTAATAGTAGGAATCGTATCACCATTTACAAAGATGTTAGTTTCTGAAAATCAGGCACTTAACTGGATTTTGGATATGACGTTTGGCGGAAAAGGTGAAACAAGCTTTTGTTTCTTTCCGTATTTGAGTTATGTATTTTTAGGATATGTTTTTGGAAAAGTGATCAGAAGAGTTCCTGAAGATGAAAAAGGAGATTTTTATAAAAAGAGTGGTATAATATGTGGAATTATAGCAGTGATATGGTTTGCATGCTGCATAATGACACACCCTACAGTTGATAGATTTTTTAACTATATGATTGAACAGTACAGAACGCCGGGCCTGGCAAAAGTAGTCGGAAGCTTTTGCAGTATCATGCTTGTATTTGCAATTGCATTTTGGATTATGCCGATGATAGAAAAATGGAAATTTGGATATAACAAATTGTGTTATTATTCAAAACAAATATCTAAGATATATGCAGTGCATATCGGTGTGTATTATGTGATTTGTGGTTTTGCTGCATTTTCCGGATTTAATGTAAAAGAGTGTTTGATATGGTCGGTTATAGTGCTGATAGTAACTGATTTGCTTGTACAAGGATACTTAATAATTATGAATAAGATAAAAAGAGTGTGACAATAATTGATTATTTTATATACCACCCTATTTATTGATATTTTCTATAAGTTGTTTTTTGTTATCAAAATTCACTTACTAGCATAAGTGATAGTGAAATTATGTGGATTTCAACTTATTATAAGTGTAAGATAATAATAGGCGAATTATTCTATGAAAGGAGATAGAGGTATGGGACTTATTAAAGCAGTTACAGGAGCGGTAGGCGGAACAATGGCAGATCAATGGAAAGAGTTTTTCTATTGTGAAGCGATGGATAAAAATGTCATGGTGAGGAAAGGACAGAAGCAGACGAGTTCTCGTTCTTCTAATAAAAAAGGCAATGACAATATTATTACAAATGGTAGTGGAATCGCTGTGGCAGATGGTCAGTGTATGATTATTGTAGAACAGGGAAAAGTAGTAGAGATATGTGCAGAATCCGGACAGTTTACATATGATACATCTACAGAGCCAAGTATTTTCTCCGGTAATCTTGGAGATAGTGTTTCAAAGACATTTGCAACAATCGGAAAACGATTTACATTTGGCGGCGATACAGGTAAAGATCAGCGAGTTTATTATTTTAATACAAAAGAGTTGATTGATAATAAATTCGGTACGCCAAATCCGATTCCATTCCGTGTTGTAGATTCTAAGATAGGTCTGGATATTGATGTAGCAGTACGATGTTCAGGTGTTTATTCTTATCGAATCAGTGACCCGTTGTTGTTCTACACAAATGTGTGCGGTAATGTGGAGAATGAGTATACGAGAGAAGAAATTGACAGACAGTTAAAAACAGAGTTTATCAGTGCTTTGCAGCCGGCATTTGGACGACTTTCTGATATGGAGCTGCGTCCAAATCAAATTGTAAATCATACTACAGAGCTGGAAAATGCTATGAATGAAACACTGTCAGCAAAATGGAGTGAGCTTCGTGGACTGAAGGTAGTAAGTATTGCACTTGGTTCAGTGACACTTCCGGAAGAAGATGCAGAGTTGATCAAACAAGCACAGCGTACAGCAATGCTTCAGAATCCAACAATGGCAGCAGCAACTATGGTAGGCGCTCAGGCAGATGCGATGAAAGCAGCAGCAAGCAACGAAGGCGGTGCTATGAACGGCTTTATCGGTATGGGTATGGCTATGAATGCAGGTGGCGGAATGAATGCCCAGAATTTATTTGCAATGGGAGCCCAGCAAGAGGAAGCAAGACGAAGAGAAGAGCTTGAAAGACAGGCGGTGCAAGCAGCACAGACTCCGCCTCCACAGGCAGCACCGGCAGCAGATAGCTGGCAGTGTACATGTGGTGCAACAGTTACAGGAAAATTCTGTTCGGAATGTGGCAGCCCAAAACCGGTACAGGAAGAGGGATGGACATGTTCGTGCGGAGCAGTAAACAAAGGAAAGTTCTGTTCAGAATGTGGCGCCAAAAAACCGGCAGCGGCACCATTGTATCGTTGTGATAAATGTGGTTGGGAACCTGAAGATCCGAAGAATCCGCCAAAATTCTGCCCAGAGTGCGGAGATCCATTTGATGATGCTGATATTCAGTAGAAAGAGTGCGGGGGATTTGTGCTATTAAAACATATGGTTAAGCAGAAAATGGAAACAATTTTTATTAGAAAAGGGTGGTTTCAATACATAAAAATCATTATAATAAAAGGTACGAATACAATGGAGGACGTAGAAAATGAGTAATGTAATTGAGATGACACACCCGCTGATCCAGCACAAGATTTCAAGATTGAGAGATAAGAATACAGGAACAGCAGAATTTCGTGCACTTGTAGAAGAGATTGCAATGCTGATGGGGTATGAGGCATTAAAGGATCTGCCACTTGAAGATGTTGAGGTTGAGACTCCGATTGAAACATGCATGACACCTCAGATTGCCGGAAAGAAATTTGCTATTGTACCGATCTTACGTGCAGGTTTGGGAATGGTAAATGGTATTCAGGCTTTAGTGCCGACAGCAAAGATTGGACATATTGGTCTGTATCGTGACGAGGAGACACACGAGCCACATGAGTATTATTGTAAGCTGCCGGATCCGATTGAAGAGCGTTTGATCGTTGTTACAGATCCGATGCTTGCTACAGGCGGTTCAGCAGTTGCAGCAGTTGATTTTATTAAAAAACATGGCGGTAAGAAGATTAAATTCATGGCTATTATCGCTGCTCCGGAAGGAATTAAACGTCTGATGGATGCACATCCGGATATTCAGTTGTATGTAGGCCATATCGACAGAGAGCTGAATAAAGCTGCTTACATCTGCCCAGGACTCGGAGATGCCGGGGATCGTATTTTTGGTACAAAATAGGGGTAGTTTTTGAAAATAAAATATGCTATTATATAAAATGTTTGATAGAGGCGCGGTGATAAGAGTATCCGTCTGGCAATAGTCAAGGGAAGACTGTCAGTAGGAGAAAGGAGAAGCCGCCGAAGGAATGATATTTCCCTGATATGATTCCTGGGCCGGATGCAGAATATGCTCCGGACTGTCACAGGTGTGGAGAGCTATCGAGGATATATGGATTTTTTGATTTATTTATGCCGCGGGCGACTCACCAACAAAGAGATGCCAGCGGCATTTCTTTGTCTAAAAATGGTTGAAGAAGGAGAAGAAAGAGAAAAAATGAGAAACAAGAGAAAAATGGGCGGGTTGCTCTTGGTTGCAATGAGCATATTATGTTTTAGTTCGATGACAGTATTTGCAGCAGACACATCCAAAGAGTATGTGCCAGCAATGTATGCATCAATCTGGTCGTTAGTGCCTCCGGTTATTGCGATTGTATTGGCACTTATTACAAAAGAAGTGTATAGTTCATTGTTTGTTGGAGTTTTGATCGGAGGAGCTTTTTGGGCGGGATTCAAACCGGAAGCCACGATATTACATGTATTTCAGGATGGAGTGGTAGGTGTTCTCACTGACAGCTATAATATGGGTATTCTGATATTTTTGATAATCCTTGGTGTTATGGTATGCATGATGAATAAAGCAGGTGGTTCAGCAGCATTTGGACGTTGGGCTAAAGAACATATTAAGACAAGGGCAGGTGCACAGCTTACAACAATCGCACTTGGAGTTTTGATTTTTATCGATGATTATTTTAACTGTCTGACAGTTGGAAGCGTTATGCGTCCGGTAACAGATAGTCACAATGTGTCACGTGCAAAACTTGCATATTTAATTGATGCAACAGCAGCGCCGATATGTATTATCGCACCGATTTCATCATGGGCAGCAGCAGTAACAGGATTTGTAAAAGGAGAGGACGGATTTTCAATCTTTATTCGTGCGATTCCATATAACTATTATGCAATCCTTACAATTATTATGATGGTGACTTTAGTTCTGGCAAAAGAAGATTATGGTCCGATGAAAGAACATGAGGACAATGCAATTGCGGGCGATCTTTATACAACGGATGACAGACCGTATGAGAGTGCACAGGAAAATGTTATTTATAACAAGGGAAAGGTAATTGATCTGGTATTCCCAATTATTTCACTTATTATTTGCTGTGTTATAGGAATGATCTATTCAGGTGGGTTCTTCTCGGGAACAGGATTTGTAGAAGCATTTTCAGGAAGTGATGCATCTGTTGGACTGATGCTTGGAAGCTTTTTCGCAATGGTGATTACAATTGTATTTTATGCAGTAAGAAAAGTTCTGCGTTTTTCGGATTCTATGGCTTGTATTCCGGATGGATTTAAAGCTATGGTTCCTGCAATCCTGATTCTTACATTTGCCTGGACATTAAAATCAATGACAGATAGCCTTGGTGCAGCTGAATATGTAGCGTCAATAATGAATTCGGCAGCAGGCGGGTTATTAAATCTTCTTCCTGCAATTATATTCCTTGTAGGATGCTTCCTGGCATTTGCAACAGGTACTTCATGGGGAACATTCGGAATATTGATTCCTATTGTAGTTGCCGTATTCCAGGGAACAAATGAAACAATGATGATCATTTCCATTTCAGCTTGTATGGCGGGAGCTGTATGTGGAGATCATTGTTCGCCAATTTCAGATACAACAATTATGGCCTCAGCAGGAGCACAGTGTAATCATGTAAATCACGTATCAACACAGTTGCCATATGCAATGACAGTTGCTGCTGTTTCATGTATCACATATGTAATTGCAGGTGTGATACAGAATGCGGTTATTTGCCTGGTAATCGGAATTGCATTGCAGATTTTGGTGCTTCTTGCAATTCGAAACCATACAAGAAATAAAGAAAATTAAAAAGTAGTAGAAAAGAGACTAACTTTTTGGGTGTTTCCTAAAAACGAGAGTCTCTTTTTCTTTGACTAAATATAAATCTGCGTTATAATTACTTCAAACTGGGTAAAGCAAGCGAAGGGAGAAGAAACGAATGAAACCAATATTTTTTATAGATTATGATAATACAATTTTCAGTCATCAGACATGGCAGATTCCGGAAAGTACACTATGTGCGCTTGAGCAGTTGCAAAAGGACGGATATAAACTAGTTATTGCAAGTGGAAGAGCATTTCGAAATAATTCACTTCCCGAAGAATTTCAAGGACGTATAACTCCGGATTGTCTGGTTAGTGCAAATGGCGCTATTGTTGAGATAGAAGGAAAATTAGTGAAAGAAAAATATTTTGATAAGGATTTACAGAGAAGAATATTAGATTACGTTGTAGAAAAAAATTATTGTCTGTTATCTGGCCAGGGCAATGATTGGTGTACTTCCAGCATTGAGCGATTCAAGGAGACCGCATCTCCAAAACAGCAGCAGTTATTGCCAAAGAGTGGGGACGCATACAAGGCGTTATATGAAAAACAGATTCCGTCTATGTTTCTGGCAGATACAAAAGAAGCAATTGCTGATGTGCAGGAACATTTTCCAGAGACAAAGCTTTTGTGTATGGGGGATGAGCTTGGTGGTGCAGATATGATTCCAAAAGAGAATGGAAAGGTTAAAGGTGCAAAGTGTGTTATGGACTATTATCATGCATCCTGGGATGATATTATTGCAATTGGGGATAGTATGAATGATATAGAGTTGATTCAGGCGGCTGGATTTGGGATTGCTATGGGTAATGCGATGGATGAGGTGCAGGAAGCAGCAGATTATGTTGCAAAGCATATTGATCAGAATGGATTTGCGGATGCGGTTTCCAAAGCAAGAGAAGAGATAGCTAAAAGATAAAAAGAATTATCAGAAAAAATAGAATAATTTCAATGCGAAGAAAGAAAATTTAAAATAAAACGCATAAAATATTGACAAAATAACATTTAAGTGTTAAACTATAGGCAATTCGAAAGAAGGAAATATTATAGAGTAGGAGGTAGAGGTCCAATGGACGATATTAGTTCGATTACAACTCAATATGTTAGTGGTATGGCGGATGAAAGGTCCAATAATAAGAGATCTTTACAATAATCCAGCAGACATATTGAACATAGATACCACATAAGATAGGATTTCATAAGATGTGTAAAGAAACATCAGATGTAAATCAGATCAAATAGCGAGATACCTGATTATAGATGGAATAATTAAGTAAGTATTTGGAATATCGAAGGAAGGGTACTGCAGGTATTGAACAGTTATAGAAAGAATAATTCGGGAGATAGCGCGGAAATAAAATAATAAAAAATTGAATAGAGAAAAAGAAATAGAAAATGCATCTGCAATGTCAATTGTGGATGCATTTTTTTGACATTGTGAAGCACTTATGGTAAACTAAGAAATGATTATCGGGGAGTCTACCCTTTGATAATTATAAGTAGGATAAATATAAAAAATATTGAGTTACAAAATCAATAAGAGGCACTAAGAATGTAGAGGCATTATTGAATTTAAGAGAGTATAAATAATTTAGAGAAAGAAACGACAGAGTAAGTTTACGAGGTGAGTACAGTGGACAAGTATGAGTATAAGCTGAAGACAGAACAAATGCTTGAACTGATGGAAGATGGTGCATACAGCAGAGCAGCAGAACTTGCAGATAGTATTGACTGGCGAAGAGTTCGTAATACTACAATGCTGATGAATGTAAGTGACATATATGAAAAAAGCAGAGATTATCATAAGAGTTTCGAAGTCTTGAAAATTGCTTATCATAGGGCAGAAGGAAGTAGAAAGATCGTATATCGCCTGTGTACACTTGCATTAAAAACAAGAAATGTAGATGAGGCAATAGATTATTATGATGAGTTCCTTCATATTGCACCGAAGGATCCAAATCAGTATATTTTAAAATACCAGATTTTAAAAGTACAGAGAGCTCCGATCGAGCAACAGATTGATGCACTCGAATCATTTAAAAAGGCAGAGTATGTGGAAGAGTGGGCATATGAGCTTGCTAAATTATACGAACGGGCAGGCAAGATTACGGAGTGTCTGGAAGAGTGTGATGATCTGATTTTATGGTTCAGCGAAGGAAAATATGTATATCAGGCGATGGAACTGAAGATGCGTTATAAACCGCTGACACCATCACAGCAGGAAAAGTATAATAGAAGATATGAAAAGCCGGGAACTACTACAGAAGAATTGCCTGATTTAAATAATGTAGATGAGAATGGCGTTAAGGTGGCAGTGAAACCTGTTACTTCAACACAAGAGCAGACTGAGGAAGATGCAGCTAAGACAGCGGAAAAAGCAGAATCAGATAAATCAGCAGAGAGTGAGTCAGATATTAAAATTCCGGTAGTTGAAGAAACTTTAGCGAACAAATTTGTAGATGAGGATGTTGTAAAAGCAGAGGTTCGTGCAAAAGCAAAAGCAGAGATTTTAGGAGAAGCAGATTCTTTTGAGCCTACTTCAATTGATTCATTAACAGAGTCGATAAGAAAAGCAGCAGAGACAGAAACTGTGGAGCAAGAGAAGTTAGAGGAAAAAGAAGAACAAGAGTCGGAAGAAATTGCAGAAAAAACAGAATCTTCCGAAGACGTGAAGGAACAGGTACTTGCTTCAAAAGAAGATTCCGTTGATGTAGAAACAGAATCAGAAGTCGAGGAGAAACAACCAGAGAAGAAAAAAATCGGTAATACAATGCGCTTAGATGAGGCATTGAAGGCTTTATTACACATTGATGGTTCAGATAGCGGTTCTAGAGAAAGTTCAGACGAAGAAGCTGAGAAAAAAGAGGATGATTTGTCAGATTTGAATGATGCAATTGAAGATATTGAAGATGTTGTAGATTTAAGCCTGGTGCAGAAGGTAGAACAGAAGCGAGCACAGAAAAAAGCGCTGGAAGCAGTGAAAGATGTCAAGGTTGATTCGGATTTAGAAGAACTTAGTATGAAAAAACTAAAATCTAAACCTGAAACAACAGTAAATCTGGATGATACATTGCCAATGAATCTGGATGATACAGTGGAAATGTCGCCGGAAGAGATAATAGCTATGTATGGTGGAACTGAGGAAACTATCGAGGAAGAACCAGAAGCCGAGGAGATTATCGAATCGAAAGAGGAAGAAATCATCGAGGAAGAACCGGAGGCCGAGGAGATTATCGAACCGGAAGAGGAAGAAATCATCGAGGAAGAACCGGAGACCGAGGAAATCATCGAACCGGAAGAGGAAGAAATCATCGAGGAAGAACCGGAGGCTGAGGAGATTATCGAACCGGAAGAGGAAGAAATCATCGAGGAAGAACCGGAAGCCGAGGAGATTATCGAACCGGATGAGGAAGAACCGATAGATGAGGATGAAATTCTCGAAGTAGAACAGGTACTTGAGGCAAAATATATTGAGCCGGCAGATGAGGAAGAAGATCAGCTGGATAATCAAGTGACAGCAAGAATGAGCCTTGAAGAATTGTTTGCTGCATGGGATGAAGAAGACGCTTTGGCAGAAGCGGAAGAATTTGAAGAAGCAGAAGCCGAGGAAATCACCGAAGAGAAGTCAGAAGCCGAGGAAATCATCGAACCAGAAGAGGAAGAAATCACCGAAGAGGAGCCGGAAGCTGAGGAGATTATCGAACCAGAAGAGGAAGAAATCATCGAAGAGAAGCCGAAAGCTGAGGAGATTGTTGAACCGGAAGCTGAAGAAATCATCGAAGAGGAGCCAGAAGCCGAGGAGACTGTCGAACCGGAAGTTGAAGAAATCATCGAAGAGGAGCCAGAAACCGAGGGTATATCAGAAGAAGATATTTTGAATTTAGATTCGGCGGAAGAGTGGTCAGATGATGAGATGGCAGATGCATTTGAAGAAAATTCAGATAATAAAGCAGAATCAGTGGAAGAAATAGATGAGGCACTGAATGAAGCTGAGTTTGTAAAGGATATCAAGCAGGCAGAGCCTGAGAAAGAGGAAACAATGAGCGTAGAAAGAAAGACAGGAGAGCCAATCTTGCCACCAGACATACAACGTCTGATAGACGAGATTGAGGGTGTAATTCCAAGAGAAGATGAAGAACCAATGTCAGAAAGCAGCACATCTGCTTCCAAAATACAGGAGCGTATGCCAGAAGATAACATGGAACAGGAAATGGACATGTTAAGGGTAGATGACTCAGATGAATATGAAGATGAATATGCGGATGAATTTCCAGTAGAGGAAGAAGAAAATCTGGAAGCTGTTCAACCACAGGGAGGTTATACTCAGGAATTTGAAAGAATTATGGATGATCGTTTTGCATCGTTTGAAGCAGAAGAAGATTATTCAGACGAGCTTGGAGATCTTTATCCGGATATGGAAGATGATATTTCGGATGAGGTTGACGCAATTGCTCTGGAAGAAGAGGCTTTTGAACAGGAAACAGAAATTGATTTGCCAGAGTATGAGGATGAAGAATATCCGGAAGATGAATACGAAGACGAGTACGAGGATGAAGAGTATCCGGAAGATGAATACGAAGACGAGTACGAGGACGAAGAGTATCCGGAAGATGAATACGAAGACGAGTACGAGGACGAGGAGTATCCGGAAGATGAATACGAAGACGAGTACGAGGACGAAGAGTATCTGGAAGATGAATACGAAGACGAGTACGAGGACGAAGAATATCCGGAAGATGAATATGAAGACGAGTACGAGGATGAAGAGTATCCGGAAGATGAATATGAAGACGAGTATGAGGATGAAGAGTATCCGGAAGATGAATACGAATACGAAGACGAATATGAATACGAGGATGATGAAGAATATGATGCAGCTGATGCAGCAGCACAATTCGAAGCAGAATTCCGTCCACAGTCATCAAGTGATGAATATGATGATCGATTAATTGAAGATGAAGATGATGATGATGGTGTTAATTTCCTTTCTAAGACAGCACCGCTTAGTAGAAAAGAAACAGCAAAATTAATTGCTACAGGTAAGACAGCACCGCTTCCATTGGATGAGATTTCTAATGCATTATCTATTTCTGATACAGGATTCCTTGTTCATAACAGACATGAGTTACTCTCAGAGGCAGGAAAGAAAAAAACAGAATTAACAGCAGATCAGAAGAGATTATTCTCTTACTTTGTTCCTGTTCGAGGAATGAGTGAGCAGTTAGTAGATGTTTTGGAACAGGATAAAAATTGCACAAATAGACGCGGAACATCAAGAACAGGAAACCTGTTGATCATTGGTAACAAGGGAAATGGTAAAACTGTTCTGGCAGTAGATGTTGTAAAGGCAATTCAGAGACAGAGAAATATTCATCAGGGTAAGGTTGCTATTGTAACCGGAGAATCGTTGAATAAGAAGAAAATAGGAGAGATTTTCCGTAAGTTATATGGCGGGGCCCTCATTATTGAAAAAGCAGGGAAGCTTAATGAAAGGACAGTTGCAAAATTAAATAAAGTTATGGAACAGGATACAGGAGAACTTCTTATTGTATTAGAAGATCAGAGAAAACCACTGGACAGATTGTTATCTTCTAACCGTGAGTTCCGAAAGAAATTTACAAGCCGCCTGGAAGTGCCGATTTTTATTAATGATGAGTTGGTAACATTTGGCCAGACTTATGCACAGGAAAATGGTTACCGTATTGATGAGATGGGGCTGCTTGCTTTATATAGTCGTATTGATGCATTACAAAGAGAAGACCATTTTGTAACAGTTGCTGAAGTGAAAGAAATTATGGATGAGGCAATGGAGCATTCAAAGAAGGCATCTGCAAGAAAACTTGTAAAACGTGTATTTGGAAAAGGCACAGATGAAGCAGATCGAATTCTGTTGACAGAAAAAGATTTCAATATTTAATATAAGTAATATAGAAGATATTGTTTTATCACTGAAAATGTGATGAAGCAATATCTTTTTTTAATATATTAGGAAAGTTCCTTCCTAATATATTAAAAACGCTCCGCCAGGGATGCCAGATATCATGTAGAAAAGTAATAGCTTTTAGATATATGACAGCAGCTTGTTTAGTTGTAAAATCAAGTATTTTTATAGTAAAAACAATTAAAGAAAATTGCTGAAAAATTTAGAAAAAACAGACTAAAACTCTTGATTCGACACGCTTTTCTCTTTTATTTTTTTACTATATCAAGTATAATAAGATTATATAAAATACGAGTTGCGAGGTGGCTTTATGGCAAACAATATGACAGAGGAAAAGACAGTTCAGCCATACGAAATTGGGGAGTTGGACCAATATTTGTTTGGAAATGGAACTCACTATGAATTATATAAAAAGATGGGTGCACATCTGGTTACAGCAGATGGAGTCAAGGGTGTGTACTTTGCAGTGTGGGCACCACATGCAAAGAGCGTGTCTGTAATTGGAGAGTTTAATGAGTGGGATTTAAATGCTGACATGATGCAGCGTCATGATCCAATGGGAATTTATACAAAATTTGTACCGGGTGCAAAAGAAGGACAGTTGTACAAATTCTGTATTGAGACACAGAATGGGGCAAAAATTGATAAGGCAGATCCGTTTGCAAATTATGCAGAACTCAGACCGGGGAACGCATCTAGAATCACAGATATTTCGAATTTGAAATGGAGTGATTCTTTATGGATGAAGAAACGGGAAAAGTGGGATGAAAAAACAAACCCAATGTCTATTTATGAAGTGCATATGGGCTCTTGGATGAGACATCCGGGAAGAGAAGATGAAGGATTCTATACATATCGTGAATTTGCAGAGAGAGTCACGGAATATGTGAAGAATATGGGATATACACATGTGGAGCTGATGGGAATTTCAGAGTATCCATATGATGGCTCTTGGGGATATCAGGTAACAGGATATTATGCACCGACTTCTCGTTATGGAACGCCGGAAGATTTTGCGTATATGATTGATTATCTGCACAAGAATGATATAGGTGTTATTCTTGACTGGGTACCGGCGCATTTTCCAAAAGATGCACATGGACTGGCTGAGTTTGACGGACAGGCTTTGTTTGAATATGCAGACCCAAGAAAGGGAGAACATCCTGACTGGGGAACAAAGATTTTCGATTATGAAAAACCAGAAGTACAGAACTTCTTGATTGGAAGTGCATTATTCTGGATAGAGCATTTCCATGTAGATGGATTACGTGTAGATGCGGTAGCATCTATGCTGTACTTGGATTATGGAAAAGAATCCGGACAGTGGGTACCGAATAAATTCGGCGGTAATGAGAATCTGGAAGCAATTCAGTTCTTTAAACATCTGAATTCGGTTGTACTTGGCAGAAATCATGGCAGTGTAATGATTGCAGAAGAGTCTACTGCATGGCCGAAGGTGACAGGAGATCCTGAGGAGGATAGTCTTGGATTTAGCTTAAAATGGAATATGGGCTGGATGCATGATTTTACAGAATATATGAAACTGGATCCGCTGTTCCGTAAAAATGCACATTATATGATGACATTCTCAATGGAGTATGCTTATAGTGAAGACTATATTCTTGTATTGTCTCATGATGAAGTTGTTCATTTGAAATGCTCTATGTTGAATAAGATGCCGGGAGAAGGATTGGACAAGTTCCGTAACCTGAAAGTGGCATATGCATTTATGGCAGGGCATCCTGGTAAGAAGCTATTGTTTATGGGACAGGAATTCGCACAGCTTCGTGAGTGGAGTGAGGAACGTGAACTAGACTGGTATCTGTTGGCGGAAGAACCACATCAGCATATTCAGAACTGGGTACAGGATTTGCTTCATTTGTATAGAGAACAGAAAGCTTTGTATGAATTGGATACGCAGCCAGGCGGCTTCCAGTGGATCAATAAAGACGATGTATTCAGAAGCATTTTCAGTTTTGTAAGATATTCAAAGGATAGAAAGAAGAGCTTATTATTCATATGTAACTTTACTCCTGTAGAACGTCCTGATTATCGTGTCGGAGTACCAAAAGGATGTCAGTATAAATTAATCCTGGATAGTGAAGATCAGAGATATGGTGGACAGGACAAGAAAGTAGGTTCTGTAGTCCGTGCAACGAAACAGGAATGTGATGGACAGGATTATTCATTCGCATACCCATTAGCCGGATATGGAGTGGCAGTGTTTGAGTTTGACGGAAGTGTAAGAACAACGAAAAGGACTCATGGAAAGCCAAGAAAGAAAAGAAAATAACAGATAATTTGAAAAACCAGTAAAAGAAGAAGGGTGGAGCAAATGCTCTAACCCTTCTTTTCTTTCATGCGTTTGATGACTTTTAGCCGAGTGAATTCTTCACGTTCTTTTTCTTCCAATGCATTACTGATCGTATAAACAAGATTTGTATACATCGGAATTGTAATATTCTGAAGTGCGTTTGCACGCTTTTGAGTTTTCTTTATATTCGTTGCAAGACGATAAGCTGCATTTTCGACCATGGATAATTTAACAGTCAAATCTTTTACCTTCTGAAATGCCTTTGTGGCAAGGTCGATGGACTCCCTTGTTGTGCTAAATGAATAGGTTGGCATAACATTGGCAGGAGTGTATTTTACATGGGGAATCTCCGTTCCCATAATACTTCGAGTCTGTATTACGATAGAATTCTCAATCGGAACTGTATATGCAAGCTGGGAAACCAGGTTGATTCCATGTTCGATATTTGCACGCTGCAGACATTGGTATGCATAGGTAAAGGTCGAATCAATCTCGTCCTGAATATCGCGGGCTTCGTCGATAAGATCCATCAGTTCCCGAATCAGGATGTTTCGTTTTTTGTCCATCAAATCGTAGCCTTGCTGTGCCAATGCCAAAGAATTTTTGGCAAGCATAAGATTTCCTTTTGTGGGAAATGTACGAGGATCCATGAAATCCCTCCTTTCATCTGAAAAATTGATAGTGCATTGATGTTAAAGATGAAAAGTTATTCTTCCTCAGTCGGCATAGGATGATAGTACTTATCCAGAATTTTAGTGTCTACACGGTCTAATTCTTCTTTTGGTAATCTGCCAAGCAGTTCCCAACCGAGGTCTAAGGTTTCTTCTATTGTCCGGTTTTCATTTACGCCTTGTCCGATGTAACGGGTTTCAAATTCTTTACCAAATTCCAAATATTTTTTGTCAATCGGAGAAAGCTCATCCTCGCCGATAACAGAGGCAAGGTTACGGGCATCTCCAACTTTTGCATAAGCAGAGAAGAGCTGATTGGCGAGATCTTGATGATCTTCTCTTGTATATCCTTTACCGATACCATCTTTCATCAGACGTGATAGAGATGGAAGAATATTGATTGGCGGATAAATGGACTGTCCGTGCAATTGTCGCTCTAATACAATCTGCCCTTCGGTGATATATCCGGTCAGGTCAGGAATTGGATGTGTGATATCATCATTTGGCATTGTGAGGATCGGAAGCTGGGTAACAGAACCATTTACACCTTTTACGATTCCGGCACGTTCATAAATAGTTGCCAGCTCACTGTACAAATATCCTGGGAATCCTTTACGGCTTGGGATTTCTCCTTTTGACGATGAAACCTCTCGCATTGCTTCTGCGAAAGAAGTCATGTCGGTAAGGATAACGAGGATATGCATATTTTGTTCAAATGCAAGATATTCGGCAACAGTCAACGCAACCTTCGGTGTGATCAGACGCTCCACTACCGGATCATTTGCCATATTCAAAAACATGGCTACGTGGTCGGCAACTCCGCTGTCTTCAAAAGTGCGGCGGAAGAAATCAGCAACATCATGTTTTACACCCATTGCGGCAAATACAATCGCAAACTGTTCGTCGGAATTTTCTCCCAGAGAAGCCTGTTTTACAATCTGTGCGGCAAGCTGGTCGTGAGGAAGTCCATTTCCTGAGAAAATCGGAAGCTTTTGTCCACGGATTAAAGTTGTTAATCCATCAATCGCAGAAATACCAGTACGGATATAGTTACGTGGATATTCACGTTCTACCGGATTTAAAGGAAGCCCGTTGACATCTCGTTTTAATGAAGAATGGATTGGACCGAGGTCATCGATTGGCTGTCCGATACCATTAAAGGTGCGGCCAAGCATATCCGGGGATAATGCAATCTCCATCGGATGACCGGTTAGTTTGGTATGTGTATTTTTTAAAGACATATTTTCGGAACCTTCAAAAACCTGAATGACGGCTTTATCTTCATAAAGTTCAATAATACGTCCGATTTTACGTTCGGTTCCATTTACGACAAATTCTACGATTTCATCATAAAAAGCGTCCTGTATGCCCTCAAGTGCAACAAGAGGACCATTGATACTGCTTAAGCCTAAATATTCAATTGACATAGTATAGTTTCCTCCTTATGCATTCTTTTCCAGTACATGTTGATAGAACGCGTCAATATCACGATGATACTGTTTAAACATTTCAAGCCGGTCATTCGGCACATCGTATTTGATGGCGATAACGCGGTCAAATATATTTTCTGACTTGAGAACAGACATTGGATGCCCCATAGTTACAAGAGCTCTTGCCTGTTTGTAAAGATACAAAATCGTATCCATCATAAGAAATTGTTTTTCCAGTGAAACGCAGGTATCATCTTTATGGAATGCATTTTGCTGAAGGAATCCAAGGCGGATAACACGTGCTATTTCAAGAATCAGCTTTTGATCATCAGGAAGTACATCGCTACCAATCAGTTTGACAATCTCCAAAAGACTGCTCTCTGAATTTAAAAGTGCCATCAGGCGGTTGCGGTAGTCCACAAATTTAGGAGAAACATGATCCTGATACCAAGGTGATAAATCTCCCAGATATTCGCTATAGCTTGTCAGCCAGTGGATTGCCGGGAAATGTCTCGCATAAGCAAGACTTTTATCCAGTCCCCAGAAGCAGCGGACAAATCGTTTGGTATTCTGCGTTACCGGTTCAGAGAAATCACCTCCCTGAGGTGATACTGCACCAATGATAGTAACAGAACCATCCGTTCCATTTAAGTTATGCATCATACCGGCACGTTCGTAAAAAGCTGACAGACGGGATGCAAGATAAGCGGGGAAACCTTCCTCGGCAGGCATTTCCTCCAGACGTCCGGAAAGTTCTCTAAGAGCTTCGGCCCAACGAGATGTAGAGTCAGCCATAATCGCTACATCATATCCCATATCGCGATAATATTCAGCCAGTGTCAATCCCGTGTAAATAGAAGCTTCACGTGCGGCTACAGGCATGTTGGAAGTGTTGGCAATCAGTGTGGTACGGTCCATCAAAGGGTTACCGCTTCGAGGGTCTACCAACTGACTGAATTCTTCCAGAACCTGCGTCATTTCGTTTCCTCGTTCACCACAACCGATGTAGATAATAATGTCGGCATTAGACCATTTGGCAATCTGATGCTGAGTCATTGTTTTACCGGTACCAAATCCACCAGGGACGGCAGCAGTTCCCCCTTTTGCAATTGGGAACATCGTATCAATGATTCTCTGTCCTGTAATCAGCGGAGTAGAAGCCGGAAAACGATGATGAGTTGGTCTTGCAACTCGGATAGGCCAGCGCTGTGTCATAGTAAGTTCTTTTGTAGTTCCATCATTTAATTGCAGGGTAATAAGTGTCTCATCAATTGTGTAAGCTCCGTCGGAAACAACATGGATAACGGTTCCTTCTATTTCTGGTGGAACCATGCACTTATGAACTATGGCACGAGTTTCAGGAACTTCTGCGATAATATCACCGCCACGAAGAAAATCACCTTCTTTTACAGTGATGTGCGCTTCCCATTTCTTTTCACGGTCCAGAGAATCAACAGTGACACCGCGGGTGATAAAGGCTCCACCACTCTTGGCGATTTCTTCCAGAGGACGTTCGATACCATCAAAAATATTATTTAAGATTCCAGGGGCAAGAGTGACTGATACAGCACTTCCGCTGGCAACGACTTCCTCGCCGGGACGCAGACCGCTGGTCTCTTCATATACCTGGACAGTTGTCATATCTTTTGTCAGAGCAATTACTTCTCCGACAAGTTTTTCCTTTCCTACATAAACCATCTCGGACATGCGAAATCCGGTATTTCCCTTCAGATAAATGACGGGACCATTGATTCCGTAGATTGTAGCAGTATTAAGCAATTCCGTCACCTCCTGAGAATAAGAATTTATCATATTCATCACGTAATTGTGTTTTAAATGAATGATCGATTAAAATATTTCTGTCGCGGATGACACAGCGGACTCCGCCAATAAAATCTTCTGTACTGATTGTAAGTTGTGTGCCCGTAGCTACCTCAAGAGAGGATTTCAAGGATTCATCTGACGGGTTAATATAAATCGTCATAGAAGACCCGTTCGCAAATGTAAGAGCATCCCGGATACAGCGAATCAAGAAATCCGGATAATCTGCTGATTTCATATAATCATGGACAAGCTCCAGAGTCTCTTTAAAAATCTTATCTTTCAGATCCTGCTGGATTTTGCTCTGCTCACGTTTTAAGTCAAGCTGTGCTTTGGCAAGGGATTGATTGATCTGCTGTTTTGCATTGATCGTCTCTGTTTTAATACGGATTTCCGATTGTCTTTGAGCTTCTACTTTGTGATCTTGTAATACTTTTTCAAGAGCATCCCGGTATGAGTCGATAATCTCATTGCCCTGAGCCCGGGCCTCCTCCATGGAGGTCGCCTGTAAGTGTGCAATTTTTTCTTCTAAAGTCAAGGTACTACCTCCCTATAATTTTAATCCGATTGCTTCTGTGATATAAGAAGTGATAAAGTCTTTCTTTCGTCCTGTACCATGTCGGTCAGGAATCTCAATCAAAAGAGGCATCTTTCGCTCCAGACGGAATTGATCAATGATGTCTGGAAATTCCTGACCGAATTTTTCTGTCAGGAGAACGATACCAATTGTTTTGTCGAGTAGGACCTTTTCCAATTCCTCACGAAGTTCGTCGCGTTCATGGACAACAACACCATCTACGCCGGCAAGACGCATGCCTGTATAGGTGTCAACGTTGTCACTGATTAAATACATTTTCATAAAATACTCCATTCCGGCTGTTGTATTAAATACCTGCAGCCCAAGCGGTGTTTTACAACTTTCCTAAAATCATGAAGGAGATAATCAGTCCGTACAGACAAACACCTTCTGCAAGACCTACGAAAATTAAAGATTTACCAAGTACGCTGGAATCTTCACTGATTGCACCAAGAGCAGCACTTGCAGCACTTGCTACGGCGATACCGCCACCGATACAAGAAAGTCCTGTAACAAGAGCGGCTGCGATATATCCAAGTCCTATTGCAAGTGAACCGGAAGTAGCTGCTGTATCAGCGGCATGTACGGTTGGTCCGCCAAGCATCATAATCGATGCGATGGCAAAGGCACCAAAGAAGAAAAATGCGTTGACACCAATAGTGCGTTTATAACGTTTTTTGTTTTTTTCTCCGATTAAGTAATATCCAAAAGGAATGATGATGCTCAGTACGAGAGCGACGATAAAAATAAGTTTTGTTGCAGTTGTCATAATAAACGCCTCCTATAAAATGATAATTTATTTCTTTGAGTTTGATTCAGCTTTTTGTGTATATGGTGAAAAGGCATGTCCGGAGCCGCTGTAGAATCGACTGAACATTTCATAATATTCCAGACGAAGAACCTGGATTCCGACGATCAATCCCTCCATACCACACACGAACAAGTTACCGAGTACAATGACAATCCAGTTTGGATTACCTTCTTCAACACCGGCAAGCATCAGTACAACTTCCATCATTGCAGCATGACTGACAGCAAAAGCACCGATACGGACAAAGGACAAGGTATTAGAAAAGTAGCTGAGCAGTGTTTCAAATAATTCAAAAAATCCCTGAATGAGAAACATTGCTTTGCTTTCTTCCATTTTGTCACTTTTCTTTTCAATCTTCTTTGTGAGTGGCTCACGGAATAAGATTAAAAGAAGTGGGATGCCAAACATAATGGCAAGAACCCATCCGGCAGGGGTTTTATGACCTGTCATAAATAAAACGATAACAGCTACAATGGAAGCATAGAATACAAGTCCTGCAACACCATTGATATCAAACCAGGTAGCTTCTACGTCGTGGCTGCGAGCCGCATTTATAATATGGAGGATCATAGCAAATATAATGACACCCATACCAAAAGCAACAGCGACAATAAATACGGTGTTTAACTTACCGATAAAAGGTAATGTCGTCATATGGTCGATTGGTCTTAACCAAAGCGGCTGAATGATATCTTCAAATCCGAAAATGCTTCCGAATAAAAATCCAAAAATGGTGGAGAAGAAACCGGCACAGGATACAATTCCTGCCAGAGGAATCTTCTTAAAGTGATATAAAAGTCCGCCTCCGATCAAGAGGAGAAGTCCCTGACCAACATCACCGAACATTGCACCAAAGATGAAGGAATAAGTCAATGCAACGAAAATGGTAGGATCCATTTCATTATGCGCAGGCAAACCATACATCTGTACATACATTTCAAAAGGTTTAAATAATTTTGGATTTTCCAGTTTCGTTGGTGGTTCTCCAAAATATTTGTCCCGTTCTTCCTCTACAACAACAAAGACTTTGTCATCATTTTTAATTTCTTCTGTAAATTTTTCGACATCGTCTTCTGCCATCCATCCGCATAAAATGTAATAATCTTCTTTGTTTTCTTCCATGCGGGCTGCCATCTTACGAACATCAAAGTTATTAGAAAGCTCTTGCAGACGTTTTTGTGCAGCAACCAGCTGAGGTCCCTGTTTTGTAAGGAAATCGGCAATCTGTTGATTTAGAGCTTCAATCTCTTTTTGTGATTTATCAATCTCACGTGAAAGTGCTCGATATGCCTGCGAAGGCGTTCCTTTGTATTCATCTGTTAAAGTGATTCGCTCAAAATGAAGCGAACGGAAAATAGCATCCGCTTTCGGGGCTTCACCAGGCGATACGAAGTAAGCTCCGTATACGTAAGTATCATCACGATCGCCTTCTACATAAATAGCATCCAGATCATCGACCAGATATTTCTGCATTTTATGATAATATTCAATAGGAAGTTTTCCAAAACGGTAAGAGATAAACCGATAATTCAGTACCTCCTGAAGGTTGCAGTCCAATGGCTGGAAAGGGGCAATAATCTGTTGTTTCTGCCGGGAAGCTTCAATTACCTGCTTCTGTTTTTCTTTTTTCTCTTGCAAATGTTCATACTCCTCATTTGCAGTGCGTACAAGTTCAAACATATCGTTCAGAGCAAGTGTTACATCCGGTTTAATTTTGTCAGGATTGTCCAGATAGCCAACAAATTTATTAGCCATACTAAGAGCATCCCGATATGGATTAAGTTCAACAAATGGTCGGAGATTATCAACTGTTTTTAATTCAGACAATGCCGATTCCAATTGAATTTCATATTTGGAAAGATATGTGTCGGTTACGCGGTCGATATCATTTCGAGGACCTGAAATGTTGATAAATTTCATTTTTACAATCATAGAGTTTTACCTCCAATATACGCTAACGTTTCACCAGGAGATAAATGATAACGCACACATTCCATGGCAGTTGTCAGCTTTCTTAATTCTTCTTCTTTTAAGAACAGATATGTGTTAATCGTGGCAATAGAATAAGGATTTCTGCGTCGGTCTACCGTGTAAAAATGGTAAAGACAATCACGATACATCTGTTCAATTGTTAGTGTTTCATTGAAATCATAGTGTCTCCAGTAAGAAGTTTTTTGGAGAATATGATCAAATTCTTCTATAGAAGGTGCTTCAACCAGTTCTTTAATAAGCTCGGTTGAAAGTTTATAATGAATCGGTACTAATAATGCATAAATGTCTACCGGTTTCATTTCATAATATTTCTTTGCTCGATAAATCCATTGAAGATTCAGCAAATCAATCTTTGAACCATAATCTCTTGTAAGAATCTCAAGCTCTTTTTTCTTTAAAACCTTTTTTCGCTTTTTCCAGACCTTGGCAAATGCATATTGATCCAGAGCAAGGTCGTAATCAAAAAGAGTAATGTTAGGTTTTTCCTTTAATCGCTTCAATGGTTCATAATATTCCGTATCTTTCAAATTCTCGATTAATTCATCCGTTGTACGTGATGTGATCAGTTTATCGATAGAAATCTGAGAATATTTATCGAAGAAATTCTTCTTATAATTTAAATCAAAAGGCTCGGAGTAATGATTGATCACAATACGGAAGCAATAATTGATCAAATCTACTTCATAGCGGGAAACATAAAGTTCCAGAAATTTTCGTTGTTCCAGCCCGCAAAAACGATAGATTTTAGAATAATCATAATATAATTGTCCGATTAAAACTTTCTCAATATTACCGCGATGAAGTTGCTCGTCAGACAAATCATTTAATACAAAGCTGTAAGAAGATTTCTCTTTTAAATAAGAAACAATTTCCGGGACGCTGTGAAGCTCGGCAATTTCTTCGAAATTTTTATCATTCAGAAGCCTTGCTTCCATTGCACGAATCTTAGTTACAATACCACTGTATGCCAGTAAATTTCCCATGTTTGTCACCTCGTTTGCATGAAAATATGTTGTTACTTATAGTAAAATGTAAACAATGATGTGAAAACCTGTGATCTACACGGTCGTAATACGTGCTAAGATTTCCTGTGCATATTGCGAATGCCTTTCTTTATAATTCTTCTGCAAGGCAATGGTTGCAGAATTGTTATCACTGCTTTGTCCGTTCAATACATTTTGTGTATCGGTTTCCAGACGATCACGGATCTTCTGAATCTCGGACATGGTACGACTTTCTAATTCAATATCAAAGAGCCGTCGCTTTTCCTGATATTCTTTATCCAAAATTTCCTTCTGTGCCTCGGCATGCTCCACAATGGAAGTGGCAGCAGATTCGATTTCGGATAGTTTCTTTACAATAGAATCCATAAGAAGCCTCCCTTGTTGATTTTTACTTGTGATGTTTTAATAATATACCTTTTTGAAAAAAATGCAATAAAAACAATGAAGAAATAACACTAAAATTATATATATTTACCAGAAAAATAGAAGGTGAAAAAATATTATCAAAAATTGACCGGTAGGATTGGTTTATGATATGATGAAAAAAATTAAAAATAAAATGATAAAAACGATGGAAAATAGCAGGTTAGACGAAGAATGACCTGATGAATGTTAGATAGTAGGAGGAAATAGTATGAGACTTAGAAATATTCCAAGAGCGGAAAGCACGATAGAGGCACATGATGCGGTAATCAATCAGCCAGAGGCAGAACGAGGAAAGTGGGAAAAGGTATTTGGGAACAGTAAACCAATCCATATTGAGATTGGGATGGGAAAAGGCCAATTTCTGCTAAATATGGCACTGGCTCATCCAGATGTAAACTATATTGGAATTGAACGTTATTCAAGTGTACTGCTTAGAGCAGTGGAAAAATTTGACAGGGATGAATACAGAGAACTTGAAAATATCCGTTTTGTTTGTATGGATGCAAAAGAATTGGATAAAGTATTTGCACCGGAAGAAGTGGATAAAATTTATTTAAACTTTTCAGATCCATGGCCAAAGGCAAGACATGCAAAACGAAGACTGACATCGAAAGAATTTTTAAAAAGATATGAGGGTATTCTTGTTCAGCATGGAAAAATTGAATTTAAGACAGACAACACAGAGCTGTTTGATTTTTCCTTAGAACAGATAGAAGAAGCAGAAGGCTGGGAGCTGCTTGCACATACCTTTGATCTGCATCACAATGAAGAGATGAATAAAGGTAATATTATGACAGAGTATGAAGCGAAATTTTCAGCGAAAGGTCAGCCAATCAATAAGTTGATTGCAACAAGGAAATAAAAAGGTAGTTGTTACATATAATATAAAAAGCTTACGTTACTGTTCGCAATCTAAAGTGAACAGTAACGGTGTTTGTGGGGATGTGTAAAATGAAGAAAAAACGCAGAACCTGGAAAGTGGCGTTGAGTCAAAAGCTATATTGTAATGTAAAATGGAATAAAATTGTGGTGTGTGTGAAAGACTCGTTGGACGAAGTAAGCAAGGTCTTGAATTCTATAGGAAGAAAATGTTAAAGCAGCTTGTTTGAAAATGTAATTATTACCTCTGCAAGGTGCAAAAATTAAAAAAATGTTCGAAATATGAAAAAAATATAAAAAAATACTTGCATTTTTTAAAAGCTTTCGATATAATATCTATTGTGTCACAGATGAGACATACAAATTTAATAAAAGATGCGCGATTAGCTCAGTTGGTAGAGCACCTGACTCTTAATCAGGGTGTCCAGGGTTCGAACCCCTGATCGCGCACTCGGGAATCACTGTTTTTGGCGGCTGCGAACGTTGGGGGCGGTGGTTTTTTTCTGTATTCTTCTTTAGTAGAAACGAAACAGTTTGATGAAAGGAAACGTATGAATAACAAAAGAAAACGAATTATAAAAATAATAATACCATTAATAATTGCATTATTATCTGTTTTTGTATTCGCCCGATTCACAACATCTACAGAATATCATGCCAAAACAATACAGTCTTTGGATGAAAAGAAGACAACGGTTATGGAATTGACAGCGGCTTCCACGGCAGCTTCAGCGGCAATCACGTTGATTCCGGGAGATACCGGAACTCCGATTGCGGAAAAACTGGCGGATTTGAGCTCATATTTTCTGATTGTATTATGTGCATTATTTTTGGAAAAATATTTGCTAACGATAATGGGATATGCAGCATTTGTAATATTGATACCAATTGCTTGTGTTCTTTATTCTACGAGCGAGATACTAAAAAAGAGTGTATGGAAAAGTTTTGCATATAAGCTGATTTTGTTTGGTCTTGGAATTTATCTAATCGTGCCGGTCAGTGTAAAGGTATCTGATATGATAGAGAAAACATATCAGACCTCTATCGAGCAAACCATTGATTCGGCAAAACAAACGACAGATGAAATCAAAGATAGTAGCAACGAAGAGGAAAGCAGTGGTGTGAGTGGATTCATTTCCAAAGTGAAAGATGGAGTATCTACGACAACATCTAAGGTTGAGAATATACTGAATGACTTTATCGAAGCGCTGGCGGTTATGATTGTAACGTCATGTTTGATTCCGATATTGGTAATGATATTCTTTGTGTGGATTATTAAGAGCATGCTGGGAATGGATATGACCGAATGGAAGCGGATTGAGAGAATATAGGTATGGACCAGACAGGGACGGAGTTTCATGGTTCTTTTGCTGAGCAAAAGGCCATTAAACTCCGTCCCTGTTTGGTTAGTTATCCAACAACCATTTCCAAATAGGAATTACCTCAATATTGATTCCATCGCAATCAATAACAGCCTCTTCGCTATTAGTAATGAGAATACATTTGGCGTTGGGGATAAAATTATTTAGCTTCACAAAGGCTCTGGTTTCACGTTCTCTTGTATCTATGTTATCCAGAACCTGCATACTGACCTGGATAGCAAGATTGTCTAATGGTACATAAAAGTCAATTTCTACATTATTCTCAAAGAAATAGACATTTTCGGTACCATAACGTCGCATCAGTTCGATTGCAACAAGATTTTCCAGTTGAGCAGATTTGCAGTCTAGCAGCATAAGTCCTAGAAGTCCGGTATCCATAAAGTAATACTTAGGAGAAGTCTCTTTTTCTACAAGTTTGGCGGCATAGTTTTGCAGAGTAAAGAGCAGGTAAGAGTTTGTCATATAATTGACATAGTTTATTACGGTTTGTTTACCGATAGACATTCCACTACTTTTTAATATATTAGTCAGTCGGTTATACGATAAAGGTTTTGTGACAGATTCTGCAATTTTCTTTAAAATCAGCCTTATTGCGAAATCGTTGGTGATTTTATTTCTGGTTATAATATCACCAAGATATACGGTTTGATAGATGCTGTTCAAAAAAGCCCTTTTGTTCTTTATTTCAACTAATTCAGGAAATGCTCCATAAGTTACGTATTCGTTATATTGATTTTGGACATCTGCCCTGTCTTTGGTGCTAATAACATCCAGATAATTCTTTGTCATATTATTTGCAATTAGATATTCAGAGAAAGAATATGGATAAACATTCATAATAACAAAGCGCCCACCTAAAGTAGAAGCTATTTCGTTACTTAGCATTTTACTATTACTGCCAGTAATATTGATTCGATACTTCATATCCGCAATTCTGCGAACGAACTTTTCCCATCCGTTAATATTTTGAATCTCGTCTAAAAATAGATATGGTTTGACATCAGTTCCGGATAGTTCTAATCCGATTTCTAAAATGAGATTTAGATCTTCAGCAGTCATTTCCAAAAGACGCTCATCTTCAAAATTTACATAAATAATTTGGGACAAGGGAATTCCATTGTCTTCTAATTGTTTTATTTGTTGATACATCATATATGACTTTCCGGTTCTTCTGATACCAACAAAGCAATAATTGACATTGGTTTCTAGAGAATACTGTCTTGTTATTAATGGATTGTTGAGATAAATATCTTTTTGATCAATCATGATTTGTTTTAAAGTATCTCGATTCATAATATATGTCACCTCTTTCTATATGAGATAATTATACACCAATATTGTCTTACATACAAGACAATATCATAAATAAGTTGTCTTGTTTAATAAGAATAGAGATATAAATAGTATATGCGTATTGATGGGGATTATAACAGTGACCAGACAGGGGAGCCAGATAGGGACGGAGATTAGTGGCTTTTTGCGAGCAAAAAG